>ERZ1026844.1267-NODE-1267-length-15663-cov-20.799077_pt1 | contig 15663 bp, 19 predicted proteins | sample MGYA00380152_ERZ1026844 | MGnify/ENA primary metagenome ERZ1026844 (study PRJEB33269, sample SAMEA4719788) | human gut metagenome | biome: human-associated habitat; feature: organic feature; material: feces | place: Cameroon | collected 2013-10 ... | reverse complement strand
TGGTACTTTCAATCTGAAACACCATCCTCATTTCTGCTTCTGTCAGTTTCATTGCTAGCCTCCTTTTTAATTTTGAGTATAAAAAATGCCATAGGCGGTTAACCTATGGCATATAAGAGAATATAAAATTTTGATGTAGCATAAGTGTAAAATAAAAATGCTGGAGGGAAATATGAATTCTTTTAAAACGCTCTGTCAATACGGATATTCATTATTAGGTGAAAAACCACCTCTAATAGATAATTCCATGGAATATGTTATTGTTGGAGAGTCAATATACTTTCCTCATTGTGTTATTATAAGCCCAAAAGATTCGTGCCTATCTAATGAAAAAAAACGATGGATAGTGCCAAAAAGTAGTTTATATTAGTTCATATCTAATTCGCTAATCAAATCGCTTAGAGTCGATAGACCTTTGTTTTTTTCCAAAAAATCACTATACAAATTTTCCGCATTACGAAGTAATTCATCATAATACATTATTCTGCAGTTATATTCTTTTAAAGAACGCTTTGTGGCCTCATAAACAGTTTGATTAAAATCTTTTCCATCTAAATGTTGACCCAACAACACTATAATTTCAAATGGCTCTGTCATTTCTTGGGTTTTCATTATCTTCATAGTCGCCGAAAAATATTTTCTTACTTGTGCAAAGAGTTCATCCGTTTTTACTACGCGATTGCCTCTTTTTAATTCAATGATAAGATGTTTATTTGAAGCTTTTTTATATCTGATATCAAGACGAGCATCTTTCTCTTCTTGTGTCAGTCCGGCATCAATAATATCAAACTGAGTTTTAAATGCTTGTTCTACGATAGGCGCTTCTGTTCCTCGATCCCATGATGGATCTAATAACCAAAGGTTTTTGCTTAAATGTTCTTGAACAACTTTTTCCAAGCTTCCATCAGAAACAACATCTTTCATTTTTTGAATGACAGCTAATCTTTCCTGAACAATTTGATAATACATAGTAGCTTCAATATTATCAAGACGTCCTGCAACCTCCAAGAAAGCCGCAATATTTTCTGCCGAAATTTTTTCTAACTGACTCAATTCATTTTTTAATTTAAATGATTCAAAAGCCAAGACACCGTGTTTAAAAAGTTCTTTCTTTTCATCTTTTTCAACAGTTAATTGATTGATTTTACCAAACAGTTTTTTTGCAGATTTTTTATCGTCTCCCTGTAAATCATTATACCAGTCACTTACAACAGTATACTTACAAGCCTCAGCTTCACCAGTATTGCTTCGTACGTCTTCCCAGTCACTTCTAATAGTCGATAATTCTTTTTTGACAAATTCTTTTAAAGCAATATAACGTTCATCATCTTCAAAAAAATCTTGTCGGCTGCTTGTTGTTATATCTGCTTCATCGTCTAAATCCAAAAAATCCGCTGATAATTCGCCAAAGATATATTTAGAATAAAGGGCAGTTGTCCCAATTTCAGAAAATATATCTTCTTTAGCCATTTTTCCTCGTACCATAATTACGATACGATTTAAATTTTCGTCATCATCAAGTTCGTTTGGTTCTGCACAAGTAGCAATCCAACCAGAGACTCGATAAGTCTCTTCGTCAATTGCTATAATAGACGGGCGTTCCTTTTTTAATTTTATTTTTTCGCCTTTTGTTTGTTTTAGTAAATCATCCTTATATTCTGCTGAATTTTCTTCTGGTAAATACATCCAGACGCATTGAGCTTTAGAGAGATAATTTCTATCAGAAATTAAAATCTCTTTGTTATTTATAGACACCTTGAAATTGTTTTTTCTCCAATAATGGCAAATCTGCGTGCTAATCGTTGTCTTAAATGTGTTGCAAGTGATGCCGTTCTTTTCTTTTTTAAATCACTCAAGACGATAATGGTTCCATTCTCTGCAAATGTCACATCTGTCGTTGATAATTCCTTTGGATAATATGTGTCATTTGTTTTGATGGCTTCTTTTAAAGAATTTGTATCAATTTCAAATCCATTTATTTCATCATTTTTTCGTGAAAAAACCTTAACAATATTAGCAATAGAAAATAAAGATAATTTTCCAATACCCTTTCGACCCATTACAGGTCTATGAAGTATTGGCGACAAACCGCTTTCACTGCGTTTTTGATATCCTACTGTTAAATATTTATTGTTAATGTCTGACAAATCCATTCCAGTTCCATTATCAATAATTGTTATGCTATCACTATCGATGGAAATATGTACTTCTTTTGCATCGGCATCCCAAGCGTTTGCAACAACTTCTGAAAGAACCGCAGAGGTATTGCTATAAAGATTTAAGCCTAAATGATTTAATACTTGCAAATTGATGGACATTTGGAATTTTGGTTCACTCATGATTCTACCTCCGTATGATTAGAAACATATTCAAAATATAATCTTACCGCTCTACGGATTTGTGCGCGAACGGAAGGAACAATGCCTTTGAATAGATTCTCTTCATTTAATTTTTTCAGATAAGTTTCGCAATCGTCATCTTCAAAATTTAAAAGTCTTCTTGCACGTCCTATTCTAGAAAGAGTATCGCCAGCAACTTCAGAGGAAAGGTTCTTTTCCTTTTTTAGCCAATCTATAAAACGTAAGTTATGTAAATCGGTATCGCCGCTAATGAAACGCATTAAACAAGTTGCCACATAATGAGCAAGCTTAACTGGAACTGCATTTCCAATCATTTGCTCAGTTGATGCGGAAGAGTCATCCCAAATAAAATTTGGAGGAAATGTTTGTATAAGAGAGCGTTCCAGTGCAGTCAAGTTACGTACTCCATCCGGGGAAACTAAATCCCCACTATGCTTTTTATAATTATTAGGTTTTGGACGATTAACGCCTCTTATAGTTGGAGAAGGTTCATCAACCGAAAAGATACCACGTCGCTTATATGAGCGAGGATGGCGATAATAATATTCTGTTGATAAATTATAATTTTCCTGCGCAAAATATTCACGGACTGTTAAAGGAAATATCGATTGGTTGGTTGATAACAGTCCATCTAAAAAACTATCAGGTCCATTTTTATAGCCAATACAAAAAAAACGCTTTCTTTTTTGTGGAACACCGCAGAAGCTTGCATCAAGAACTTTTTCTGTCAATCCATATCCTGCATCTTTGAAGATTTTGCGAGCCTTTTTATAGGCGTTACTACTGGCTGCACGTTCAACATTTTCCATTACAAAATATTGCGGAGAAACTTTTTGAATAATATTTGCATATGCAATGGTCAAATTTGCACGGTCACCCTCAATTCTGTTTCCAGCACCAGAGAAGTCCTGGTTATGCCGAATTCGGGATAATCAGGATTATGCCGAAGAAATAGTTATTCCGAAGTAATTGTATCAAGCCTTTATAAACCAAGAACTTTCCATGAAATTTCGGAATAATTCTTCGACACATATTGACATTGTTTTCATCTATATGGTATTTTTTATATAGGAGGTGTTTTCTTTGGCAACGAATAATATTAAACAACGAGTTCCCGTTTTTGTGAGTTCTACATATAAAGATCTAGAGTTACATCGAGCAGAAGTAGAGAGACGCTTAGTTGGTTTGGAACAGGTTGTCAAGGGGATGGAGTATTTTGGCTCCAGCCCAGATACGCCTTTGGAGACATGTTTAAAGCAGATATCAGGATGCAGGCTTTTTATTCTTCTTGTTGGCGCATCCTATGGAAGTATACATCCGGAATCAAAAAAGTCATTTACAGAGCTGGAGTACGAATATGCCATACAAAATCAAATCCCAGTATTGGTATATTTGGCAGACATGAACTCGGCCACAGTTGGCATTTCGTTGAGCGGCGTTGATATTGTACATGCTGCAGAACTTGCTGATTTTAAAGAACGGTTGACTAAAACGCACACAGTTTCTGTTTTTACCTCAATTGATGACTTGGGTAAACGGATAGAACACGATGTTCCAGAAGTTTTAAGAAATCTTGACAACATCAAGATAAATGTTCAAAAATTGGATGAAAATGTCACTGATGAGATGCTGCGAAAAGGGGCCGAGAAGTTTGAACTCTTTTGGTTGCGTCCAAGCAAATTTATCGGCGAGATTGTTCCTCTGCGTTTAAGAATAAACAAGAAATATGGTGGATGGAAGGTTAAAGATGAGCTGGTTCGCGCAGTCGGATTAGGAGTGGGCGACACCATTTCTACCGAAGTAACAATTGAATTGAAAAAAGGCATTATTGATGATGACGATGATACTGACCTATTTGCTTCAGGCGATGGCGCAGATTGGTTATTAGAGAATGCATCAACGCCTGGACATGTTGTTGATTGTTATGTACGTCTTTCGTATTGTAAGGCACCCATTGGGGCAAATGGTAAGGTGATAAACAAAGTATCACTCGTTTTTGTCAAGGGTATCAAATATGTAGAATTTGATAAAAACTATGCCTTCACGGCAAAGAATACTGGACTTGATGAATTTCTTTCTCAGCTTATAGATAGATAGCTGTCATATGTGTAGCAAAAAGCATCTCAAGGTTAAAACCTTGGGATGTTTTTTATAATGTCTCAATATTGCAAAACTGCTAAATATAAATTTAGAGAGAAGCGATGTGAGACTGATGCAACCTCCTGTATAATGAGAAAACAGGCAATAGCCTGTTTAGTAAAATTACTGGAGGACAGTTATGGAAACTATCGATTTGATTTCAACCGCTACGCGAGCATTGGAGCTTTTATCCAACCAAGGCATGAGCGAAAAAAGCCTGCACGCATATACTCACACCGGCTTCGGATGTGTCACTCGCCATTTCCAGGCAGAGGGTATCACTTGTGTGAGCCATGAAATGCTTGATAGGTTCTTGCTTGAGCAGCGCGAACTTTTTGAGCAGGGGCGTTTTTGGGCTGGAAATGGAGGTTGCTCCGCAGGAGCTGTGAATTATTGATGTATTGCGCAGCAAAAGACTCAGTGGAGTTGCCGCCGCTGTCCCCTTGGATGCCTGTACTCCGGAGACCAAGGCAAAGCATCTGGAAAAGCACGCCAACCCCAGAGCAGCTTGCAGATTTGGACAACATTTTTGCGCTGGTCTGGAAAACGAACAGAGCGATGTTGGAACTTGGTCTTACTGATGCAACCATCGGCCATTACAGGAAAGAAGGACTGGCTATGATTCTGAACCGGCACTATGAGGTTGGGACGGAGCAATTTTCAGAGGAAATTTTGAACCAGGTCGTTGCGGAAAAACGGGCACAATACGAGCATGCGCAAATTGGCAGAGTTTCATACCAAAACTTGCGTAAGGCTGCGTATTGGGTACGGGAGATGTACCAAACAGGCCATATTACCTTAGCAAAGGTCCCAAACTGGGGCCAACGGAAACCCGTTGAACCATTCAACTCGCTTTTAAGCGAATTTTGTACCCGCACCAAGCAGAGCGAAAATATGGCTGAGACCTCGCTCAATGTTGCCAGAAGTGCCATCCGCCGGTTTTTGTTTGAATTGGAGGATCACGAGTTACACTCTTTAGCCGATTTCACTCAGATGAACGTGAACAGATGCATCACCAGCTTTGCAACGCATTATGCTGGAGGACTAGGCTCTGCCATCTACTCTGTACGGGTGTTTTTGCATTTTCTGTTCGAGGATGGTGTGACAGACATTGACTTAAGTCAGTCGCTGCCAGAACTTGCAGCAACCAGAAAAATGATTCGAGAGGGCTTTACTGAGAGCGAGCTGGAACGTCTCCTGGAACATCCGGACAGGACTGCGGCCATTGGGAAACGAGATTATGCCATGATGGTCCTAGCCGCGCAGAGCGGTCTGCGGGCCTGTGATGTTGTTCGGCTGGAGTTGGGCAATATTGATTGGAGAGCCAGGGAAATTCGCCTGGTCCAACACAAAACCGGTGAACCACTGTCTCTTCCGCTGGAAGCAGAAAGTGGGAATGCGATTGCAGATTACATTCTCAATGGTCGCCCGGATTCAACGCATCCTAATATTTTTCTATGCCATACGGGTGTGATCCGCCCGCTTAACGCACGTTCTGCCAGCGGAATTGTTTCCAAGCACATGAAGTTGATGGGGATTTCGGCGAAGCGCCGTGCCTTTCATGCGCTTCGTCGGACTTTTGGGACGAGGCTGCTCCAGAACGAGGTGTCCTTTGAACTGATCCAGCAGCTTCTTGGCCACAGGGATATGGACTCTATGAAGCTATACCTGTCCATTGACGAGAAGGGACTGAAGCAATGCGCACTGCCCCTGCTCTCCCATGGAAAAGCAGGTGTCTGAAATGGAATACACCTTCAAGAGCTGCTTTGCTTCCCGAATTAAGGACTTCATCGCACAGAAAAACGCCTTGGGATTTGGCTATTTGGAGTCTTCTCGCCTCCTGCGGGACTTTGACCGTTTTTGCCTGACGCATTTCCCGAAGGAACATTCACTGACGAAGGAGCTTTGCTTGGCATGGGCCACAAAAAAGGATACAGAAGGCAACAATACCTTCCGCAACCGTATGATGCCGGTGCGTGAGTTTGCCAGATACCTGAACCGCAACGGTGAAGTTGCCTACATTCTGCCGCCGGACATTGCCATGAAAGCTGCGCCTTATGCCCCGTACATCTACACTGAGGCCGAAATCCTGGCCATTTGGGATGTTTTCGACCACCTGAAACCGAGAGGTGGTTTCCCTGTGCGGCAATTTGTAATCCCAGCTATGATAAAGCTGATGTACTGCTGTGGCCTGCGTCCGGCTGAGGCCAGAAGACTTTGTGTAAGCGATGTGGATTTGGACATTGGACGGCTGAACATTATGGAAAGCAAGCAGCACAGAAGCCGCATTGTTATGATGGCGGATGATGTGACAAAGATGCTTTCAGATTGCAACGCCATCGTAGCCTCCGTTGTGCCAGAACGCGAGCCGTTCTTTCCCAATTCGGAGGGCGGTTTTTACGGAAAGAGGGGGCTTGAGAAGACTTTCCGTCAGATTTTGAAGCAAGCTGGTGTTACGGGAACTGGCCAACGCTCCCCGCGTCTTTATGACTTTCGTCATACTTTTGCCACCCACAGGCTGTACCATTGGATGAACGAGGGCAAAGACCTGAATGCTATGCTTCCCTATCTGAGTGCGTACATGGGTCACGCCCAACTCTCGGGCACTTACTACTACATCCATTTGGTTCCAAGTTTGTTGGAGGAAATGTCAGGATTTGCATTTTCTTCTGCCGAGGTGTTCTTGCCGGAGGTGAGGATCGATGAATGATTTTTTTGATGCGGTTCGGCGTTTTCTTCTGGACTATTTGCCCAAGCAGCGCTGCCTCAGCGAAAATACGATCCTCTCCTACAAACAGACGCTCAATATTTTTGTGGCTTATATGAGGGATGAGGTGGGGATTGGAGCCACTGAGCTGACCTTCTCCCATATTGGCCAGAGCGTCATCCTTAGTTTCCTGACCTGGCTGGAAAATGCGCGGGGATGCAGTGCATCTACCCGCAACCAGCGTTTGATGGCACTGCGGTCTTTTCTGGATTTCGCTGGACAGATTGATTGTGCGCAGACGGCACTATATCTTTCTGCCTGCAATATTCCGGCAACGAAGGATCATAGCCGGATCATTGCGTTTCTTACAGAACCGGCGTTGGCTGCATTGCTTCAACAGCCTGATCCATCCAAGTTCAAAGATTTGCGAAATCTGGTATTTATGATCCTCATGTACGATACTGCTGCCCGGTGTAGTGAACTCCTAGATATGCGAGTTTGTGATCTTCGCCTTGACGAAAAACACCCGATTGCATATCTGCACGGAAAAGGACGTAAAACCCGCACAGTCCCTTTGCTTAGCAAAACAGTCCAACATTGCAGGCACTATCTGCGTAAATTCCATCCGACTGCGAATAACCACAGCGAAGCACCACTTTTCTTCACCGTGATTCATGGGGTACAACAGAAAATGTCTCCCGATACTGTGGCTGCATTCTTGACAAAATACGGAAGTATGGCGAGGTGTATTTGCCCGGAAGTCCCGGAGCACATCCATCCGCACATGATGCGGCACACACGGGCGATGCACTTATACCAATCTGGGATGCCCATGGTACTTCTTTCCCAATAGCTTGGCCATGCACAGGTTGAGACAACAATGATCTATGCTTATGCGGATACCGAGATGAAACGTGCCGCAATTCAGAAAGCTGATGCTGTCCGCAGAACCAAGCCCGTACCGGATGAGATTTGGGCTGATAACGAGGAAATGATTTTGAAGTTATCTGGTCTGCTCTAATCCTATTGTTCTATATATGCTAATTATGTTATTCCGAAGTTTTTGCTGGTAACGCCTTTTACTACAGGGCTTGCAGCGATTACTTCGGAATAACTATTTCCTCGGCATAATCTTGACAAGGAGGACCACCTATTATAATATCAGGTGTATATTTTGAAATAGTTTTTACCGAAAGGTCCACATCCGAAAGGTCAACATCTTCAACAGGGTGTGAAAAATTCTTTTTGTAACAAGAAATAGCGGTGTTCCAATGCTCAAACCCAGCCAAGATATTAAACCCAGCTTCTTGAAATCCCAGTGACATTCCACCACAACCACAAAACAAATCAACAACAGTAATATTAATCTCCTCCTTTCTCTCAAGCTATTTAACAGCTTATTATACCATGCAAAGCCTTTGCGTGGCAACCAAATTTGTAGATTTGTTGAAGCTTATATCTACATCGTCAACTGATATGAACCATTAAGATTCAAAGCAACTACCGAGCACGGCAAAACGATGTGGGCCGGCACTGGTGCCGGAGCCCGTAGGGCGAAGGCAAAGGGGTCGGCCCACATCGGTGCCCCTCATACCGCCAATGCTTCATGCAGCCTTTGCATGGGGCTTTTCCCGCCCAGCGTCCTCATGGGCTTTCTATTGCTCCATTCGAGATGCTCTCTGAGCTTGTGATTCAACTCATCAACGTCTCCAAACCGCTCCCAATCATAGAAATATCGCTGGTCGTTGCGGTGGCTCCGCTCCACCTTCCCGTTGTGCCACGGCGTTCGCGGCGGAATCAGTCTGTGCTCTATCCCCGCTTCACGTAATGCCGTTTCAAACGGGCACTCCTTTTCTTCACTGATGTACCTATAGGTGAATTCCGTCCCGTTATCCGTTTGAACCGCCTCTATCTTAAACGGGAACGCGGCCTCCAACAGCTTCAAAAACTTGACCGAGTTCTCCGGCGTATGCTCTTCAAACCCATACACGAACCTATACCGGCTGAACTCATCTATCGCCGTCCATTGATACAGCCGCTTACCCTCTTGCTTCACTGCCCCTTTTAAGCAGCTATACGGCACTTCCTTCACATCGATCTGCACCTTCTCTCCCGGCCGTAACAGCTCCGGATACCTCCTGTCATGTTTCCTGGGGGGCTTCGCTTTACTGTCGGCCATACAGATCCCCATGCGCCTGGCCGCATATACCATCCCGCTCAAACTCCGTCCGTACCCGTACTTGATAGCTTCCGCATATGTCCCGTCCCACCCGTATCGATAAAACTTCTCCCTGTATGCCGCTCTTATTATCTCCTCCTCCGCCGCGCTGTGCCTCTTCGGGTGGCTTAGCGGCCGATGTGACCTTTCTGCCAATGACTGCCAGCTCCCGTCATATCGTTTGCACCACCGCTTCACGCTTGACAAGCTCACCCCATATACCCTGCTCGCAAAGCTTTTCCCTTTCCTGTTGGCCAGCTTTACTACGCCTTGCCTTTTCTTTGCTTCCTGTGTTATCCTGTTCATGAGAAGTTCCCCTCCTGATGGCTGATGGTTTGTGGTGAATTCATTTTACCATCTCGCAGGTCGAACTTCTCTCCCTTTTGGTTCATATCATTTTAGCGCATACAATTTGTAGATTTGTTGAAGCTTATATATAGATTTTTCTTGCGATATTCACAATTCCAAACTTTCCAGCCACTCGTCAAAAGATTTCTTGGAAACGCGGATCGCATTGCCTATGCGGACGATCCTGAACTCCTCCTGCTTGACGAGCTGATATGCGGTTGTGCGGCCAATGTTGAGCATGGCCGCAATCTGTTCCACGGTATATGTGCGCGGTTCCGGCAGTGACTTTTTCTCTTTCTTGTCCATAGTAACCTCCATGTATTTGCCTTGTCATTTTGACTAAGGGAGTGAAGAATGGCAGTAGCAATCGGCTTTGGCTGGGTGTCCTCTTGCTAAGAATTTGCTAATAGGACCACCCAACGGACACATAAAACTGCGTCAGAATAGGTGTTTTGCACCATAAAGTTCGTTTACTACAAGTCATTCTGCGTAAGGGATGATATTGGAAGTTACATCCGAACCGTGTATCACATGGTAAACCATACTCCTAAGCGAAAGGCCGCGCGTTCAAGCCGCGTTGGGGACGCCAAAAAGCCCGATAAAGTCTAACTTTTTCGGGCTTTTCCTTTGCCCGGAAGCTGCTTTGCTTTTTATTGCTGCTTATCTTCATTTTTCTTTCCCCTCTCGATATTTGCTAATTGTCGTTAGGTCGGTTTTCGTGGCTTGGCACCAAATTTTGCTCATCTTGCTAATTTGAGATTAGCAAACCTTATCCAACAATCAATCCCGCAAGTGCTTGAGCAAGCTCCGGCGATTGTTTCAGCTGCTCGATGAGCACGCCGAGATCAATGGCTATCTTTTGTTCCGCAGGAGGTTTTACATCGCGCAAATCCGGGTTGGCATAGAATGCGGATTCAAACTTCTGCGCATTTACTTTTCGATCCTCGTCCAGAATATGCGCGTAAACCTTTGTTACCATATCCGCTTGAGTGTGCCCCGTATCCCCCTGCGTCGCCTTGATATCGCCGTGATTGAGCTTCAGCTTGTAAGTCGTGCTTGAATGGCGCAACGAGTGGAACACAACGTTTGGCAGTCCGGCCTCCTCTTTTAAGCGATTGAAGCTCTTTTCAATGATTTTGCAGTCACAAGGGCGCCCGTTGCCATGCGCAACCACAAGATTATAGTCGAAATACTCATCTCCAAGAAATTCTTTTTGCTTTTGCTGCGTATCCCGCCATTCCCGCAGAATATAGGCAAGGGTTTTCGGAAGCCATACGCGCCTGACGCTGGTAGCGGTCTTAGGCGTTTTAAGTATCAGCCTTGTCTTTGGGCAGCTCATCACGGGCGGAAACACAAAAAGGATATCCCGATTTCCAAGCGTGTCCATCACTTCCTTTGACGCTCTGAAAAGCTCTCTATCGACATATACGGAGGCTGCGATATCCTCATCGCTTATATTGACATTATCCCATGTCAGACCCAGGATTTCGCCCACTCGCAAGGAGCAGGCAAACGCGAGATTCATAGCGACAAACAGCTTTGCGTCCTTGCAGCTGTCCAGCGCCTTGCGAATGATTTCCGCCGTCCAGATTTGTCTCGGTTTCCTTTCGACCTTTGGGAGCGTTACAAAGTCAAACGGATTGCGCGCGATAACCTCCCAACGCACCGCCTGTTTGAAAGCGGATCTGAGCAACTTTATCACCTTTTCAATATTTGCCGGAGTCATGTATTCCGTCTTTCTTCGCCTGCCGCCAACCTCAATGGGCTGTGTCCTTTGCAGCGTCTTGATGTATTTGTCTGCTTCTCGCGGCGTAATTTCCTTCATCTCCCTATCACCGATGATGGGAACGATATAGTTCGCGATCAGGGCGCAGTTGGAATTGAAGGTAGAATACGACCATGTTTTCTCACCATACAGCGCCACATAATCCTTCATGATCTCCTCTACAGTCTGCTTATTCGGAGGCAGGAATGTACCCTCGTTCTGCTTGTACTCGATTTCAGCACGGCGCTTATGCGCCTCCGCATAGGTCTTGAAGGTTTCCCAACGCTGCTTTTTTTCTCCGTTCTCATTTTCGTAGGTATATACGACGGAGAACGTCCCTCTTCTTTTTTTAATAGATGCCATTGTTTTTCTCCTTTGCTAAATGTTTTGCTGATCCAGCCATTCATCAAAGGACTTCTTCGATATTCGTATTGAAGCACCGATTTTTACGAACTTTACCTCGCCCTTCTTGACAAACTCATAAGCGGAGGTACGGCTGATTCCTAACAGCATGGCGACCTCCTCAACGGTGTAAGTTCGCTTTTCACAGATGCTCCTTGACGGCTGCTCCATCTTATTCCTCCTTTCCGTATGAAAATCGCCAGGCGACGCATCTGTTGTGTTCAGCATACAGGCAATTCGCCTATGACGCAAATGTACGAATTTAAATGATTCCATAAAGAATGTTATGTCAAAAATAGAAGGGCGGCGGTCACTTTTGCTCCCGGACACGCGGAATTGACCGCCGCCCACCTCCGTTTTTCTTCCATACAATCACACATCTATTCGCCGTTGCTCCCCGATGTGTTTTGGGCGAGAGCTTAGACCGTCCCACGCGTTGGGACGCATTGGATTTTCACCACCCTGCCAACGACAGAGCCGCACTCTGGGACTTAACCTCGACTGTGCGGAAGTCTCATTATTTTCTATGCAGGTCTTGGCATTCTCCTCACGCTACAAAGGGATTACGGCGGGAATATTCTCGCTCCTGCCTTGGATGTCATCCTTTTTACGGGTTGCCCCGCAGGCAGTCTTCGCGTATGCGCCGCACTGCTCGCTGCATGGAAAGCTCGGTATCTAAACTGTCGGATATGAAGTTGTCAACGTTCAATCGATAGAAAAAAACATCCCTCTCAATAACCGTGAACAAAAACCGGGAAAATCGGCCCTCTGTTCCTAACCTTTTTTAATTGATTTTTCAAGCCTGGATAATGCCGATTGAATAGAGCATCTGATTGTGCTTTCATTCACATTTTCCCGTTTGGCTATGTCGGTGTATTTCATATTGAGAAAGTATCTCGCATACAGCCTTCTAAGCTGCTTATCCGTAAGCCTTTGCAGCGCTGCACACAATTCAACATTGTCTGCATATCGAAAAAAGATCTTCTCGGCAGATGGTGAATTATGTACAGCTTCATTCTCAATGCCGTCACAGCAGTCGAGAGAAAAATATGCCCTGTACTTATATGTCAGCCTGCGATGAGCTTCTTCTCGCCGCTTATACAGGATAAGCAGTTCTGCTACCTCGTCCGGCACTTCGTATAGGCAATCGTGGTCATAAATGGATTGATAGAAATCCCTGAGATTTACTGTTTTCATAGATACCTCCGCAAAATCTTGATTTTCATGCGGGAAATCAAGAGAAAACGGAGGTGAGCGGGCGCGCCGTGGAACCGGATGCAAACAAAAAGCGCCGTGAAGCCATACGGCTTTCACAGCGCTTGGCAGACGGGTTTCATACTCCGTCATGCGTTCTTTTAAGGGTAATGGAATTCACTCATCCATATTGGTTGAGCATTTATTTCTTTATGAAAATTCAGACGGTAAGCTGTCATAAACTCTGATTTGATTTGCAAAAGGAGAGGAGTATAATGCGGCATACACCGCAGCAGCAAACAACGCATATTTCGTTCGGGAAACGTTGAAAAAGAAAAGCCGCCATAGAGGAACCGGCCTCCACAGCGGCAAAAACGTTATTTCATCCTCATCATCCTTGCAAACTTGCTCACCACAATTACCGCGACGATTATCGCGATAGCCGCAAAGGCCGCAAGGGCGCTTATCCACCACTTGCTCATGGCGCGCGTTTGCCTTTTTTCGGTTGCCTGTCACTTTTTGCTCCGCCAGATCAGATCAATGCATTTGAATCCAAGCAGTCATTGTGCTATCCTGCCGATATATGCTTTGGGTTCAATATAACTACCATCTATTGCGTTCAAACAAACACGGCAGTGGTAAACAGTGGGCTCATTCTCTCCTTTAAGGCGTTCGTGAAACTCATACATCACTTCCCACGTTGGAACGAGGTGACCTATGTCTCGACGATCCTTAACATTTATCAACGCACTCGCCAACCGGATTTTGTTGACCATAACCGAATACTCTTCCACGTGATTCTCTTGATAAGCATGATTATAGACAAGCTGCTGCTTAATCCGATCCAAAATATCATCAAAAGGCATAAGCTGGGTGTTTTCGGCAATAATAGCTACTTGCTTGCCGGCTCCACGAACATCATACTGTGCAATCTTACCATTCTCATCTACAATAATATACATATACTCGCTTTCCCAAGGCGCAGCATTACTTGGCGGTGGGCTGCCTTTCCATATTCGCCATTCATCCATGTAGGTAGCCTGTAATCCTCCGCAATCACGAATAAAGAAAATAATCCATCCGATCCCTTGTAGGCCTTTGTCGTTATATGCAATCGCCTTTTCCATAAAAGAAAACTTCATGTTTGAGTCCGCGCCTAAATTTTTCATAGCATCTTGGGCAATTCCCATCGCAGATTCGCTTTCCAACTTGGGGTTGGTGGATGTAAAATCATTTTTCTGTTCTAAAGTCTCCGCATTGCTTTCTCGCATCCAGTATGAATCACTATCACGTCTATATTGATAGGTATTGCCATTCATCTGTGCAACTAAAACAGCGTATGTCGCCGTATTTTCATTGTAGTGATATGCTTCAAAAAAAGTCTTTCCCGGCAAATCATTGAAAGAGAAGGGAATAGCTGCGCTGTCATCGGGAGCTGTTGCTAACCGTTGTTGCAATTCTATAAGTTCATTGGCTATATCAGTATCGCTCTCTTCCGCTAGAGACGTCAAATAAGACATTCTTTCAAGAATATCCCGTTTCGTTTCTTGGGGAGTTTCTACCCACTGCTCGTCCGGATAAAAGAATCGCATCACATTCCGGTAATATGTTTCATCAAACGCCGCTTTTTCAATTTCCGCAACCGGATATACATCTGTTTGAGGTATAACTACAGGCGCATTTATAGTCAAATCTAATCCGCTTATTTCATTGTGGAACTCCACGTTATTCGGTGCATCGTATTTATCATGAGTTCCATCTTTCGGCTGTATAGCCTCTGCTACGTAGTCCTCCGTCTTAACAACAACAGGTTCTTTTTCAGGAGTAGGCTGGCAGGCAGACAGGATTAGCAATAAAACAACTAAAGCTAAGGTTCCTACGGGCAATCGATGCTTATTGGGTTTATTTGGCATAAAGCTATCCTCCGTGATTTTATAGTGTGGCTAATCGCCATATTATATTGACGATTAGCCGACGCTTATCTAACTAGAAACTCCAGTATCCCGTAAGGCTTGCGCCTCCACCATTAGTATTCGCATACACATCCAAACTACTATAAAGCGTTGTGTAGTCATGCCCGCCGGATACTTGGCTTATTGTAAATGTATAGGCATGGCTTGCTATCGCCGTGGTAGATCCTGCCTTGTAGGGCCTTACGGTAAGCCGTTTACTGCTGTTACCACCAAACGTTCCAGATGCGTACCAAGCAGAAAACCCGCGCGATATGTTCTTGAGTGCCCTCGCTGGCGTTGTGCTATTCGCGCCAAGAGTATAATCAGATGCCTCAAATGCAAGTGCAACGTTGGCCATTGCAAAGACCATTACCAGCTCAAGAGCTATTGCAATTATTTTTTTCATATTCTTCTCCTTTCTAAATCTTTGAGTTTTGAGCAAGAACAGATATATTCATGTTTAGCCCTTGCAACTCTGCATTGGCAAATGGCAATGAGCTTGCTCAATTATGACTTGCAAGGGCTTTTTTATTCCTTCAATGGAACCACCTCCTTTTTCGCTATATATAAGACACGCT
>ERZ1026844.1266-NODE-1266-length-15670-cov-20.149856_pt1 | contig 15670 bp, 8 predicted proteins | sample MGYA00380152_ERZ1026844 | MGnify/ENA primary metagenome ERZ1026844 (study PRJEB33269, sample SAMEA4719788) | human gut metagenome | biome: human-associated habitat; feature: organic feature; material: feces | place: Cameroon | collected 2013-10 ... | reverse complement strand
ATGTATTTGTCCAGGAGGTGGATGGCGACCACATTGTGGTCATCAATGTTCCCCGCGCGGAACGCTCCTATAAACCGGTGTATGTGGACGGAAATCCGCTCTGCACATACCGCCGTAACGGTGAGGGCGACTATCGCTGCACCAAGGAGGAATATCAGGCCATGGTGCGGGACGCATCCGTGAAAACGCAAGATATGCTCATTCTGAGCGAAATGGACTTGACGGTGTTCAACAAAGAAAGCATCCGCAGTTATCGCCAGAGAATGCGCCTCTCCCGCCCCGGCCATGTGTGGGAAGCCTTGGAGGATGAAGATTTCCTCCTGAAGCTGGGTGCCGTGGGCATCGGCTCTGATGGGAAAAAGCATCCCACTTCTGCCGGACTTCTCATGTTCGGCAACGAATACGATATTGTGCGGGAATTCAACGCTTACTTTCTGGACTATCAGGAACAGTATGACGCTGATACCCGTTGGACTGACCGTATCATATCTTCCTCCGGCGACTGGAGCGGCAATGTGTATGACTTCTATTTCCGGGTCTACAACAAGCTGATTCAGGATATTAAGGTGCCCTTCAAAATGGACGGTGGTACCCGTATAGATGATACCCCAGTGCATCAGGCACTGCGTGAAGCACTGGCCAACTGTTTGGTGAATGCCGATTATTACGGCAGACAGGGGTTGGTCATCGTCAAAAAGCGTAATAGCATTACGATGTCTAATCCGGGCAGCTTCCGCATCGAAATTGATGCCGCAAAGAGCGGCGGTGTTTCTGATCCGCGGAACGGAACGATGCTGAAAATGTTCAACCTGATTGATATTGGTGAGCGCTCTGGCAGCGGTATCCCCCTCATTTTTGGCGCCTGGCGTGAGCAGGGGTGGGTAGTGCCTGCTGTCACAGAACAGCTTGAGCCAGAGAGAACAATACTGACGCTCCCATTCGAAAAAATCGGCGATAAAAAATCGGCGATAAAAATCGGCGATAAAAAATCGGCGATAAACGCAAAAATGAAGGAAACCATTATTGCGTATCTTACCGACAACCCCGAAGCAAAAGCCTCCTCGATTGCTGAGTATATCGGCCTGAAACCGTCTCGCACAAGAGACTATCTGAATGAATTGATTGCAGAAGGAATCGTTGTCGCTGAAGGCAGTAACCGTAACAGAACCTATCGGTTGAAGGCGTAACTGTTCTAATAGAGATATTGTTGAGCATATAAAAGAGCCTACTCAGGATTAAGTCCGTTTTTTGGGACACGTAAGCCTGTAAAATGCTAATATGGGAGATTGCAAAAGTCTCCATAAAACGGAGGTGGCGATAAATGGCAAGAACGATTACTGTAAAGGGCATTGGCAAAGTATCCGCAAAGCCCGATTATGTGGTGTTTTCCATGACTTTGGAATCCAAGCATAAGGATTACGATAAGGCAATGGATATGGCTGCCGACCATATCCAGCAACTCAATGAAACGCTGTGTGGTATAGGCTTTGAAAAGGATTCTGTTAAGACCACGAACTTTAGTGTCCGCACGGACTATGACCGTGTGAAAGACCGCAACGGTAATTATCAGAGCGTATTCCGCGGATATGAAGTGACCCACAATCTGAAACTCGCTTTTGATTTTGATATGGGCAGACTGTCCCAGGCACTTTCCACCATTGCCGGTTGCCTGTCTCATCCGCAGCTTTCGGTGGCATTTACCGTGAAGGATGCAACGGCGATCAACGAGGAGATGCTTCGCTCCGCTACCGCCAATGCAAAGAAAAAAGCCGAGATCCTATGCGAAGCATCCGGCGTTACAATGGGTGACCTCATTGCCATTGACTACAATTGGGGAGAACTGGATATCTACTCCCATACCCGTTATGACTGTTGCGAGGACTCCATGCCTTTGATGGCAAAATCCATCGATATCGACCCTGATGATATTGACGTGAGTGACACGGCAACATTCGTATGGGAAATCAAGTAAGGAGGAACACCTCTGTTATGCCTATGAATGAAATGCAAAAGCAGACAAATGCAAATATACAGGCGAAGGCCAATCTGATCTGGGAAATTGCGACCCATCTGGTGGGGCTGTTCAAGCCCCACGAGTACGGCAAGGTCATTCTCCCCATGACCGTACTGAAGCGTTTTGATGACGCTTTGAAGCCTACCAAGGCTGCTGTTGTGGAGATGGCAAAGAAGCTGGACGCACAGCATGTCGAGGGCACTGCCCGTGACGGTATTCTGTGCCGTGTGGCGCAGTACGATTTCTACAACACAAGCAACTATGATTTTGCCAAGCTGATCGCCGACCCCGACAATGTTGAGAGTAACTTCGATGCCTATCTGCAAGGTTTCTCTTCCAACATCAAGGACATTATCGAAAACTTCGACTTTGCCAACACCGTCAAGCTGATGGTCAAAGGTGGCGTTTTGTTCGTGACCCTGCAGGAGTTCAACTCTGCAAAAGCTGATATGTCCCCTGAGAAGATCACTTCCGCAGACATGGGCTACATCTTTGAAGAACTAATTCGGAAATTCTCCGAGTCTTATGACGAACAGGCCGGTGCTCACTTCACCAGCCGTGACATTATCTATCTAATGACCGAGCTGTTGGCGGCTCCTGAAAAGGCTGAGATCATGGAGGAAGGCTGCACCAAGACAGCCTACGATATGGCTATGGGTACTTCCCAGATGCTTGGTTGTCTGGCCGAGCGCCTGCAGGCTATCAGCGAGGATGCTGCTTTGACCTGCTTTGGTCAGGAGTTCAACCCCGAAACTTATGCTATCGCAAAGGCTGATATGCTCATCAAAGGCGGCAACGCATCCGGCATGAAGTATGGCGACACTTTGAGTGACGATGCCTTTACCGGCTATGAGTTCGACTACATCATTTCCAATCCGCCCTTCGGTATTGACTGGAAGCGCGAAAAGACCCAGATTGAAGCAGAAGCTAAAAAGGGATTTGACGGTCGTTTCGGTCCCGGGCTGCCTGCTATCTCCGATGGTCAGATGCTGTTTATGCTGAACGGCGTGAAAAAGCTGAAACCCGGCTCCGGCAGAATGGCAATCATTCAGAACGGCTCTTCCTTGTTCACAGGTGATGCGGGCTCCGGTGCATCTGAAATCCGCCGTCATGTCATTGAAGGCGATCTGGTAGAAGCCATTATTCAGCTGCCCACCGACCTGTTTTACAACACGGGTATCTCTACATATATTTGGGTGCTGACCAAAGGCAAGGCCATGCACCGCAGCGGCAAGGTTCAGCTAATCGATGCCAGCAAGTGCTTTGTAAAGCGTCGCAAGAACATCGGCTCCAAGCGTGTTGACTTGGATGATGCCTGCATCGATCTCATCCTCCGTGCCTATGAGGGCTTCGTAGATGAAACCTACGAGGAAAACGGCCTTGCGGTGGAATCCAAGGTGTTTGACAACAGTTTCTTCGGCTTCACCAAGGTGACTGTGGAAACCGCCCAGGCAGATGCCAAAGGCAAGCCTGTTTTGAAGAAGGGCAAGAAGCAGCCGGTCAAGGGTGCGTCTGATACTGAGATTATCCCGCTGTCCGAAGATATCGATGCCTACATGAAAAAGAATGTCTTGCCTTATAATCCGTTGGCCTATATTGATCCTGCAAAGGATAAAATCGGCTATGAGGTTCCCTTCACCCGGCTGTTCTACAAATTCACACAGCCTACGCCTTCTGCGGAGATTTTTGAGGAAATCAAGGCGTTGGAGGCCGAGGAAATAATCCTGATGAAGGAGTTGTTTGGTCATGCGTAAGATGATAGATAGCGGTGTAGAATGGCTTGGGGCGATTCCACAGGATTGGGATTTGGTGCAAATTAAATCCATTGCGTCGTGTAAGAGTGAAAAAAGCTCCTACATTGGCGGCGCATATATTGGTCTGGAACACATTGAGTCTGGATCTGGAAAGTTGTTGGCAGACGGTTCTCAAACTGGTATTGAAGTTGATTCTACTGTTTCGTCTTTTAGCGACACCGATATTCTATTTGGAAAACTGCGCCCCTATCTTGCGAAGGCTGCAAAGCCTAATTTCGACGGACAATGCTCCACCGAAATTCTTGTGTTGAATCCTTCATCTCGGATTCAAAAGGATTTCTTGTTCTGGTATCTGTTGAATCCAGCCTTTATTGATGCGGTAAACGCTTCGACTTATGGTGCAAAAATGCCGCGTGCAAACTGGAATTTCATTGGTAGCTGTTACTTGCCGTTGCCGCCCATGAATATGCAGACTGTTATTTCGAGTGTTTTGAATGAAAAATTCGCCCAGGTCGACACCCTCATTGCAAATGTACAGGCACAGATTGAAAAGCTGAAAGCCTATAAGCAGAGCCTGATTACCGAGGTTGTCACCAAGGGCCTTGACCCCACCGTGCCGATGAAGGATAGCGGCTTTGAGTGGATTGGAGAAATTCCGGCGCATTGGGAGGTAAAGCGCGGAAAAGTGCTTTTTGAGGAATCGGATGCACGATCCGCTGATGGCTCTGAGGAACTTCTGACCGTATCGCAGTATACCGGAATTACGCCCCGCAGTCAGAAAAATGTTAATATGTTTGAAGCATTGACCTTGGAGGGTTATAAGATTTGTGATGTCGGTGATATTGCCGCCAATACGATGTGGCTTTGGGCGGGTGCAATCGGTGTTTCTGCATATAGCGGAGTAATCAGTCCTTCTTACAACGTTTATCGTCAAAAAGCAGAAAATTTTGTTCCCGGCTATTTGGATTGCCTGTTAAGAGCGCCGATGCTTGTTCAGGAGTATGCCTCCCGATCTACTGGCATACGGGCATCGAGACTTCGCCTGTACCCTAAGGATTTTCTGGACATCATGTTCCCAGTGCCACCATTCGGGGAGCAGCAGGAAATTATGCGTGTTTTGAGCGATAAGTTCGCAGCAGTAGATAAGCTGATTGCCATCAAGGAATCCAAAATTGAAAAACTGGAGCAATACAAAAAGTCCTTGATCTACGAGTATGTTACGGGAAAGCGGGAAGTGATGTAATGGCGAAGGACTATACCAATCAGCACATAGTTCCCAAACGATATCTGGATAGATTCGGGACGAAAGATGGCAAGCGCACCATTATCGGGGCCCGAATTGTCGATAAAGGCAATGTGAGGTTCTTCACCGATTCAACGGTAAATGTCGGCTACATAAAGAATTACTATGATGTGACGGACAAGAACGATCCAAAGTATTGGGAGCATTATTTCGCAAGAGAGATTGATACCCTGTGTGGACAGGATATAGAGAATATCATCGCGAAGGTTACATTATCTTGCCCTGATACAATTGTTCTGTCTGCACATGACAAGCAAGTTCTGTCGAAACTGATTATTGCACAGCTGATGCGCATTCCTGAAAGCATTGACTATGTGAAAACTGTGCTTTATCCAAGAGTCTCAGCACAGGTCAAGGAAGATCTGGTCTCCACATTACCTCCTGCTTTCGTTGAAAAGCACAGGGAGCAGATAATGAATACGGAGTTTCCCGAACAATACCAAAAAGAGTTGATGCTTAATCATTCTTTTGAGCCAGCTAACTTCGACCGCTATTGCAAAATGCTGCAGGACGGTATTTGGGTCGTGTATGTCAATACGCGCCGAGATACCATGCCATTTCTTACAAGCGACAATCCGGTGCTTGTTGAAGGAATTGGAAAAACGGAAACTGGTCTGTTCCGCAACGGTCTTGCGAATCCTGCAACTTGTATTTTCTATCCTTTAAGTCCTGGGATTGCAGTGGCAATTTACTCCAGACAAGGAATTTTGGGTGCGGTAGCAGATGAATATGATGGGAGAAAAGTTCTGCTCGATGAGCTGAAATACATTATGAGCAGGAACGTAAATATCATGGCTCAAGCACATCGCCATTCGTTTATTCCCCAGCCGCTTTATGACGCAGTGAAAAACGGTTCCATATAAGATGCTATGAGTCCCAAATTGGAGATACACCTACGGCGGATTTGAAAAAACAACTTAAAGCGATTAAGAAGCTGCTTGGCGACGGAAGGGATTTGCAACTCTCCGACGCCGATGCCCTGCAGTATCAGGATATTTTGTGCCTCCTTGAAGAACGGGGATATCTTCACGACATCCAGGCGGATGGCGCTAATCTATATCGCAAGATGGAAGATTTTGATGGCTTTGAAGATTGGTTGAATGAAGAAATCAAGGTTGCCAAGCGAGTAACCAGACGAGAATGGGCCATTGGAATTGTCTGTGCTATTATCGGCGCAGCCATCGGCCTTATACCCTATATCGTTTCGTTGCTCTAACGAAAGAAAAGTCTCCTGGTAGGCGACCCTTTCGCAAGAAGGACTAACTATACTGTGAGTATGTTGGATAAGCAGACTCTATAGTCTGAAAGACCGTGGTAAGAATGCTTTGAAGCGTGATTATGAAATACAGAACGGGGTAAACGCTTATGAGAATTGAAAGCGGAAGAATGCTGAATGACTACATTCAGCCCAATAAAAAGCAATATTGTATTCCGGTTTTTCAGCGGGACTATGCCTGGACCAGTGAACAGTGCGAGAAGCTGTTTGAGGACATTGTGCTTGCGTTCAAGAAGGATCGTGAGCACTTCTGCGGTTCCTTTGTCTATGCTCCGCTGCCCACCAGAAAGCATATTGACCGCTACATCATCATTGACGGTCAGCAGAGATTCACCACTCTGTACATCCTCATCAAGGCATTGGCGGATTCTGCCACGGATGAAAGCGACAAGGCAGAACTGGAGAAATACCTCTACAATGAGGACAAGTTCAATCGCTACGGCCTTGATGATAAGAGCAAGCTGAAGCTGAAACCCGTCAAGACGGACAACGATCAGCTGCAGCTGCTCATGGCAGGAAAGCTTGACAAGATGAACAAGGGCAAGGACGGCATCATTTATCACAACTATATGCTGTTCAGAGAGTTGATCGCTACTTTCCTGGCTGAAGATCCCGACAACTCCATTATGATGATCCACGACGGCATGGACAGTCTGATCTGCGCCGACATTAAGCTCGACCAGGATGACGATGCGCAGGAGATTTTCGAGCGTATCAACTCCACTGGCATTAAGCTGGGTCTGCCCGACCTCATCCGCAACTATGTGCTGATGACGGATGACGATCAGGAACGGCTGTACGAAGAATACTGGCTGGTCATGCAGGAGCTGCTGTCCAAGGATCGCATGGAAAGCTTCTTCCTGGACTATCTGAACATGAAGATGGATGGCTTCACCAAGGAAAGCGAAGCATACCGGGGCTTCAAGCAGATTTATCTCAACGGCCAGTACACCAACGAATCCATGCTCAGTGAGCTTCTGCATTATGCAAAGCAGTATCACACCTTCCTTAATGGCGATGAGAGCCTGGGTTCTGAAATCAATAGTGCCTTGGATGGCCTGCGCAGACTGAATCAAACCACGGTCTATCTGTTCCTGTTCCATATCTTTGATGACTATGAGAACGGAGTAATCGATGAGACAGAACTTGCCAAGGTGCTGAATCTGCTGCTGCATTACAGCATCCGCCGTCTTATCTGTGAGATCGGTTCTAACTCCCTGCGTGGCTTGTACAAGACCCTCTACAGCCGTATCTTCGCAAGAGAAGAAAACAAGGTGCACTATTACGATGCTATCGTGTCCTTTATGCTACAGATGACATCCAAGGATGCCATCCCCAGCGATGCTGACTTTGTGCAGGCATTGAAAGAACGCAATCTGTATCGTAAGAATGCCCTCTGCAAATATATCCTTGCTACCATTGAGAATCAAGGCAAGGAGAAACTGGTCATGGATAATCTGACTATTGAGCATATCATGCCCCAAAATAAGAATCTATCCACGGCATGGCAGAAAATGCTGGGTGATGATTGGACGTCTGTCAGAGAACGCTATCTGCACACACTGGGTAATTTGACCCTTACTGCTCACAATAGCGAATTGGGTGATAGTCCGTTCCATGAGAAGCAGGAAATGCTTCTTGAGAAGAATACCCATGTTACCATTTTGAACAAGGATGTCATGGATAAAACCGATTGGAATGCCCGTACGATTGAAAAACGCGCGGAGCGATTGACTGGGGTGATCCTCAAGTTGTTCCCGATCGAGCAACCGATGCAGGAAATTGAATTCCGTGATCCCAGATATACTCTATATACGGTTGAAGATCCTCGCAATGCTACCTATAAGCATGTGGATTATTACGAACTGCTGGGTGAGCGAGTTAATGTCGACAGCTTTGCGTTTATGGTGCGCTCTGTCGCAAGAAAGCTCTTTGACCTGGATAGCAGCATCATTGAAGCCATGGCTAAGAACCATGAGAAATTCCCAACGTGGCTGAACCCTGTATTCTCTTACGAAGAAACCGGTGTCAAAAACCCGGTAGAACTGAAAAAGGATGCAGGCATCTACATTAGCACCGGTTACTCCGCTTACGACTGTATTTGCTTTATCCGTGCCCTGCTGCAGAAATACGATCTTGACATTGTAGAAGACTTTGTGTACAGCGCCCGTCCGACAAAGTACACCAAGGACGATCAAGAGGAGGTATCATGATGGACAAAAGCGAAAAGCGATTTGAGCGAGATATAGAATCCTTCCTGATTTCCCCGGAAGGTGGTTACACTCAGTTTTGCGGACAAGATGCCGAGGGCAATTGGGTACATACTCGTCAACATGATGTTTCCAAATGCATCTATATGGATGTGCTCTGTGAATTCATTGCCAAGACTCAGCCCAAAGAATGGGCCAAGTACAACAAGTATTATGGTGTCAACGCAGCGGACAAGCTGTATCATCGCTTGGAAACTACCATTTCCAACCAGGGCCTGCTGTATGTCCTGCGCAATGGCATTGAGGACATGGGTTGCAAACTGAAGGTTTGCTTCTTTAAGCCGGAGTCTGATCTGAACCCCATTGATGCTGAACGCTATGAAGCAAACATCCTCGGCTGCACCCGTCAGTTCCGTTATACGATGGCAAACACCAACACCATCGATATGGTGCTTTCCGTGAACGGTATTCCTGTTGTTGCTCTGGAATTGAAGAATCAGTTGACTGGGCAGGACTATGTCTGTGCCATCAACCAGTTTAAGCATGACCGTAGCTCCAAAGAGTTTGCATTTCGTCTCAATCACCGCTTCCTGGTCTACTTTGCCGTTGACCTTTATGAAGCATGGATGACCACGCAGTTGGCAGATGGCGGCACTCGATTCCTGCCGTTTAACCAAGGATCCAACGGTGCGGGAGTAACTGGCGGCGCAGGCAATCCCCAGAATCCAAACGGCTATGCCACGAGCTACCTCTGGGAGGAAGTGCTACAGCGTGACAGTCTGCTCGACCTCATCCATCGGTTTATTTCCTTTGTGAAGGAAAAGGAGGAAGTGGTCAAGAACGGCGTTACTAAAACTGTCACCAAGGAAAAGATGATTTTCCCGCGCTACCACCAGTACGATGTGGTGCGTAAGATCATGGCTGATGTGCGGCAGAACGGTGTTGGCACAAACTATCTAATTCAGCACTCTGCAGGTTCCGGCAAATCCAACTCCATTGCATGGATTGCATACCGTCTTGCCTCCGTTCACGATGCAGAGAACAATGGTCTGTTCGATTCCGTTATTGTGGTCACCAACCGTGTGGTACTGGACAGCCAGTTGCAGGATACCATCAACAGCTTTGAACATCAGGTCGGTCTGGTGGAAGCAATTGACGATAAGAAGAACTCCCGCAGTCTTGCAGAAGCCATCAACGACAAAAAGCGTATCATCATCTGCACCATCCAAAAGTTCCTCTTCGCCAAGAAGGATATGGAAAAATTCCGTGGGCGCAAGTTCGCCATCATCATCGACGAGGCTCACCAAGGACAGAATGGTGAAAGTGCAAAATCTCTCCGCCGTAGTCTGATTGATCTTGGCGTTGCTATCAAAGAGTATGCCGAAGAAGCCGGAATCGAAGAGGAAGAAGTGGATTTGACAGACGAGTACATCAATGCGGTCATCGGCCAAGGTAGACATGACAATCAGTCCTTCTTTGCCTTCACCGCTACCCCCAAGGGACAGACTCTGGAATCCTTCGGTACCGTGGTGGGAATGACGCCGGAAGGTGAACCCATCAAGGCTCCGTTCCATGTGTACTCTATGCGGCAGGCCATCGAGGAAGGTTATATTCTGGATGTGTTGGCAAACTATACCACAGTCAAAGAGGCGTTCAGGCTGATTCGCGTGTCCGAGGATAACCCGGAACTCATTGAGGGTCAAGCTTCCCGTGCGCTGTTTAAGTATTATAAGCAGCACGGTTATACCATCGCTCAAAAGACAGAGATGATCATGACCAACTTCCTGGAAAACTGCCGTTATCAGATTGGCGGTAAGGGCAAGGCCATGGTCGTAGCAGACAGCCGTGCAAACGCAGTCCGCTATTATCTCGCAATCAAGAAATACCTCGCTGACCATGCCGAGCAGTGCGTTGGCTGTGATGTTATGATTGCGTTCTCCGGGGAAGTAACGTTGGATGATTATCCGAGCGAGAAGCCTTTCACCGAGGCAACCATGAACCTGGACGAGAACGGCAAGTACATCACCACTGACAAGAAGTTCCGTAAGGCGTTCCACAGTAGCCAGTACAACATTCTGGTCGTTGCGAACAAGTACCAGACCGGATTTGATGAACCGCTACTCCACACCATGTATGTGGACAAAAAACTGCGTGACGTGACCGCCGTTCAGACCCTCTCCCGTCTTAACAGAACCACTTTCGGTAAGAACAACACCTTTGTTCTGGACTTCGAAAACACCGAGGAAGACATCAAGGGAGCGTTCCTGCCGTACTATGAAACCACTACCCTCGAGGGCAGCACAGATTTGAACAGAGTCTATGACCTCCGCAATAAGATTCGGGATTTCATGCTGTACAACTTTGAGGATGTAGAAGCCTTCAACAGATTTATGGCAACCCAAGCGAGCAAGGAACAGGATGCCACTGCGCTTGGCAGACTGGCTGGTATGTTCCGCCCCGTAATTGCACGGTACATGGATTTGAGCGAGGAGGACCGCTATACCGTTCGGGACTATGTGCGTAAGTTCAATAAGGCTTATGCGTTTGTCACACAGTTGGTACGGCTCCATGACAGGGATTTGTTCAACGAATATCAGTATACTCTGCACCTCATCAGACTTCTTCCGAGAATTGGTAGCGAGGATATTGGTAATATCGAGGACAAAATCAAGCTGGAGTACGCATCCCTCACGGAGACCTTCCGTGGAGCAATCGTTCTGGATGAAAAGCCGCCGGCGTTCGTCCCCGGCGGTAGTACCGCTCCGAAGGCGCCAAACAAGAAAAAAGATACCCTTCAGAGCATCATCGATAAGGTGAATGAACGCTTCAGCGGTAACTTCACCGATGCCGACCGCGTCATCATCGAGGGGATCTATCAGATGTTCATGAAGGACTCTGAGGTTAAGAAGTTCAGAAAATATGCCAAGGACAACAGTACCGAAATGTTCGTGCGGTCTCTGTTCCCTGATAAGTTCCGCGATATTGTGACCCAGTGTTTCCTTGATAACAACGACTCCTTTGCGAAATTGTTTAACGACCCGGATTTCTATCAGAAAGTTCAGGAAGCAATGGCCCAGGAATTGTACAAGGCATTGAGAAAAGAATAACACGATGTTTTTTTCACTTGCATCATTGCCTGCTGTTGAAGCCAGGATATAAAGCAAAATTTTAGAGCAAAGAATGGGGGTATGGATATGCAGATACTTCAATTAGATGAGTTTTTAAGGTCAATAAAACAAAATATAGATACTCCACATTCTTTGCTACTCGGTGCAGGTGCATCTATTGAATCGGGAATCCCATCGGCAGCAGACTGCATTTGGTATTGGAAACGTGAAATCTATTTATCGCAAAACCCAGGTGCAATTGGAAACTTTGACAATTCCAAGTCTGAGGCTGTCCGCAGAGTTATTCAGCGGTGGATCGATTCACAAAATATATACCCGGCAGAGAATAGCGCAGAGGAGTACTCGTATTTTGCGGAAAAGGCATACCCAATAGCGGATGATCGCCGGAAATACTTTCAGCACTTAGTGTCAAACCATGATCCAAGCTTGGGATACCATCTGATTTCTTTGCTCGCGTTAGAAAATATAATAAAAAGTGTGTGGACAACAAATTTTGATGGTATGACACTGAAGTGTGCACATCAATACAGTCCGCTCGTTCCCATAGAAATAACCGCAGAAACCTCGGGTAGGATATACCGTGGCGATGTTGACAAGGAGCTCCTCTGCATCGCTTTACATGGTGACTATAAATATGGGGCGCTAAAAAACACAGAGAAAGAACTTGATTCGCAAGACGATGAACTGGTAAAGGCATTGCTGCATGAACTAACCAACCGAGATTTAATTGTTATGGGATACAGCGGGCGAGACCAGTCACTTATGAATGCTTTGCAGCAAGTTTATTCGACGAAAGGTTCAGGCAAACTTTTTTGGTGTGGTTACGGAACAAAGGTTTCATCAGAAGTTAAGGCGTTGGTTGAGATGGCCAACAAAAATGGCAGAGCCGCTTTCTATATTCCAACTGAAGGCTTTGATAGTACAATGTATGCAATCGCTCGCCACTGCATGAGTGAAAATAGAGAGTTTTTGGGGAAAGTGGACGATATCAAAAAGAAGCTGTCTATTACACTTGAGCCACAGTATAGTGGTTTCCTGCAACCTGATCTAACTATAAACAAAGTGGTAAGCACCAATGCGTTCCCAATCGCATTCCCAAATCAGTGCTACCAGTTTGAGGTTTTGCTTGCTCCTGGCGAAAAACAGTGGGATTTTTGCAAAATGCTGGTTAGAGATGATGTTATGGCTGTGCCCTACAAGAATCTTGTGTATGCGTGGGGGTCGAAATCCGTCATCGAGGAAGCATGCAAAGGCAAGCTAAAAACCAATATTGAGTTATGCCCGTTAAGCAGAGCGACAATTGCTGGAAATAGTACATTTCGGGAGTTATTGCTCAAAACACTTGTTCGCATTCTTGCCGCAAGCCATGGCCTGGGACATTCAAAGGACAAAATCTGGGATACAAAAGAAGTGCTGAAGTACCGTATTGGAGCCAAAACTGTTACAGCATATTCTGGAGTTCGGCTTGCGTTGTTATTTGATAACAAATACAGTTATCTCACACTTGTTCCGAGTTTCATGTACGCTGATGACGCAGTACTAACCAGGGAAGAAAAAAAGCAATTTGCGGACTGGTTCAATGCGAGAGTCAATAATGGTCGGCCAAACCAAAACGCAAATGAGTACATTAGAAAATGGGTCAGAAAAGTAATCGGCAACAAAAGGTTTTCAGCCAATTATCCTTTAGGGAGTACAACGAACTTTACATTTTCGGTTGTAAATAGCAGCGCGTTGATTGGCGTGAACTTCGGAAAACAAGCTTCGATACAATTGCCCGTTACAATTTCGCCCAAACGAATTATTTTTTCTGGAATAGAATATCGAGATCCAACACTTCGATTCTGCGGCACATCTATGCGCGGTGTGGCTGAAGATTTCCATCCAATGCGCGGGTTAATTCTGAATGCCCCTGTAGATCATGCCATGAATAACAGCGTATTACATTCTGCAATCTCGGTAGGGGTGGTTTGTCCAGATGAGCATAACCAAAAGTTTGCTCAGTTCATTTCCGGTTTGAATCGCCAGTCGCAAGCGAAGCACAATACTGATTATCTGATTTCCTTCCCAGGTTTCTATCAGGCCTTCAAGACAGGTCTTGATTTACCTGATCCCACCAGTAGCAAGTGGAAGCAAATTACCGCTTCAAGTGAGCGGGATGTCCATAAAGCCGCTGTTGAGTTTGGTGATTCAATAATTAGAAAAATAGACCAGCTTAGCGCGAACTCTATTGATGTTATACTGATTTACATTCCCGAGGAGTATGAAGTATTCACATCATATACCGATGGAACGATAAATTATGATTTACATGATTACATTAAAGCTTACGCTGCGCAAAAACAGGTAGCAACACAATTTGTTCGAGAAAAAACGATTGAGAGCGATCTGCACTGCCAAATTATGTGGGCTCTTTCTTTGGCGCTGTATGTAAAGTCCGGGCGGACTCCTTGGGTGGTGAACGGAATACAGCCAGATACGGCTTTTGCAGGAATTGGATACAGTGTTATGAATGGACCGTCGGGAAGCAATGTGGTTGTTGGTTGCAGCCATATATACTCTTCTGATGGTCGTGGAATGAAGTACAAGCTTTCCAAAATTCAAGATTATTCGTTCGACAGAAAGAAAAATCCGTATTTATCCGAAGAAGAAGCATATAGGATTGGTCTCAATATCAAAGAATTGTTCTACAAATCTTTTTCTGAACTACCGAAGCGGGTCGTTATTCACAAACGTACACCTTTCCGGCAAGAGGAAGTCAAAGGATTGGTGGAAAGCCTGTCATCTGCAGGAGTTAAGAATATAGAGCTCCTTGAGATAACATACGAGGATAACCTGAAGTGCTTTGCGTTAAATGAGCGTTGCACGCAGGTGGACGGATATCCTGTGCGCCGAGGGATGTGCTTCCCAATTGACAAAAACACCATGTATCTTTTTACCCATGGAATTGCACCATCTGTAATTTCTCCGAAAAGAAGATATTTCCAGGGCGGTAAAAGTGTTCCGCTACCACTAAAAGTGGTTAAACACTATGGTTCTGGGGATATGGCACAGATTGCAACGGAAATTCTTGGATTGTCGAAAATGAACTGGAACAGTTTCGGACTGTATTCAAAACTGCCCTGTACGATAGAATCTTCGAATGAAATTGCACGAATCGGATGGTTGCTGTCTCAATTTGAGGGAACACTTTACGATTATCGCTACTTTATGTGAAATCCGATGTAACCAAAGCGGGCGGCAATAAACAGTGACACTAAAAACCACCAGAAAAATGACGGTAAAAACCAACGACAACACCTAACAACCAAGAGGAGCTGAGGCCAACAGGTCTCAGCTCCTTCTTTCGCAGCGACTATTCTTTTCTCTGCGACCCATTCAAACTGGGATAATGTACAATAAGTTGCGCAAATTGAAAACCGCATAAAAGAAGACATAGCTTGGCCCTGTGTGCCGCTGTGTGGCCGCAGCCAGACACAAGGGAGGAACGACCCGCCCCAATACCAACGCACGCCGCAGCTGCCCCGAAAGCGGATGTTGTGACAACGGCAGAAAAGAAAAATACGGAAACGCCGCGGGCAGAGCCGGACGAGGAGCTTGGCGCCGTTCCTGTCCCCGCACCGGCAGAGCCGACGCCTGCGGTCGAAACGCCGCAGCCGGAGCCTGCGCCTCCCACACCGCAGTCGACCATAGAGCTGCAGCCCGGCGATGAGGTCTATATTCCGGGCTTTGGTTGGGTACCATACGAGGGGGCGAATCACCGCGAGTATGCCGCGGACATTTACGAAAACGGCAACAAAATTGGAATCATGGGCTGAAACAGGATCTGCTGGGAGCGGGCATACTACTTGATCGCGAAAGCTGCTGCACCGAAAAGTGGTTGGTATCATATTTTGATACCAACCACTTTTTTGCCGATGGGGAATTGGAAAGCGCCAGTGGTATCTCCTCGTGGTCTGATGATGACGAGGAGTAGAGCATAGGCAGC
>ERZ1026844.1256-NODE-1256-length-15763-cov-4.253565_pt1 | contig 15763 bp, 7 predicted proteins | sample MGYA00380152_ERZ1026844 | MGnify/ENA primary metagenome ERZ1026844 (study PRJEB33269, sample SAMEA4719788) | human gut metagenome | biome: human-associated habitat; feature: organic feature; material: feces | place: Cameroon | collected 2013-10 ... | reverse complement strand
TACCAGTCTTTCATGAACCGGAAGCTCAACAGAAACAACTTCTTCTATCATATCATTCTCCCATTATTCCCCGGATTATCAATATCCGGACCTTATTAATATCTATCTGAATTTTATCACACATGAAATGTGTCTACAAGTCTTGTTCGTTCCAGAAATCGCGTATACATCTGTCGGCATTGCCAAGTGTCACCGGATATATCCTGTTCCACTCCCTAGGATACATGCTCTCATACTCTCCAGTCATGAATCTGTCATCCAGAAGTGCAATAACACCCTTATCCGTATCAGTTCTTATAACTCTTCCTGCTGCCTGAAGAACCTTGTTCATTCCTGGGATAATGTAGGCGTAAGAATACCCATTTTTGCCAAACTCATCAAAATAATCTCTTAAAATGTTACGCTCCCTGCACACCATCGGAATCCCTGTTCCTACAATAACAGCACCGATAAGACTCTCGTCCTTTAAGTCAATTCCTTCTGAAAATATTCCTCCAAGCACGCAGAAGCCTACAAGTGAAGCTCCTTCCGGCAGCTCCTCGTAAAATGCTGATAAGAAATTCTCCTTGTCAGCCTCCTTCATAAAACGTCCCTGTACAAGCACATTTATACATTTTTCTGGTAAAAATGTATCTTCTCCACCACATTCAGCTACATTGATACCGTTTTTCCACCTGAAACACTCCAGAACATTCTCCATGTAAGAATATGACGGAAAGAAAACCATATATCTGCCATTTCTGCCTGACACCATATGCATAATATAATCATGCACCTTGGCATATTCCCTTGCATTTCTTCTTGTATAACGGCTTGTCACATCAGTAGCCACGACAATTCTCTTATTATCAGGCTCAAAAGACGAATGTGCATACACCGCTCTTTCCGACATATCACCCGAAAGCATTTCCTTAAAATAATTAACCGGAAGCAGTGTTGCCGAGAAAAACACTGTACTCCTGCCCTGTGAAAGTCTCTCACTGATGTTGCCTGACGGGTCAACGCAGTACAGATGTACAAGAAAGTTCCCATCATTATCATGCTCATTATAATAGACATATTTTTCATCAGCGCAGTCATACATATTAAGAAAATGTCTCACTGCAAAGAAAAACTCCAGCAACTCATTAGTCACCGGCTCACCCTTATGCCTCTCCATGAACTTCTGCATAAGTCCCATCACACGTTCAAGACTGGCTGGAAATGTGCCAAGACCGCTCACAACCATGAATGTATCGCACTGTCTTTTATACTCAAGTAACTGTTTATTACATTTGTCAAGTGCACCTGCAAGCCGCTTGTCCATCTCTTTAACAAGCTTCTTAGCCGCAAGAAAGTCTTCTTTTTTCAACACTGCACTGTACATTTCTCTTGCTCTGTCCACAAGGTTATGTGCCTCATCCACAAGAAACACATAATCGCCCTTCGCACCATTGCCAAAATACCGCTTAAGCGACGCATCCGGGTCAAATACATAATTATAATCACATATAATTCCATCACACCAGTACGAAACATCAAGCGACATCTCAAACGGACAGACATTATGCCTGTTGGCATATTCCATAATATTATCCCTGCCGATGACCATCTGGCTCGTTATAATGTCATACACAGCATCATTAATCCTGTCAAAATGCCCCTTGGCATAAGGACATGCCACCGGGTTGCAGTTGCGCTCATCAAGTGGACATATTTTGTCCTTCGCTGTGAGAGTAACAGTTCTCATATGAAGCCCGTTATCTCTTAATATAGCATAAGTATCCTCCGCAACTGTCCTCGTTATAGTCTTTGACGTCAGGTAAAATATCTTGTCTGCCATCTGCTGTCCTAACGCCTGCACAGCCGGAAACACAGTAGACAGCGTCTTTCCGACACCTGTAGGTGCCTGAATATACAGATTCTCACTATCTTCAATAGCCCTGTATACACTCACGCACAGATTCTTCTGTCCCTCCCTGTATTCATAAGGAAACTTAAGTTCTCTGATTGATTCCGTCCTTTTTAGTCTTTCATCAAATGTATAATCAGTCCATCTCTTAAAGCCTGTAATCAGCTTATTAAACCACTCTTCAATTCTTTCAAATGTATATTCATCCAGAAACTTGTTGACTGTCTCAGGCTCAGGGGTAACATAAGTCATCTGAATTCCAATCTTTGACAGCTTCTTCTGGCTTGCATATATATAGCCATACACCAGTGCCTGTGCTTTATGCACATAGACCGGTTCTTTCAGTAGGGAAACATCTGTCTGCATAGTCTTTATCTCATCAATTATTACATCGCTCTCAGGCTCTTTATTGCCTTCCTCGTCATAATTAATATCTGCAATAATACCGTCAGCCCTGCCTTCAACCTGTAATACATACTCAATCCCTAAGTCAGATACAAGCGGTATCTCAATCTTTAAAGGCACTTCCGCATGATACATAGTTCCCATGCTGTGCTGGATTTTCCTGTGAATCCTTGCACCCTCCTGCATGATTTTCACATCATTGCTGCCTGTATTCCTGTTGTCAATATCACCTTCTGCACACATGAATTCCACAAGATTCCTTACAGATATTCGAAAGCAGTTTCCATTTACAGAGTACATACTATCTCCATTCAATAATGTTCTTCAATATCATATATATAGGCATTGCCTGTCTTTCCAACTCTTTTAACCTGTTCCATGTAATTAAGCATTGCAAGTACGCTGGCAGCAGTCTGCCTGTCAATATGCGCTGCATTTGCAAAATCTGCTGAAGTAAAGCCATTCTCAAGCCCATCTGGTACAAACTGCATATAATCCTGCGGACAGTCCAGTTCAACTATCTTTCTTATTCCAACAGGAATGCGGTCATAACGCACACTTCCGCGCTTCTTATCGTAACTCCAGCCATTAAGAAGCTTATATTCTTCCATATCAATCAGTAGCAATGTAACCCTAAGATTTGGATTTTTTAAAAATGCTTTAATCTTATACAGTTCAAACATTGCATCATACATTGAACACCTCTTCGGAGACTTCCTTCTTGAAGTAATATCCCCAGTCTCAGGCTCTATCCAGCTTAAATACTTCTCATACGGCATCGGATACACAACCCTTGTCTGATATTCATTTAAGAATACCGACAGCTTATCCCTTAACTTGTTAAGCTGCCTTGTCTGAATCTCAATTATCCCATGTTCATTATATATATCAGCATAATAACCGTCTATTGCTACCTCATGATTATCTTCATCGGGTTCATAATACATTTTTAATACTGCATGCAGCGTCTTTTCCGATAAAGTGCCTATCCCCTTGTCATTGTGGCTTTTGCCGATTATCTTTTCCTTCGCTTCATCGAAAGCCTTACTGTCTATATATTCTATTGGTTCATTGGAAGATTTCTTCTTTGGCATAGCTTATTCCTCATCACAACATATGTTCTACCATGTTATCAAGTATCTTACGATTGTCCAAAAAAATCAACCCTATATAGCAAATGCCCTGATATATTATAGAAATCTATTCTATAACCATCAGGGCATTAAACATTTATTTACTTATCTTCGTCATCAATATCAAACAACTTTAATTCTTCAACATCATTCTTTCCGGATTTGTCATCGCCGTAAGATTTGTATAATAAATCATCTTCGTCAAGACCAGTGTCCTCGTCATCTTCACCGTCTTCATTATACTCTTCTATCTCTTTCTCGGTATACTCATCAAGGTCAACCCCATCTTTAGAAGCCATGTTAAATACCTTCTTAACCTTAGAAAGCTTGGCAGCCAGTATAATTGTGACAATGATAAACGCTACGATTATCACACCGAGTATTGTAACTATTGTAAGCCAGAACCTGTTACCGCCAAATGTCTTATTATTATCAGCTTTGACAACTGTATCAGCATTTGTTGTCTTAACAACAGAATATGCCTGTATAGTTCCATCGCTTACTCTGTATCTGAACCAGCCTTTCTCTCCAAGTGAGCTTACTCCGTAGAACAGGCAGTACTGTCTGTCGGCATCCATAAGCACCTGTACCTCTTTACCATTCATGGTAAACTTGGTAAGAGCATAGCCAGCTGGTTTCTCTAATGAGTTAGTTATAGGCAGAACAACGTATGTTATCTCTGGTTCTGCAACAGTATTGTATGGTAAAAATGTTTTCGCAGTCTCATCATAGATGTAGAACCCGCCTTTTCCATCTGCACTCTCAAGATACATAAGGATAAGACCAGTCTTTAATCCCTTTATGGCATTAATCTTCTGTCCATTATAATCATAGTCAATCTCCTGATATCCATCTGGAATTGTGATTCCTGAATAATCCTGTACAACCGAATATTTCTTCCCATCTATTGTAACTGTTCCATCATTATTAACAGTCTGTGAAGGAGTCTCTGTAACTTCTTCTGTCTTTGACTCAGCCTCTGTTGTTGCTTCCTGACCATCCTCAAGTCTTGTTGTGTATATTATATACTTCTTAACTGAACCATCTTCTGCAGTAACAGTAATTGTTGTTGTATTACTTCCCGGGTCCATTCTTCTGCCGCTTATGCTTATCTTGGCAGCACTGTCATTAGCGGCAGCACTTACAACAAGCTCTGTAACATCAGCATCAACAGTTGCATTGTATGTTGTCCTGTCTGGTGAAAATGCTGGTGAAAGCGTTCCCGGACTTATCTGCAGGGACTTTAATGTGTTGTCTGAGGAATAGCTGGCTGGAGCTTTTGCTGTGACCTTTCCTGATGATGCGCTACTGATTGTTGCACGTTCACCATTAACAGATATTTTTGCATCACCTGCAACACTAAGCGTCGTTGTTCCTGCTGCAATAACTTCAAACTGCATAGATATAGATTCATTTGAGCCATATGCTGATGCATCAAGAAGTGCAAATGATACAACACCACTATTACCTGCACCTACAGGTTTTATAATTGAATTATCATATGACACTGGAACAGAGGCTGCATCAATAACATCAGATGCAGATATAGTAACCGTTACCGTTATCGTACTTCCAACTGTTCCGCTTGCTGAACTTATAGATATAGAAGCCTGCTCGTCAGCCTTAGCATAATACACAGGAATCAATGCAATGCACATTGCCAGTACACCTATAAAAGCAAGTAATTTTTTTATCTTATTCATAGTCATCCTTTCAAACAATAATTATTGATTAATGCTTCCTATTCCAAGAATATATCTCTTAACCTTTGCAAAATCAAATAAATCAAGTTCTCCGTCTCTGTTACAGTCGGCCGCCTTCCAATATACTCCTGAAGGTTCTGATATACCTAATATAGATCTCTTTATCTGTGCAAAATCAAACAAGTCAATCTCTCCGTCGCCATTGACATCCCCATATATAACAATCTCATATCTGCTGACCTCTTCGCCAGAAGAGTTATATGTTATAAGGATATCGCCAGTACCAACTAATCCATCTTTCTCATTGCCATTCTTATTAAGTATCTTGGAATAAGCACCATTATAATTATCAACCTTATCAAGCACATCTTGGACATAACCTGATACAGTTAAACCACTTATGTATTTTTCATCTTCATCAACTGATAATGTTGTTGAAAATCCCGGATAAGCAACATCCGGTTCTGGATCCGGTTCCGGTGTTGAATCCGGTTCTTTATCCTGCCTTACAACAGTTATAATATAGTCCTGATCATCGCCATTAGCTGCTGTAACAGTAATTATAATATCATTACTTCCAACTGAAAGATCATGATATCCCAAACCACTTACATCTGCAGAAGAATCAAGTGCTGAACCGCCAATATATACAGATGAAGTATCATAATCAACTATAAGACTATACTCTGTTGTATACAGACTAAATGTTGGTGTTAATGAATAACCTTCAACATATAAGTCAGATAATCTGTTATTAGGGCTGCCGTCTCCTGTCGGAATTTCACATACATTTTCAGGCATATTCTCATATACAGGTATCCTGAATATAAATGCTATGTTGTTCTTATTGCTGTCGCTATAACCCTGTGCGCTCTTAATTGATTCACTCCTTGGAGCAAGTACATTGGTCATATACTGATGACCTCTTCCAGTCATATCAAACTTTTCATAATAAAGAGTATTCTGACCTCTGTTTATATAACTTTTTCCAAGATATATTGCACCACCAATAATAGATTTCATTCTTGTATTCCAAGGTCTTAATGTAGATGAATCTGGATAAGAAGCATATTTAAGTCCATTCTGGACTGCTGTCAATCCGCCACTAGCGTATGCCCCTATATTGTAATAATTATAATAACCCCAGTAACCAGACTGTGTTCCTGATATGCTGCTTCCATATCCACTGTTACCCTGCTCCTGCAGTATTCTTGAAACAAGATGATATGGGCTTACCCCTGATTCCTGTCCTGCAAGAAGCAGACCGGTTATATATGTATAATCTCTTCCATTATATGATAAGTTATGGCTTGAATTTTCCATAAATGTACCATCAACCATACTCTCAAGGCCGCTCTCGTCCTGTAATGAACTGTCAAATGAAAGATTTTCAAACATAAATATATTATCTGCATTAAGGAAGTTTCTAGGGTCAAGTGCATATTCAACAAGTGCAGATGATGCCTGAACCCAGCCACCTGAATCAAGCTGTGTATACTGTCCTGATTCCCAGTCATAGCAGCCATCAGCAACCGATTTCCATGATGACTTTGCTGAACCATATGTAAGGCTTCGGCCAATCACATTCTGGTTTTCCAGAACATCAGACCAGTCCTTGCCATTATGGTCCGCCACAAACACCCAGTTAGGATACTGCGCATGGAGCTGCCTTAAACCATCCTTATAACTATCTTGGAATCCCTGTGAGTCAAGGTATTCCTCGAAATCCGCATCTGGCTCATAATCACTTCTTTTATCAACAGTTATGTGGCCACCATATATATAGCCTCTTTCATAACTGCCATTAAGATAAAAGCCTATGCCATACCATACCCCTGAACTGGTATCAACTTCTTCATATATATCGAATTTGAAGCCACCATCCACCTTGGTTATGACTGAACCGCTGACTGGTGATGTCCTTATACGAAGATCTGTAACATCATAATTAACATGTCCCTGACCAATGGCTTCCTCTGCTTTAGTATTAAGAACAGATGTGACCGTAAGGCAGGTCAGCACAAGCATACATAACATGACACCAATTGCGGCTATTCTTTTTGCACTACATTTGTATCCTGATTTCATGTAATCACCTGACTCCTGAATGTATCGTATTAACTAGTTTCTTCCAAATTCTGAAAGCTTTAAGCCCTCATTTCTCTCAAGTACCATATTAACAGACCAGCTATTGGCAAATACCAGAAGCGGATTGCCCTTAAGGTCTTTAATCTTCTTCATATCTGATGTACCGACAATTCTGTTCACATCAATTTCCTCAGGATTCTCAATCCAGCGGATATGCTCGTATGGAAGCGGCTCAAGTCTGATATCAACACCGTATTCATTCTTAAGACGGTATTCGAGAACTTCAAACTGAAGAACGCCGACAACTCCAACGATAATCTCTTCCATTCCTGTATTGAACTCCTGGAAAATCTGAATCGCACCTTCCTGTGCAATCTGGTTGATACCCTTGATAAACTGCTTTCTCTTCATAGTATCAATCTGTCTTACTCTTGCAAAATGTTCTGGTGCAAATGTAGGGATACCCTCAAATGCAAATTTCTTGTTAGATTTGCAGATAGTATCACCGATAGAGAATATTCCCGGATCAAATACACCGATAATATCTCCTGCATACGCCTCATCTACAATATGTCTCTCCTCCGCCATCATCTGCTGAGGCTGGCTGAGTCTTATCTTCTTGCCGCCCTGCACATGATTGGCTTCCATTCCGGCTTCAAACTTACCTGAACATATTCTCATGAAAGCAATTCTGTCTCTGTGTGCTTTATTCATGTTAGCCTGAATCTTGAATACAAATGCTGAGAAATCCTCAGTAAATGAATCAATAACTCCCTGGTCAGACTTTCTTGGAAGCGGAGAAGTTGTCATTGATAAGAAATGCTCAAGGAAAGTCTGTACACCAAAGTTAGTAAGCGCTGAACCGAAGAATACCGGTGTAAGGTCACCTGCACTTACCATTTCCTGGTCAAACTCTGCACTTGCTCCGTCTAACAGTTCGATATCTTCCTGAAGCTTGTCGTAGAAAGCATCACCAATTCTGTCCTTAAGAACAGCCTCATCTGATGCGTCAACAATCTCAGTATCAACTTCCTTCTGTCCATTCATTGCTGCCTTGAATAAAGAAACATTTTTCTCTTTACGGTCATACACGCCCTTGAATTCCTTACCACAGCCGATAGGCCAGTTAATTGGGCATGTAGCAATTCCAAGTACGCTCTCTATCTCATCAAGAAGCTCAAATGGGTCATTAGCCTCTCTATCCATCTTATTAATAAATGTAAATATAGGAATGTGTCTCATAACACATACCTTGAAAAGCTTGATAGTCTGTTTCTCAACACCCTTAGAAGCGTCAATAACCATGACTGCAGAATCTGCTGCCATAAGAGTTCTATAAGTATCCTCAGAGAAATCCTCATGTCCCGGAGTATCAAGAATATTAATACAGTAACCTTCGTAGTTAAACTGAAGAACAGAAGAAGTTACCGAAATACCTCTTTCCTTCTCAATCTCCATCCAGTCAGAAACCGCATGCTTGGCAGTCTTCTTTCCCTTTACAGAACCTGCAAGGTTAATAGCTCCTCCGTAAAGCAGGAACTTCTCTGTTAATGTTGTCTTACCAGCATCCGGGTGAGAGATAATGGCAAATGTCCTTCTTTTCTTAATTTCACTTTCTAAACTCACTGTTTTACTCCTTTATAACCATAATACATAAATGCTTCATACCTGTTTCGGCATACACATAATATAAGCCTGTGACGCAGTCTACGGCTTCACAGGCTTACTCTAATCAATAGTCTTCGAATTATTCACGGTTAAGACCGAACTTGTATGAAACCTCAGACTTGTCATCAATTCTTCTGAAAATGTTGACTACTCTGTCCATAACTGGCTCGAAATCTTCCTCATTCTCAACCTCAACAGTAACAACCTGTCCGTCTTCCTTAATAACTGCATCCTTAACAAGTGCTAATGCCTTGATATCTTCCTCAGTCTGGGCAACCTGCTCAGGTGTTGTTAACATCTTTGATTTACTCTTATACTTAACAGCGTATGTTCTTGTCATCATATCCTCCTATTGGCTCTTCGTAGCAATATAATCTCATATGTCATTATATTATATAACATGTTTTGGGATTATGCAATGGGGTGAAAAATCCAATGTAAATTTTTTATTACAATTAAAAAAAGCAGCAACCTGTGCATTGCTCATGATTGCCGCTTTTATTTAACACTATTTTATTTGCTTGTCTTAACATTCATAACTGAACTTCTTACGACCTTACCATCAGCGTCCTTGACATCAATGTAAAACTCTCTGTCTCCGGCACTTCCGGCTGTCCATGTTATCTTGTTGTTAGAACTGAAGTTCTGTATAAGTCCCCAGGTCTTGGTTGTCTTGTTGTATACAATAAACTTGTACTGATAGCTTCCTGCTCCGCCTGTTGCAGCACCGCTTATTGTAACCTTACCGCCGACTTTATTGGCATTCGTGCTTATTGTGGCAGTAACGCTCATACTGTTTCCAACATTAATAGTATTAACAGCACTTCTTACAACCTTACCGCTTGCATCCTTTACATCAACATAGAACTTTCTTGTTCCTGCTGCTCCTGCAACCCATGTGCATGTATTACTGCTGCTATAATCCTGAACCTTGCCCCACTGCTTTGTTGCTGTGTTATAAACAATGAACTTATACTGATAGCTTCCGTTTCCTCCTGCAGCATTAGCAGTAAGCTTTACTGAGGCTCCCGGATTAACCTGTGATGCTGATGATTTAAGTGATACATTAAGACCTGTCTGTGTACTAACATTCATTGCTGCACTTCTTGCAACAGTTCCGTTTGAATCCTTAATATCAACATAAAACTTTCTGTTACCTGCTGATGCTCCAGATGCATTCCATACGCATGTATTCTTGCTGCTGTAATCCTGAACAATCCCCCATTTACCTGTATCTACATTATAAACAATGAATTTATACTGGTAGTTACCGCTTCCATAATTACCTGATGCTGTAAATTCAATATTATTATTTACATACTTATATGATGCCTTAGCTTCAAGCTTCTTGTTAATGCTTATGAGTGCAGAACTTAATACTTCCTTTCCTGTACTGTCCTTAACCTTAACATAGAATCTTCTTGAACCAGGTGAAGATACCCATGTGAATCCGCTTGTCTCACCGTAATCTCTGACAACGCCCCATTTGCCTGTATCTTCATTATAAACAACAAGCTTATACTGATAATCTGAAGAACCGCCTGATGCATTTGCCTGAATATTAATAACATCTCCATCCTTAGCACTTCCTGATGGTGATATTACCGCATTAATTGATAATGGCTGTGAATAACTCTTGAATGTTATTCCATTTGTCTTAGCATAACTTTCTGCCTCAGATCCGGCTTCACCTTCAATTACAAATGTTGATTTAACATTGTAGAATGCATTTTTTTCTATTGTTCCAAGTGTAGAAGGAAGTGATGCAATTGAAAGACTATTATTATTTCCAAAAGCATATGCACTTATAGACTGGTTATTATAACCATACATTCCTTTTTCCCATGAGAATTTTTCAAGGCTTGTACAACCGCTAAATACATAATTATTTATGCTCACATAATTACCAGGTATTGATATACTTGCTAATGATGTACAGTTCTGGAATGCATATGAACTTATCTTAGCATCTGTATCACCTTTAGCTATTATTACATTCTTTAATTTGGCACAGCCATCAAAAGTATTTCTGGAAATGTTCTCCACTGTTGATGGAATTGTGACAGATTCCAGTGTATTACAATACTGGAATGAATTATTACCGATTGTTTTTACACCTTCTGGAATTACAACCTGTGGTAATGAAGAGCATTTATAAAATGCATAACTTCCTATTGAAGCCAATGTTGTAGGGAGCTTAACATCTTTTAATGATGTACACTCACTAAATGCATAACTTCCTACGCTCTGATTAGCAAAATCATACGAACTCTTCTTATACTCAAAACCTATAAGACTTGTACAGCCTTCAAATGCACTATCACCTACGCTGTTATAATTACCCGGTACAACTACATTTTTTAACATTGTACAATTCTTAAATGCTCTATCGCCAATTACAGCCTCAATATTCTTATCTCCTGCAATATTAACAGATGTTAATTTTGAACAATTCTCAAAAGAACCTCCATAATATGTTCCTCCAATACTGCTCACTGTAGAAGGAACATTTACAGATGTAAGATTCTTGCAGTCCATAAATGCAGCTGCAGCTATCTTAGTAACTCCCTCTGGTGCATTCAGCTTATCAATGTTAGTATTGCGGAATGCATGTGTATCAATTGTTTTAAGTCCTTTTTCAAGTGTTACGCTTGTCAAAGATTTGCAATCTCTAAACGCTGAACTGCCTATTGTATGTTCAATGTTATTAACTGATGCATCATACTTTACGTTCTTTAATGATGTACAATTCTGAAATGCGCCATCACCAATTTTGCTGTAATTACCAGGAATAACAACTGATAAAAGAGACTGGCATCCGCTGAAACAATCCTGTCCAATAACCGCCTCTGCAATTCCTTGTTTAAATGTTACATTTGTAAGACCAGTACAGTTTTCAAATGCACCTGCTGTATAACTGTCAGTCACCTTTGTTACTGTAGATGGAATCTCTACTGACTTCAAAGATTTACATGCCTGAAAAGCTCCAGACTTAATAGTAACAAGTCCTTCTGGAAGTGTCAGCTTTGACAGTCTTGTACAATTAGCAAATGCATTCTGTCCAATAGACTTTACTCCAGCCGGAATATTAATCTCTGCAATCATACTATCATTGTAAAATGCCTCTGAATCAATACTCTCAAGACCTGTACCTAATGTAACCTGTGCAAGAGACTGGCATCCTTTGAAAGCATAAGATGCAATTTTATGAGTTATTCCCTTTACTGATGGCGAATAAGTAAGTGTTTTTAAGCCTTTACAATTTTCAAAAGCACTCTGCTGTATCTCGCTATAATTACCTGGAATCACAATCGAAGTAATTGCTGTACAGCCTGAAAATGTATTACCGCCCATTGTAGCAGCCTGAATTCCTTCTTTTATGGTTACAGACACTAATGATGTACAATCTTCAAATGCTCCTGTACCATAGCTGCTTCCAATTGTCTTTATTGTTGAAGGTATTGTAATCTTATTTAAAAGCTTACAACCGTTAAATGCTCCACTTCCAATTGTTGTAACACCCTCTGGAATATCTACAGATGTAAGCGATACACAATTTGAAAATGCTTCATAGCCAATATTTGTCAGTGAATCTGGTAATGATACACTCTCTAACGATGCACAACCACTAAATGCATTATTATCAATCTTTTTGTTGTTTCCATTATTAGAGTATGTAAATTTCTTAAGTGAACGGCAATCTTGAAAAGCATAAGAATATATCATCGTATAATTCCCTGGCACCGTAATCTCATTTAAAGATGTACACCCTTTAAATGAATTGCCACCAATATAAGCATTCTGCGTACCCGCTGCAATAACAACTGTCTTTAAGTTAGCACAATTTTCAAACGCTCCTGTATTATAGCTACCTCCTATTTTAGTTACCGAGGCTGGTATCTTAACACTTGTTATCTTATTGTTATTGCTGAATGCTCCATACTGAATTGCATTAACAGTATAACTGCCTATCTTTTCTGGAATAACGATATCCGTGCTCTCCCCATCATATCCGGTAATCGTCGCATATGAACCACTTGTTGAATAATATAGTCCATTATAAGATACATCACTTGATGCATACAGCTCTACGGCATAAGAATTATCCCCGCCAATCTGTGATGCCATTACTGGCGACACCATTACATCTGATGTCATAATAACTGTTCCCATTGCCAGCGACATTCCTGTCGCTACAGCTCTTTTTATCTTCTTTTTCATAATCCCCTTTCTGTTTCTTAATGAAACATTAAATAGTTTTCATATAAATGATACACCCGCTAACATCTATTAATCAAGCAATTTAGTCAAATATATAGTAAAAAATATCACTAGCAATTACACCACATGTACATAAAACTAAATTTGAGTGATGCAAAAGCATAACACCTACGAAAATGCCGTTTTTATACAATCTAGTAGGTTTCCATACCAGTGTTTCATCACTCTAGTACAGCTAAAGACCTACTAAACAACTGCCTTAAGCAAATATAGTAGGTCTTTTCATCAAACTATTGACATGCTGGAAGAAAAAACACAAAAATCCTGTTGCAAAACACCCACGAAATTCATGTCAGCAATTGAATTAGTATGTCTTTGGCAACCCGCCGGCTAAATTCATGATAAAAAAGACATACACAATTATTCATATAATAAGCATTAGTAGGTTTTCGACAACTCGCCGGCTGCATTCATGATGAAAAAGACACACGCAATTATTCATATCATGAGCGTTAGTAGGTTTTCGGCAGCTCGCCGGCTAAATTCATGATAAAATACATACGGCACTCCACCGCAAAAAAGACTGGCACCCTAACGACTCTCAATCGTCAGAGCACCAGCCCTCTCCATGACCAATCAGCCAATTATTCAATTATCCAATCAGCCAATTAATCAATTATTGAATTATTCAGTTATTATTTAATTACTTGTCTTAACATTCATCACTGAACTTCTGACCACATTACCATTAGCATCTTTGACATCAATATAAAACTCTCTGTCTCCTGCACTTCCAGCAGTCCATGTTATCTTGTTATTAGAACTGAAGTTCTGAACAAGCCCCCATGTCTTAGTTGTCTTGTTGTATACTACCAGCTTGTATGTATAACCTGTCTTTCCGCCCGAAGCCGATGCTGAGAATGTTATCTTATCTCCCGGCTTTGATGTGTTTGCACTTACCGCTGCCTTTACTGATAACGTTCCTTTAATTGTCACATTGACAACCTTACTTCTTGTAACATCACCTTCAGAATCTTTAACATCTACATAGAACTGTCTTGTTCCATCACTTCCTGCTGTCCATGTGTATGTGTTCTTACTTCCGAAATCCTGTAACTTAAACCACTGGTTAGTTGCTGGGTTATAGATTAAGAACTTATATGTACAGCCACTCTTATTAGTTGAAGCTGTAAGCGTAAGCTTGTCTCCTGTTGAAACTGTTGATGAACTTGGTGTAAGTTCTGCTGTCGGCTTATCAATCTTAATATTGACCGCCTTACTTCTTACCACCTTGCCTGTACTGTCTTTAACATCCACATAGAAATCTCTGTCTCCAGATGTTCCTTTTGACCATACAAGTGTATTATTCTCTGAATAATCCTGAATCCTTGCCCATGTATCTGTTGTCTTATTATATACAAGGAACTTGTATGTATGTGTTCCCATTCCACCTTGTGCATCAGCTGTGAACGTAATAGTGCTACCACCATCAGATGCTGTCATAGAAGCCTTAAGTTCATCTCCAAATGTTGTACCATCTATATTAATTCCATAGAAAGTAATCTTCTTATTGCTGCATACATACCATAACACCATTCCATTATAAACAATTGGTTCACAGTCTGAAAGCTGTCCGCTCATTGTACTAATATCACTTATAAGATTACCATTTTCATCAATATAAGCATAATATACTGTATTATCATTTTTAATTGTCCACATAACCATGAACTTGTTATTGTTTATCTTCACAAGATATGGAGATGTAACATCATATTTACCGCTTATATCTGTAATCTGATTAGACTTTACAGTTCCATCTTCCTTAGATTGTGTAAGAATATATATATTTCTTAAGCCTTCCTGCTTTTCCTGATCAATAGAACTTGCTGCAACAATATATGAAGTATCGCTTATCTCAAAGCCTCCTATTGTCGCATTCGTTGTATTATCTCCTGTCTGACCTGATATTGTAAGTAAATCTGTAACATCACAACTATTATTTACAACTGCATGCTGATTACTATCCCACCAATATCTTATATTAGAGCAGAACTGTCCTTCAGTAAAATCTGTATTATATTTAATTAATGCCAGACTTCTAGGATATGCATCTCCATGGTCTACAGCTATAATATGATTACCATCCGTCTTGATGAACTGATTAAATGAATGACTTACATATCCATATGAACTATTACTTACATTAGTAAATGAATCTGTAATCTTCATAGTACTTTCATCAAGCTGAATTGTAACATTTGCCTGATGATGATATCCATCTTTTGTTTTATACATTTCATGTGCTGTTCTTATAAAAAGATATCCAGATGCTTCTGTCATTCTAAGGCTTCCTGCATCAAATGGACTATATGTGTTACAATCATACAGCCCTGTTGATGTAATTCTGTTCCAGTTCTTATCGTATTTAGTTATTCTGAAACACTCAACATCCGCCGACTCATCCGGATTATTCTGTCCTGATACAATATAATAAGCATCTTTTCCAGCATAGAATCCACCAAATAAACTTAGTTCCTTATCAATTGTCCTGCTTTCTGACAGATTAAAATTAGAATCGTAATATTCTACATAATAGCCTTTGCTTCCTGAATATACTCTCATCAACCGTCCATCATCACAGCCCACAAGAT
>ERZ1026844.1255-NODE-1255-length-15772-cov-9.294904_pt1 | contig 15772 bp, 13 predicted proteins | sample MGYA00380152_ERZ1026844 | MGnify/ENA primary metagenome ERZ1026844 (study PRJEB33269, sample SAMEA4719788) | human gut metagenome | biome: human-associated habitat; feature: organic feature; material: feces | place: Cameroon | collected 2013-10 ... | reverse complement strand
CTTGCTTGCTTGCTTGCTTGCTTGCTTGCTTGCTTGCTTGCTTGCTTGCTTGCTTAAAGCGATTGTCTCTTATCCCTACCATTTCTGCAACCTTTTCTACCTCTTTATCTAAAATATTTCACCACGCGAATCTATCGGAATACTTTTAGCCTTCGTTTTGCACCACGCAGAATTTTTAAAAGCAGCGTGTGATCATGTGTAATTAAAATAAATGGAATACGTCCTGCTATCTTTTCTGACTTCAGGTACGGATTTCTTCTCCAGTGCGGATACCGTTCTTCTATCCATTTTCGGACATCCTCCATAAGCGCCTTATTGCCTTGATAGCTTTGCAAAATTCGTTCTGTGTTATAGTACAACACATGCAATATCGCAAGCCATTCCAGCTCTGTATGATACTTTTTCTGGATTGATCCATCAAGTTGTTCCAGCATCGCCTCAAACGCACGAACCATATCTAGCGCCGCATCTTTGGGAGGAGCAGACAATGCGCTTCCCGGATGTTTTATGTAGTGATAAACACATTCATCGGTGGACCATGCCTCTCCTATAGTAGCCAAAAGTGCCGTGGCTGATGCCATATCCTCCCCGATTCTGGCTCCCTGCACAAGATGGATACCGCTTTTTTCAAAAGCCTCTTTTTTATAAATCTGAAGACAAAGAGAGTCAGTGTAGAGCAGACCACGAACGACATTTATTTTATTAAATGTGCCTTGCCAGCGATTATATTTTTTCAAAACAGTACCGTCAGCAGCACGCACATCATAGTTAAAAGCAAGAATATTCGGATTATTCTTTTTTAGCAACCCGATAACCTGGTCTAGCGCCCCCGTATCGACATAATCATCTGCATCCATAAAGAAAACGAACCGACCCACAGCCTTTGTCAAACCATACTCTCGTGCTGAATTCTGTCCGCCATTTTCTTTTTTGTAGTATCGAATAGTAAGCGGCGACTTTTCAATTTGTGCCTTTATTTCATTACTGTTCCGTTCCAATGAACCATCATCTACAGCAATAACTTCAAGCTCATCCATCTGCTGACACTGCAATGAGGCCAGACACTTTGAAAAGTATTTTCCAGGGGTATTGTAAATCGGTATAATAATAGAAAGTGTTTTCATATCTATTTCCTTTTCCCCACTTGTTTTAGAAAATGCTTACCAATCCGTCTCATAACTTCTCTTTTCCCATAAAGATCATTCGTTGCCCTGATAGCTGCCAGCTTCAAAATAATCCACTTACTTTTTTCCATATACTGCTTCACATACTGCCGGTGCAGCCTCGTCCATTCTCTCACTTCTTCCGGCAGCCACGATCCCGCAAAATGATGGATCGTAAACGTATTCTCCGACCTGAGTATCTCTCCCGTCTCCAGCGACTTCGCACACAGATAGTCAAACGGCAGGAATACCATATTCTCCCCGAACATCGTCTTCTCACCATTGAGCTGCAAATGATACCGTTCCACCGTCAGCCGGGTGATCACCTCCACATTGGTTGTCAGATCATATGTCCCATCTTCCTTCAGGAAATGTCTGTCATCGTAGTCGGAGAGCAGCATGGAGATCCATTCATTATCCCGACAGGCACCCATGGTGCCTGTCGGGATACGCGTCTTCGACTCGTATCCAGACAGTGCGTCGTAGACGCGAAGCGGATCCAGCGATTTTACCACTTCCACATCGGCATCCATATAAAAGCCGCCATGGTCATGGAGCACTTTCAAGCGGGCATAGTCGGAGACGAAAGCCCATTTCTTTGCCTCATACGCCTCTCGGCAGTACGCATTCTCCGTCACATCGAAGTTACTCTCATTCCACTCGATGATTTCGTAGTCCGGACAATACTTCTTCCATGAGGCGATATACCGCTTCACCTCTTCGCTCAAAGGATTCCCGCCAAACCAGCAGTAATGTATCTTCTTCGGAATCATTGTATTCTTTCTCCTTTGATATATATTTTCATCTCAATCTTCATTCTTCAAACCTCTCCCGGCAGCTTACCAGAAATTCCTTCAACCGACCGAGATGCCAGTCCCTCACCTTGCTCCCCGTATCTGCCTCATCTGCTATCCCATCCGCGACCGCCATGATGACGGGAAGATCCGCCCGGTAGAAATCGCCGGCATTACTGATCCGATACACATACGCGATCCCACTTCGAAAGTAAGAAATCTCCGCCGGACTTGCCGTTTTCAATTTTTCCAGAACCATCTGCGGATCCGCATAAGCCAAAAACTTTTTATCCTCAATAAAATGCTCTTCCTGCTCCATGCATTTAATCTTAAAAGCAGGCGTCCACTCGTTATTTATCAGGAATTGGGATTGATTGGAACGCCACTCTTGAGATGCATTTTCCAGAAACACGTAAATTGGCTTTAAAATAATATTAAATCTCTTTTTCGTCTCCTCATCATCTATATAAGACGCCACATAAAGCAACTTCGCTCCACAGAAAGGTGATAACGTCCCATCTTGTAATTTGGACAGAATGGCATTCACATAGTCTTGCATAGATACAGGGATACCCACCCTAGAAATATAAATCAATGACAAAAATAGATTACGTATATAGTCTGGATTCAGTTTTTTCTTTGGTATCTCCTGTTTAAGCATTTCCAAATATTTCTCTATCTCCTGTTCCGTCAGAAGCTGCCAGTTCATGAGATTTCTATAGGCCTCATTACGTCCCTGGCTGGTATCAAGCAGATCTTCCAGCACATCAGTTATTACTTTTCCTACCTCACTTTCTTCCAGTCTTCTTTTTTCTATAAATGCGTCCACAAATGAATAGCTATAGGGAAAATAAACTCGCCATGGAGTTGGCATTTCCCCAAACTCCGTTGACGGCGTCTGGAATTCTTCCCTCTGCTTCCAGGCAATAGACGCATGCACTGTGTATCGAATCACATTAGAAGCCAGATCACTGAAAATGCTGCGAAGCACGACTTCTCCCTCTTGGCAATGCTCTTCTTTCCATACATCATACGCGTTCTCTATTAGAGGATAAAACTTATCACAGGCAATGAAGGCGAAAATGAGCGTTCGCAGATTTTCCCGCGCTTTTTCGCTAAAGGCCCCCACCACATACTCCTTCTGCACTTGCAGATATGATTTCAGACTCTCCGACTTCACATACCGCTCTATCAACGAATCATAGATATCCGCCACCGACACCTGATACGCTATATTCAGCCCGATCGTCTTCTCCTTGATCCGTTCATACCTTTCCCTTCTCGCATTCCCAGCGGTCTCTTGGGTGTCAGCATTCTGCTTTTTCTTTTGAAGAGACTTGGTGAAGTCATTTATTCTATAAATCTCCTCCTCATTGGCAAGGATAATCACTTTCACCGCTTCGTGTTCCGTCATCTCATTGATATAGCCGAGAACCTCTTCCGCCTCCATCCCTGCCCGTTCCAGATCATCGATGATATAGACCATGCGCTCTGGCTTTGGCAGTACCTTCTGTAAATCACACCACTTCACATCCGGCAAACCTTGGATAGGAAGAAACATCTTTGACGCAAAAGCCGCCACGGATGATACAAGCCCCGCTGCATTCTTCGCGATTCCAAAAAACTTCTCGGTTTCCTGGGGCGTTGCACCAGTTCTAGCAAAGTATCGCGCTAAAAGCCGCTGTGTCACTGCTTGCCTCATCTTATCTTCCAACTGCTGCACAGTCTTCAGCCCATATAGGGAAAGATAAACGAAGCACCAGCCGTCTTCCTCGTGATTTTGCTCAAAAGCGGGAATAAACTCTTCCTTGATAAACCAGGTCTTTCCGGATCCCCAAGAGCCATTCAATAGGACCGCTTGATGATACCTCTCGTCCGTAATATATTCTGCAAGGCTTTCATAAATGTCTCGTCCATAACTGACCGCACCATTTTGCATCGGTCTTCCTCCTGGCAACAGTGAACGCAAGAATGACACCCCCATGGTTTAATCATGCACCTATGAGAAAATCCGCATCTCTAAAAAGATGGTAAACACAATACGTAAGGGACTGCAACGGCAGGTACTGGCTGCTAAAGTAGAACCCCGAGCGATTTAATACATAACACCAATAGCTCGCACTGCCGCCGCGCAGAGAGCTTACAACCTTTTTAATTATAGTCTAACAGGCTTGGGATTGCTTCTCCAATTTGGCGAAAATCCACATGGGGGAAAAATCACGCGCCAGTGTGAGCGCCCGATGAATAAGCAGCTGATCATTCTTCCTCTTCAAGCGTGCCGCCTTTCCCTCTCCCGCTTTTTCTCCAAAATCTGCATCAAATGCACGGTGGGCGTTCTGCAGGAATTCCTGCTTTCGCTTGCGTACCATACCGAGTTTCAGGCGGAAGTAAGCACGAATGACACTTTCCCCCTTGTCGCCTTCGATTGATGATCAGATGGCCTTGATTTCGTATCCTACGTTGTAATTTTTTGTCAGAGTGAATGCCTTCTCCCCAATACGCAATTGCATCCCAAAAGGGATATCTGAAATGTAGAAGCATCCAATATATGTGCAAGCATTCCCATTATCGTATCAATATAGCAATCAGAATCCCAGCAAGCACAATCGCACCCCCATGAATAAACAAGCTACACCAACCTTCTTCTATTTCCACCATGCGAAATACCACTTTCGTCAAAATGTCCATAATTGAAACGAGTACTACCCCTAAAATAGTCACCATTCCAATTACATAAGGATAGTTTATATCAGGATTACTTAATGCGCCCAATGCGGCTGTAGTATAATTAAAACTGCCTACCGCTGCCATAACGATAGAAGCAAAAATTCCTAAAATCGTAATATAATTTTGCTCTGCTTTCCGTAATTCTTTCGACGTCTGTTTCTTGAATTTTTCTTTACTTACCTTTAATGCCTTTTCTGTAATTTCATGAATCTGATAATTTGCTAAATTAAAATGGTCATAAATCTTTGTAGCAATTTCCTGATACTGTTCCTTGTTCTCATGTTCCTTATCTTTTAAAAATTCTTCTGTATAAGTATACTCCATCAATCTTTCCAGATTAGCCATAGCACATGTACGTCTATCTTCTGAATCCTGAAAAACAGCTGAAGTAATTTCAAAATACATTAACCTGCCAACAACAGATTGATTTTCTAAATACTTTTGTATCGCAGCTATTGATTTATGCACACTATAAGTTTCTGTCGATGCATAAAGCGACTCAACAATATTTCTTGACAGTTTTCTTTTTTTGTGCCGCAATACTGTTATTTTGGAAAACATTAAATTTATCATTCCGCCCCAATAAGGACCCATCAATTTTAGGATTGTCCATTTTGCTGTTTTACAAACCTCTTCATTGCTTCAATTGAAATAATGTTACTTCTAGCAGATTCGTAACTTTCCAGCCAAGGAGATTGGTGATGCGTGATATCAACCAAATCAAATGTCTGATAACTAGATAACAAATCAATAACGCCGTCAACAATCTTTTTGCCTGAATAATCATTTAGAAAGCAATCTACCGGTTCTGTATAGTCTGGAATTTGCCCTGCTCCAAACTTTTTATATTTCCGATAAACACAGGGAACTACAGGCCCAAAATCCCAGGCTTCCATATTCTCTTTGAAACATGGTTCCTTTTTTATTTTTAAGAAGTAAGCTTGGATAAAATAGAGAATCTTCTGGAGTCTTAAATTTGTGATTCCATAGTTTTTCTTATTGCTATAGAATACTACATACTTACTGATATCTATAACAGAATATGCCATATTCCTCACCTTTTCCATTCTGAATCACTGCTCACGTTTTCATTGATATCCGGTTAGGTATAAAACAGCAGTCATTACAACAACACACTATTTTTATTTCACATGTCCAAACAATCGTTTAGTGATTTTCTCACCAACGCCTAAATAAAGTTTTCTTGCAAACATACACTTGCTATTTATTGATTTCTTATAATCACTCGTTTGGTATACATATGGATTTCCTAGCTGCCAATCTATTTTGTAGATGGTAGCCAGGAAATCTAATTGGTAACAAGGAATGCCCTCTGCCTTATCCGGCCGCTTGATTTATCGATAAAATCGAAATCTATCCTGATAGCTCTGATAAATAACCTACTAGTACATTTCATCGAAAAACCGAAAACAATGTGCCATTCAAGCACCCGTTTAAGCTCCCGCTACTTCAACTTAAACGCCGCTTTTAGCCCTACAACGCCCCCAAAGAGTGCCAGCGCCGCGAGGCGATTCTTTTTCCTTGCTCTGCCATCAAGCAATACCGAAAGCCGCTCACGCTTCAACGTATCTACGATACGCTGATACTGCTGCGGATGCTTATCTTTCAGCTCAGAGGGCTGCAGAATGAGGCGACAGTAGTTACTGAACCGTTTATGCTTTGCAGCCTGCTCGATAAATGCTCCTTTCCCCCTGAATGCTTCGACCAACTGATCCGATGCCTCGAGCAAGTCATGGATGAAGGCCTCGTTCCGCAGCCCCATGATACTCCCCTTCCTCTGGAAGTAGTAATAAAGCGGGACTCGAATGAAAGCCACGGTCTCCGCCGCCAGATAAAACTTGTAAGTGGTATAGAGATCTTCGAAGAGTTTCCCCTTTGGAAATGGATATTTTCGGGCTAAAGATGCTGGAAGAAGGATCCCCCAAGCAGAAACATCATGAAATCCCTGATAAAGAGTCTCTGCCAACCCATCCTTCGCGTTCACGCATGTCACAGATATACGTGAAATATCTAAATTCTCTATCCCGTTTCCATCATATACTTCTGTAAATCCGCATACAGAAAAATCAGCGTCCTGCCTGATCCCCTGCATCAGCATTTCCAGATAGGCCGGATGCACATAGTCATCGCTGTCGACAAAAGTGACATACTCTCCTTTGGCAATGGTCACGCCGGCATTGCGCGCGTCAGAAAGTCCGCCATTCTCTTTATGCAATGCATGAATATTCGAGTATTTTTTCGCATACGCATCACACATCACCGGACAAGTATCGGGTGATCCATCATCTACGAGGATAATTTCAAAGTCTTTGTACGTCTGTGACAGCAGGCTCTCCACGCAGCGCGGAAGATACGCTTCCACTTTGTATACAGGAACAATCACGCTGATTTTAGGAGTCATTTCTTATCCTTTCCTTCATAATCCTAATTTTAGTATTTTACATAGTCTGGTCTATTAAAATAGCAGTTATACTTACGAAATAGATACAACAACCCTTTAATATGTTCCCAGTTATGCCTGCTAAATAATTTTTTTCTTGATAAACGCTGCCAAGCATGAACAATCAAAGCATCTTGATCGTAGCATACCCTGTACCCTCTTTTCCAAGCTCGTAAGCAGTATTCTACATCTTCTGGCGCATAAAATATATTCTCGTCTAATAAGCCTATTTTCTCAATAAGTATAGCAGGCATCATCCAGCAAGCACTCATCAAATAGCCTACGTCTGTAATCTCGTGTTCTTTAGAAATCATTTCCATTTGTTCCCCTTTATGTCGTAGAGTGACAAAAGGCATGACCTTAAATAACTTGATCTTAAGCGTAGGAATTCCACGTCCAGAATTCTGAATCTGCCCATCAAGGCCTTTCATCGCCGGCCCCACAATGCCTATTTTCGAATCGCTCTCCAATGTTTGCACTAAACGAGCCATCGCTTTTTCGTTAATTACAGTATCAGAATCAAGGATACATAAGTATTGAGAATTATTATATGCTTTTCTTATCCCCAGATTTCTACTCACCGTGGTTCCTTTATTAGTGGATAAGGAAATCACTTCTAATTCAGCTCTATGAACCTTCGCTTGCCAATTTTTCAATAATCTCCGTGTTTCATCTGTCGAACCATTGTCAATAACATAAATCTTTACTTTAAACTGACGAATTTCATCAATAGACGCTAAGCATTGATCAATATAGTTTGCTGAATTCCAAGTCAGTATAATAAATGATATATCGTACTTTGACTGCACCATTTTCCTCCACTCAACAAGATTTGTAAAACAGCCTTGAGGTACACATTTGCAAGCAAACTTAAGTCTGATTTATTCCATTCAAAATTTCTATAATAAAAAGATTTGAAGACTTCATACCTTTAGAATTTAAGATTTTAGAAAACAATCAATCAGACTAGGAAACGCAAGATAGCACGCCTTCATAAATCAAACGATCTACGAAGCTGACATCTAATATCTACCGTCTAACGTCTTCAAGTCTCAAAGTCTTATAGTCTTATAGTCTCAAAGCATTCAATACGCCCCTTTATGGCTGAGGACAACCGCGATAGTACGCCAGAGAAGCACGAGATCCAGCCAGACGCTCCAGTTATGCACGTACCAGCTGTCCATCTGTACGCGCTCGGGGTAGTCGATGTCGCTGCGTCCACTGGTCTGCCACATGCCGGTGATGCCGGGGAGGACGGAGTAGTACTCTTTGATATATTTCCCATACCGCGGGACTTCTTTCTGGATGATGGGGCGGGGTCCGACGAGGCTCATCTCCCCCTTCAGGACGTTCAGGAGCTGGGGCAACTCATCGAGGCTGGTCTTTCTAAGGAAGGCGCCGCTCTTTGTGATGCGGAGATCATTCTTCAGTTTGAATTCTCTATCCCATTCTTCTTTCGCCGCTGGATCAGTCGCGAGGAGGTGGTCTAAGACCTCCTGTGAATTCGTACACATGGAGCGGAATTTGTAGCAGTTGAATTCTTTCCCGTCTTTGCCGACACGGCGATGCTTGAAGATGACCGGTCCCGGAGAGTCGTGATAGACCCATGCTGCGATGAGGAGAAGGATCGGCGAGATCAAAAGGCCGCCTACGATGGTGGCGGCGAGGTCGAAGAGACGCTTGGCGATCTGGTTCGATGTCCGGGCAAGGTTGTTCCTGATCTGGAGCACCATGATCTTCGCATCGAAGAAGGACTCGGCGGTCACATTCGACATGGGGACGGCGACGAGGTTTGGCACGACGCCTACATTCCTCACGAGGGTCTGTGCCTGATAGATGAGGGAAGAGAGCTGCTCCTGAGAAATGCCGGGAGCGGCGATGATGACATGCTGGACGCCGGTATCATGGATGACGCGCTCCATGTCACCAAATCCGCCAAGGATGGTGCAGGACTTGTCGTAGGGCTCATGGTCTTCGAGGAAGCCGACGATGCGGTAGCGCATGCCGGTATCATTCTGTATCTGGCGCGCCATGACTTCGCCGGTCTTTCCTGCCCCGACGATGAGGATGGGGATCTGGAAGGCTTTCGATTTCTTCATCCCTTTCGCCAGAATGACACGGAAGAGGCAGAGCAGGGCAAAGGAGATCGCGGTGTAGAGGATGACGTAGAAACGGGATACGTCCCCTGCCACCTGCGCAAGGAACATGAGGATGATAGAGAAAACGGTGCCGCCCAAGGAAGCCCGGAACAATTTTTTCATCATCTGGTAAATGAGCATGCGCTTCCCATAGAGTCCCTCATAGAGGATAAAGGCCATGTAGACCAGCGGTACCCAGAAATATTGGTAGATGGGGTCGATGTGATAGGTGGTGTGGGTGATCAGGAGGTTTCGAATGGCAAGGGAGAGTATCCCTGCCAGGACGAGGGCGATGTAGTCGCCGATGAGGTAGAAAAATGCGGCACCGGATGCGCAGGAAATGGAATGGTGGTATTTAGGGTTGTTCATGTGGTGGTATTCTTTCTTGTATATGAGACTATGAGACTGTGAGACGTTAGACTCGGAGACAATAGACTTAGAGACATTAGACTTGGAGACTCTAGACTTGGAGACTTTAGACTTAGAGGCGCTAGACTCGGAGACTTGAGACTTTAGACTGCGAGACTGAAAAAACAATCCCCATCAAATGTCTGCTATCTGATGTCTTCAAGTCTTTTAGTCTCCTAGTCTCTTAGTCTCTCAATCTGCTTTTCCTCGTATACTAAGTACAGTCAGCATTCGTATAATTTCATCCAGTAGCATCATGCAGGGGCGAATTTCTTCTTCTGTCATATAATGCAGTCTCTGGCAGATCAAAAACTGGGTTTCCAGTTCTGTGGCTGAGCCGCGTGCAATAGTCATGAAATGTCTTAGATCTTTATCTGTCCCTCGTCCGGCTCCTTCTGCGATGTTCGAGGCAATGGAGACGACGGCTCTTCTCATTTGTGAGGAAAGGGCATAAAGTTCTTCTGATGGCAATCGCCAGACTACGTCATATGTCATGTCTATGAGCTGCATAGCCTTTTGCCAGACGATCATACGGCGATAGTTCATGTAGGTGATCCTTTCGAGACTTGAGGGCTGATAAAGTTGGAGACGTTAGACTTTAGGCTTTAGGCTTCAGATGTCAGATTTCAGATGTCAGATATCAGATGTCTAATATCTGATGTCTAATATCTGACGTCTGACTTCTGACGTCTGACGTCTAACTTCTAATCTCTCAGCCCCCTAGTCTAAAAAAGGGGTTGGGTTCATTGTTACCCCCCCCGAAAATTTTTCGTTTACGAAAATTCAGTAAAGAAGCGCTCGGTTTGTCATTTTCCCTGTGGCATTTTTACGCTCATATTATATCATATTTTGTTATAAACGTAGAAAGAAAGCCGCCGGTCTGCAAATAATTGTCGATGAAAGATGCCGAGACATCAGACTGCAAATATCAGATTTCAGACGTCTGATTTCTGACGCCTGAAATCTGATGTCTAATGTCTAATGCCTAACGTCTCTCAGTCTCCTAGTCCCTCTGCTTGCTAAAAATCTGATTTCTTTCTATAATAAGTACAGAAAATGGTACAAGAAAGGATGGTATTGACATGATTGCCATGAATTACTCCACGCTCCGCAGCCATATGAAATATGCTTTCGATGCTTGCTGCGATGATATGGAAACGCTTATCGTCACACGCAAGGACAACCGGAATGTGGTCGTACTGTCAGAGGAGTCGTATAACAATCTGATGGAAAACCTGTATGTGCGGGCTTCGAAGAAAAACTACGACAGGCTTCTCACCAGTATCGCACAAGCCAAGGCGGGGCAGTGTAAAAAGAGAGACCTGATCGAAGATGAATAAAGCATTCACGGATATTGGCTGGGAAGACTACCTGTACTGGCAGACGGAGGACCGGAAGACGCTGCGTAAAATCAATACGCTTTTGAAAGATATCGAGAGAAATGGTAATGAGGGCATCGGAAAGCCCGAACCGCTGACAGGGGATTTATCTGGTTTCTGGAGCCGCCGGATCAATCAAAAGGACCGGTTAATCTATGCTTTGGAAATGGATCAGATCATCATCATTGCCTGCCGGTATCATTATGATGATACATAAAAAGAGCATGCTGCATTTAGTCGGCATGCTCTTTTTATGTATGTGGGACTTAAAGACTTGGAAACGTTAGACTTCAGACCTTAGACTTTAGGCTTCAGACTTCTGACGTCTGATCTCTGATCTCTGATGTCTAACGTCTTTCAGTCTCTTGGTCTCCTAGTATTGCGTATTTCGATTAAGAGGACTTTAGATCGAAATACAAATGTAGTCAGAATTAGCATCGCAGCGACTTGCTTCCCTCTTCGGGGGAAGCGGCTAAAGCAATATGTGCAAGCGAACTGGATTTTTAGGAGCGTAGCGACGCTAAAATCCAATGAGACACCATTTCGAGCGCAGCGGAATGGGGCATGCCAACGGCCATCGAACAATGCCCAATATACCGTAGTGCTGCCCCCTCAGCCCTCCGGGCAGCTCCCCCGATGGGGAGCCAAGATATTCCACCACTTTTCACTAAGTCCAGAAGTTTACAAATCGCTATACTAGTCTCCCAGTCTCTTAGCCTCTCACCGGAATATCTTGGAAAGCTCATCATCCGTCATATTTCCTATCCAACTTTCGCCGACGGAGACGGTCATGTCGGCGAGGGATCTTTTTTTTTGGATGATCTCATTGATCTTTTCTTCGAAGGTGTTCTTGGTGATGAAGCGGTGGACGAGGACGTTGTTCTTCTGGCCGATGCGGTAGGCGCGGTCTGTCGCCTGAGACTCTACGGCGGGATTCCACCAGAGGTCGTAATGGATGACGTGGGAAGCGGCGGTGAGGTTGAGGCCGGTGCCGGCGGCTTTCAGGGAGAGTATGAAGAATCTCGCCTTCGGGTCTGTCTGGAAGCGGTCCACCATGTCTTTTCTCTCCCGGAGGGAGCAGCCGCCGTGGAGGAACATCGGACGTTCACCCAGCCTGCTCTCGAGGATATCTGCCAGCTTGTCGCCCATGCTCTTGAACTGGGTGAAGATCAGGGCCTTTTCACGGCTGGCCTGGATGCTTTCTGCAAGGTCGAGGAGTCGCTCGGCTTTGCCGGAGAGGGCGGGGTCCCAGTTGTCCTCTTTGGTGAAGAGGGCGGGATGGTTGCAGATCTCCTTCAGGGCAAGGATCATCTGCAGGACAAGGCCCTGGCGCTTGAAGAGGGAGTCTTTGTCTCCGTCCTTCTGCTCACTGATGACGCGGAGGCTCTCTTCGACGGTCTGGTGATACAGAGCGGCCTGCGCAGGGGTGAGGAGGGTGTACTCGTCCTGCTCGAGCTTATCCGGAAGGTCGCTGATGATGGTCTTGTCTGTCTTGAGGCGGCGCAGGAGCATGGGCGCGGTGATGCTTTTGAAGCGTTCGGCTGCTTTTCTGTCCTGCTCGTACTGGATGGGATTCGCATAGCGGGTCTGGAAGGTCTTCGCACTGCCAAGGTAGCCTTTGTTGGTAAATTCCATGATGGACCAGAATTCTTTGAGGCTGTTCTCGACGGGGGTGCCGGAGATGGCGATACGGATGGGCGCTTTCATGCTGCGGACGGCCCGGCTCTGGGCGGTGTCGGGGTTCTTGATGTTCTGCGCTTCGTCGATGATGAAGACTTCCCATTTCTTCTTTTTGAGAAGCTCCTGGTCGCTTCGAAGGAGTCCATAGGTGGTAAGAAGGATGTCCCCATGGAAATCAGCGAGGTCGCGCTTGGCGCCGTAGTAGAGGAAAACGGTGAGGAGAGGTGCGAAGCGGGCGATCTCTTCCTGCCAGTTGGAGAGAAGGCTCGTCGGCACGACGATGAGTGCTTTCTTCTTGGCAAGGCGTCCCTCTTCGCGGAGCTTTTCGAGGAAGGTGATGACCTGAAGGGTCTTCCCAAGGCCCATATCATCGGCTAGGATGCTGCCGAAGCCGAGGCGGCTGTTGTTGTAAAGCCACGCATAGCCGCGCTTCTGGTAGGGGCGAAGTGTCGCACATACATTTTCCGGCAGCGCGACGGGCTCGCCCTCTTTCATGGAGGAGAGCAGTCGCTTCACCTCGCTCGTCATGGTGATCTCCGCGCCTTCATAGCTGCCCTCGAGGGCGATACGGAGGAGCTCTTCCCTCTTGAGGGAGAGAGGATGCTGCCACATTTTTTCGAGCTTTTTCAGATCTGCCTCGGTCACGTAGAGGTATTGTCCCTTGAATGCGATGAGAGAGCCTGCTTTGACGGATAGTTTTTCAAAATCTTCCGGGGACATCCGCTCGTCTCCAAGGGCGATCTGCCAGTCGAAGTCGAGCATGTCTTCCAAAGAGAGGAGGGACGGTGCATGCGCCGCTCCCTCTTCTTTCTTTTTGAGGCGGAGTGTCTTCTTCGGCCGGATGAGGTGCTGCAAGGACTTCGGCAGGATGACGCGCGCGCCCAAAAGACGCATGGCCGGGATGGCTTCCAAAAGGAAGGGGGCAAAGGTTTCCGCCGTGAAGGAGATCGGTGTCCTTCCTTCGCTGTCCATGTAGTCTTCCATGCCGGTCACGAGGGAAGAAAGCAGGTCCATATCCTTTAAGATCTGGTAGCGGCAGGCATCATAATCTTTCTTTGTAAAAACGTCCGCGAGCGGCACTGCGTCTCCTTCGCTGTCCTCACTGTCTACGACGGAGAGGTCCAGACGGAAGGCTTTTGCTTTCGGATCATCTGACACGAGAAGCACGGGCTGCCAGCGGGCGGCGCTCAGGTGGAAATAGGACAGCCACGATGCGATGCCGTCAGCCTCGGGGTGCGACCTTCCTTCCCGCGCCATCAGGGGCTCCCCCATGAAGAAAAGATCATAGATGGGGTCGTCTGCGAAATTTTTCTTCGCCATGTTTTGCATCAAGTGCGTGAGGAAAAGCGACAGTGCCGCCTCGGCAGGCTCTCTGGCAAAGCATCTCTTCTCTCTGTATCGCGCGATCTCTGCCATGGAAGGTGTCACCCATTTCGAGAGGATCCCCATGGCTTCCGCCGTGCCCGTGTCCTGCTCGGTCGGCATCCAGCGGATGGAGAGCGCATTCTCATCCACACGCACCAGCTCGGGGATGGCATTCCCCGTCCGGAGAAGGTGTATAGCGAGCAGCACCACCTCGCGGAAGGCACGCACGGTGTAAGAGCTGTCCGCCGCTTCCTCTTCCGTCATATCGAGAAGTGCAGCGAGGAAACGGCTCATCGGCCACCAGTCGCCGCGATCTGTATAGAGCTTCCCCTCGGAGAGCCCTTCGATCACGAGATGCACGGAAGAAACGGAGGCAAGCTCCAGGCTGTCTTTCCCGCCGCCCACGACGTAAACGGCTGATGAATCAAAGAGCGCTTTCTCTGCGATCTTTCTGACACCCGTCATGATCTTTTCATAAACGCGGCCAAAGCTGCCGCGCCCGTAGAAAGCGGGCGAAGCGGGAAGCACACGCATCCATAGGGAAAAGAGGCTTTTGATCTTCGTGAAATCTGGAATTTCCGCCGTTTCCTCTGCCATGGGAAGTGCCATATCCTTGACCAGTTCCCCTTTCACAAGGTCATCCCAGCGCGGGATCTTGGCAGACATCTCATTGGTAATCGTCACATGCCGCTTCTTTAGCTCGCTCACAAGCGACACGCCATGCAGGGAAAAGACTTGGAAAGGATCATTGTCGATGGCACGGCTCACTTCATAGATGACAGCCGCGATGTGCTTGCAGAGATGCGCCCAGTCAGGACAGCTGCAATGCATCTCGATGTCATTCATCGAGGAGGGGAATAGGGAAAGCCCTGCCTTTTCCGCAAGCTCCATGACAGCAGGTGACAACTCCCGATGCAGGAGCTTCGTCACGATCGAAGGATGGCGCGATACATCATCCAGAAAGGCCTGGACTTTGTTTTCCGGAAAAGGAGGAAGCGTCAGCGTGACATGGTAGGGCGTGCGCCGCGTCCCCTGCACCCTTGCGGTCAGCGTCTCCCCCTCCCGGTGCATGGAAATGACCGCACCGCCTCGGGCATACACCCGCCCGCGCGGCAGACGGTTCGCATGGTCTGCCTCCTCGAGCGCTTTCAGCCACTCGCTTCCCCACCAGGTATTGCCATATTGCAGTTTCATCGTCTTTTCCTCACTTCTGTACGTTTTTCTTTATTATATGAAATCGTTACGGTGCAGGCAATCGGTTGTGACGGATTCCGTGGGTAGGAGAGATGGTACGGCACATCAAATAAAAAACGCTGCGGGAATGAAAACAGGAATGAGTGACTAGGGGCTAGGAGACTAAGAGACTAAGAGACTAGGAGACTAGGAGACTAGGAGACTAAGAGACTAAGAGACTAAGAGACTAAGAGACTAGGAAACATCAGACTCCTGTATCGTCATTTCGAGCAAAGTGAAAAATCTTTGTCATTCGCGGTCAGAAGCTCACGCTTTCCATACATGTGCCGCGCACTTCTCCGTTTTCCTCATCTGTCTTTCATTCCGCCAGTGCCCTATCCGGCTCACTTCGCTCGCAACCTTCCCCACGCGGGCAATGCTGTTAAGTTAAGGTGAATTCACCGCGTTAGTTGCTTTTTCAGTT
>ERZ1026844.1254-NODE-1254-length-15779-cov-3.976024_pt1 | contig 15779 bp, 16 predicted proteins | sample MGYA00380152_ERZ1026844 | MGnify/ENA primary metagenome ERZ1026844 (study PRJEB33269, sample SAMEA4719788) | human gut metagenome | biome: human-associated habitat; feature: organic feature; material: feces | place: Cameroon | collected 2013-10 ... | reverse complement strand
ATCAAAAAGTGATGATCGTATTTACCTGACGGTTTTCAAAGGTAGTCTTCGCCTTGGAGCCGTTTTTATAATAGTAGCTCCCGCCGCCATCAATTGCGATCACATCGTCAAAATGCTCGTCGCGGATCTTCTTCCACATCTCCATACCATAGATATAGTTCCGCGTGTACGTCCGCCCGGTGATGAGCCAAATCTCGCCATCTCGTACCGCCAACCAGTGCCGATACGTAGCGTACATCGGAGACTCATCCCATCCCTGCTGTCCCTTCACATAACGATAATAGTCTACATCGTCTCCGTTCCGAACCGTAGGAATTCCAGAGATCGCATACTTGCAGCTCGCCGGAATGTCGTTGCAGTCCGTGATATACGGTTTGCCCACAGAGGGAACGATGAGCGTAGACACCTTTTTTCCGTGCAGCTGTGCGCTTTGATTGTCATTGCATCCAATGTATAGCTTCTTTCCAACTACGTGAGGACGGATGTATTCTCCGCCGACCACGGGGATAGAATCGATGTCACAGCAAAGATTGGCTACAGGCAAAGTGAAGTACCGCCCGGATCCATCCTTGTATCCTCCAAAGAATCCCGCGTTGACGTATCGGCTGTACGGTGCGTTCTTCTTTTTCTTGTCCCAATACAGAATCCGAAAATTTCTGCACCGTACAAAAGTCAGCCCGTCATGCTCGTATTCATCCGGATACTGCGCCTTTGCCGTTTCTTTTCCGGTATTGTAACTGCCCACCTGATTCGGAATGCCGAGAATCCCCGTAGGATCAACGGAGACACCATTTTTACGCACTTCAAAATGCAAATGCGCCCCGGTGACTTTTCCGGTAGAACCTTCAATGCCGATTGGATCCCCGGCTTTTACCTTTTGCCCGGCTTTTACGAGACGGCTTGCCAAATGGCAATAATAAATCATTCGTCCGTCAGATAGGTCAAGACGAACGTAATTGCCCCACTGCGAGGTTCGATTGGAAGGATCTGTGACAATCATGGAGCGTGCAATTGTGCCGTCCGCAACCGCCCGAACCGTTTTGTCTTTTGCATCTCCCACGAGATCAATCCCCCGGTGCATTTCCCAATAGCCAAAAATAAAACGCCGACCATATGGCGACGTAACCCGAACCGTTCCTGTTTTATAAGGTAACATTGTTCCTCCTAATTCTTATATGTAATCGTAAAAATATAGCTCCCCTCAAATCTGTAGGACGAGCTCCTTACCGTTAGATTGGATCCCGTCTTCTGATATTCCACAGCAGTGCTTGAGCTGGATTGCGACATGCTGTCCTTGGTACCGTAGATGCAGATCCCAGAGCCGTCTTTGTAATTGTAATGCGTATACATAACCGTGTTGTTGTAATCCGGCGTCATTGTGTCAAAACGGAACGCCGAGATTGTCAGAATGTTTGTGGCATCCGAGATGCCGGAGCAGATGTTGTATACTACGAAACTGTACGATGGACTCGATACCGTCGCGTCTCCAGTCACTGTTGTATATGTACCCGCGCCCGCGCCGCCGCCATACGTTCCGGTAACGCCCCAAATGGTTATCCCTGATTTGATATTCTCTGGTAAAAAGTTGCTGTCTCCGTTGATCATAAGATCTCCATTGCAATATTTCCCGGAGAGAGAAATCGTTTGCGAATCCTTAGAGGGAGTTGTTACCCCGCCGCCATACGTAGACATCTGCTTCGTGCCTTGTTTTGTACTCGCGGCAACATACCCGGATTTTCCATGAGAAACCTCAGCCGTGATCAGTCCGTTGGACGAGACAGAGATAGACGGAGTGCCAAGTGTTACACTCGCCATAGTCCCCGTCTTTTTTGTTCCGCCGGAGTAAAACGTTTCACCAGATCGAACATCGCTTGCCGCAGCCGTCCCATCTGTAGGAATAGAGCTGCTACTCGGAACCGCAATGGTGTATGTACCACTTCCGTTGTGATACCCAGCAGGAATCGTTACGGTTCCATTAGAATCAATCGTTTGCGAAATCGCCCCATTGTTCGGCATCATGCCTATGATTTCAATTCCGTTCGCGCCTACGATCACCTTCCCATATAGAACATCAGAAGCTCCCGCCGTAACTCCGGAAAGATCGACGCCTCCGCCAGAGCTGCCATTGGGCAACGCCTGTGCTTTCGCCTTAATCGCGTTCAACAATGTCGTATTGTCGTCAATTGGAATTTTTACCGCCAATATATCACCTCCTTTTTAAACACAGAATGCAACCGCGACCGAATTGCTGTATGTCGCGTATGTGCCAGCAGAAATGCTTCCTGTATCGTCAACGGTATCGAATGTAGCCTTGCTGGATTGTGTATGGTATCCGCTTGTTCTCGTCCAATACGCCCTTATGATACCAGATGTATCCATCTTTACCGCGCTGTGATTGTTGAAATACGTGTATAGTGTGCCATCCGTTGTGGTCTGATCTTTCGCACATTCCGGAGACGATAGCACGAACAGAGTATCGCTCACGGTTGTGTATGAATCAGAACTGCTTGCTTTCACGCGACAAGTCTTGTTGACAGGCATGATGACAGAAGTAAGATCACTATCCATTGAGCCCAAAACAGTTCCGTTGAGACTTGACCGCAGTGTGGTTGTTTCCCAACTCGACGTTGATTGGTTCATTGCGTACATTTTGTACGTTGTGGAGAGTAAGCGAACGGTCTGCAACGTGATTCCCGCCTTACTCCTGCCATAACTCGCCGCGTCCGTAGGCTCGTCGTGGTCGAAGCCGATAATCATCACGGCATATGTTGCCCCGTTCACCGTGATATTTTTGGTGTCGCCCACAGCCCAGTATTGGCTTGCCTTTCCCGCCTTGCATACGGTCGATATGTCTTGCCACGTCATCGCCGAAAAAGCCTTTTTCTCCGGCAATGTGGGCGCGGCAGAGATCGGCCAAATCGTATTTCCATTCAAAATGAGCTTGTCCACCTCTTTGACAACACCATTTGCCACATATCGAACCCCCATCACTCCGGTATATGTAGTCCCATGAATGGTCACATCGGAAGAGACAGGAGCCCACTCAAATGTATAGCATCCGTCCGCATCGGTGGTATCAGACACATTGAGAGAATCGGGAAGGTTCAAAGCGGGACGAACGCCATTGCTGCCATTGCAAGATTGGTTTCCGCCACCATTTAAAGCACCGCTAGTAGTGATAACCCGAGCGTTCTTGTCAAGCGCATAATCAGGTGTTCTCACCCACCACTTCCACGCGGTAGTCTTGCTCGAAGGTTTTGCGCTTGAAGGAGTGTTGCTGAAACACTGCTGCGTGACATATCCGATTCGAGCAGTGTTGTTTGTATAATAGCCCCACGCCGCACCATCAGCAGGACGACTACCACTTGAGAAACCAACCTCAACCGAGGATGGCAGGAACACCTTGCGAACAACATCCTCGTAAGAACCGCCGTCCGCAGTTGCTTTGAGAGAACGGATAGTTGTGGAAAGAATAGCGGATTTTTCCGCAGTGGTAAACCCATTCAAAAAACCGGGGCGGTCTGCGTATTGTGTACCGTAATTGTCTGTACCCTCCGTAGTATCGGGAGCGTGGTCTGCACTGTGAGCAGCAACATACCATGTACCACCTGCGGCTTCCTTGTTGAGCCATTGGTCGATGTTGGAAATGGGATAACGGTTGTTACCATTATTTTTACGATCTGTGTCACTGTTATCCGGCTCTTTGGCATCAAAGCACCGTAAATCCAGAATTTCCGTAGCATGTATCGTTACCGAATTTTCCGGATACGCCGGTTCGCATTGATGATTCTTCGCCACAATCGTCCAAATGATAGGCTCCGGCGTCTCTGTATTCACTTGAAATTTCCCGAACTTAACCTTCGCCCCAACAGGCAAATTAGAAAGCAATTGTGAAATTTTCGTTCACCTCCTTGTAGAATTGCAGTATTTCTTTTTCGGTCAACATGAATCATACCTCAAACTCATCCGAGTATTCGGTTTTAAGAATATCAGTCATCTTTTCTCTCCTTTTTTATTTTATAACGGATTCATACATGTATAGTTGCTGTCGGTTTGTTGAACAAGTAGCATGGAAAAGTACGGACACTCTTTACTAGTTATGGCATTACCAGTTTTACTAGATATAATATCCCAACCATTGCATTTTAGCCATGGGGTTTGTTTGTTAGCACCAAGATTAGTTAAAGTGATAGCTAATATTTTTGAAGTCTCGTCTTTATTCAACATAATGTTTGTACTTGAACGGTTACGAAATATTAGTTTTATCTCTGGTGCTGGAATATCATCCAATTTTGCAATCCAGTTAGGTAAGTATTCATCGGGAACCGGGTGATATACAGTGGTGTCATCGTAGAAATCAAAATCATCAAATAAAACTTCTATGCTAGGAGTGAAGATTGCCCATCGATATTGTTCGGCATTAGCTGCATGAATCTGTAAAGTAATTTGCTCTGATCCGGAGGTTAATTGATAATAAAAATCAATGCCCTCTACCTTATAAGGAGCAAGATTCTCGGCTATAACTTGGCCGCCAATGCACATTTTTTTAATGATTGGAGACTCTCCACCATTTGTGGATTTCCACCACCCACTTAAACCCGACCCAACTACATCGAATACAATTTCTTTATAATACATATCCTCAATAAACTTCGGATCAATAGTTTTCAGTTCGCCAGCATTACCACCAAACCCTACGAAAGTACCTTTGATAATTTCGGCTTCAACCAACACATATAGCCCAGCGGTATAAATGCCCGTCGTTTTTGTAAATTTATCTGCAACCTCATTGGTTTTAAAATATGGTAATAAAAACGTTTGACCCACAGCCCCAGTGGTTTTCTCGATTTTTGTAACAATACAACTTCCGTCACCATTAAGATCATCTTGTGTGATCTCTCCCCCATCTGAATCAAATTCGAGTGTATCAACACCCGCATCAGGAGCCGGAAGTTGAACATTCATCTTAACCCTATTGATTTTGGCAACATCTATATCAACATCAGCCACCTTAACAAAAGGTAACGATGTGTTTTCAACCGTCGTGTTAAACAATTCAACAGCATGTCTCGAATCATAATGCGTCCGATTCTTCACATACCCCGGCTTCGTAGGATCATTCTTATTCCAGTCCGGCGGCTCAGTCTCAACCGTCTGCGTCTTCCACTTCTTCGGCTTCCCCTCCGCGTCCACCTCCTCAACGGTCAGCACTTCTCCAACCTTCGCCACCTGCGGCTTGTCAATCTTATTATCCAACTCATCCTGATTGACCGCCCAGAATTCCAACACATTCCCGTTTTCATCCCGCAAAACCTTCCCATCTTTCAAAACGGGCACTCGTTTCCTCATATCTTAACCTCCAATCCGGCAAATATATTGCCGGTTTCTATCTTTTTTACAAAATTGTATAGACTTCTCCGCGCGAATCTGATATAATATATCCATCAAAAACACACGGAGAGTCTTATGTCCAACCAGAGTCTACTGCCTCCACTTATAGCTGTGCAGTCTTACGCCAAAAAATTCCCTCAGATGTGGGAACTCATTGACCAGATTCTTGATTGCTCCAAAAACAAACACGACGTACAGTGGGATCGTTCTGTTTGCCTCTGCCCCATCGCGGTTGCGTACTCCGCGTCCACTATATTCGAGGGCAGATTTATAGACATGCCCGCAGCATCTTTAGTTGCGGCTCTGTATACATGGCGTCTCGAAAAAATCATCTATAGATTTGACGAAGACCTCATGGAAGAGCTATTCGAAACCGCCGACGATATTGTAGTCCCCGTCGAAATTCTGGAACATCTCCCCGCAAAATGCGTCTATATAGAATTCCCTGAAACCTTGAAGCAGTCCAATTTAGACGGCTTTTTCGCATTCATTGAGCACGACATAGAGACGCAAATGAAAGAGCTCCGCATCAATCCGATAAATAAGAATGGAGAAGAATCCAAATTTTACGCACTATACCTGTCGCCCGGAGCAACCATTGGCGAAGGACTGCAAGAAAGCGCAAAATACGCACGTCAAAGAGCTCAGGCCGTCAAAGAGATGTACCCCGACTTGGCAAAGGACGTAGACCCGCAAGGCTTCATCAACGTACAGAACAACTCTGCGCAATTCATTGAATTCTGTGTTCAGCTTCTCCTCTATATCTGCGCGGAAAACGCCGACGTAGAAGAAAACCCAAAACAGAAATCCATCTATCGTCCGACATCAAAAGTCCGCGACCAATTCAAGGAAGTCCGGCAATGGGACGTGGGCGTAAAAATCGGCGCATCTCTGCGAAAAGTCAAAAGGCAAACCGATGAGCCGCGCCCAACCGATATGCCGCCAACAAACCGCAAATTCAAGAATCGCCCCCACGTTCGCCGCGCCCATTGGCATCACTTCTGGACAGGCCCCAGAGACAATCCAAAGCTCATCCTCCGTTGGGTCAGCAGCATTGCCGTCAATACAGAGGATGGAGATGTAATTCCAACCATCATTGAAGAAAAAGGAGAACCAAAATGAGCAAGTCAAACTACATCGAAAACAAGGACGGAACGGTTGTAGTCACTCTTGATTACGGCATGTCATGGGATTATGAAGACGCCATCAAGGAATTCCCCGTCGGCTCCTATGTCATCTTGTACGGTCGCAAAAATATAAATCGCGGCGATTCCGTGGAACAGTATAATTTCATCAGAGACAACAAACGCGGCATCCCCGGCAACATGAATAGAGAAATATGCAGATACCACGGATTTCGAGGAGAAACCGAAGGCTACGCAAAATGGGCCTATGGCAAGCGCCAAATCTTGGATGTAACCGCATCCTGTTCTGAAACAGATACACCGTTCGATGGAGCCATCCGTTTTCTCCTCAGCGACGATTTGAATCCGGAAGACGATTGATTCTCATAATGTATGCCGCCGGGCATTGGATTGAAATCTCTCGCGGGCGTATCGCCCCATCTATTGTTAAGGAGATTGGTATGGCAAAATACGAAATCAAATACCTTTGCGGACATAGCGGAACCGTCCAATTGTTCGGCAAAAATGAAGATCGCGAAAGAAAAATAAAGTATTACGAATCCCATTATATCTGCCCCGATTGCTATAAAGAGCAGTTTCGTGTCCCCACAGCCGGATGCGAAGAGGTGGAAATGTTCTATCGTGACTACAAAAACAAATGCCCGCAGTGTGAAACCAAACCAAATAGCTACGACCCCAAAAAGAAAACCATTATCGTTTACGTTCCAAAAGCAACAGGCATCGCTCTCCCCGATTATGGCATTGAAGGACTGAATGAGCTTCGCGCCGCAATCGAAGAGAACAATGCCTACCAAGAATCTTTCCATCAAATGATGGCGAACGAGGACAATGACGGAATTTATCCTCCGAAAACACCAAAATATAGCGTCGCGGAACTCATGCGCAAATATCCATCCGCCGCCGCATATTTGGAAGCAGAAGAATACAGCGAATCCGAGAATTACGCACAATCCACCATTGGCGAAAAGGCCCTAAATCGTATGCGTACCGGAGAAGATTGCCTACTCGTTCAAAAAGAGATGCAAAATGAATGGACAGACTACTGCCACAAGCAGATGTTGGATTAGTCATCCACTTCCACCATCATCGCCGGTTCCGCAATCGTCGCTCTGCCGCCGGATTTTGCGTATACCTTAACGCCATAAACAATTGTCTTCGCGCCCTTTTGTTGGTCTTTTAGCGATTATATCTCCACATGAAAAAGCGTTACAAAAATGTTGACATCCGTCGTGCTGTCCGAATCAAGTCCGTCTATTACTTCGATTGTATCGCCCATGTTTTCCTCCCGTTACAGATCAAGTCGATATAACGTCTGGTTGCACACCAAATCTAACCCGAGATATATCCCAATCGTGTTTTACAATACAAACATCAAATAGCATATTCCCAGTGGCACAATCCGCTCTTGCCGCTGTGCTTGCATACGATACGTTACAATCTGCATTGGTAAAAGTTGTCCTCGTTCCTCCAACATTTTCACCACCGATAAATTGCACTCCGTTTGTGTCCTTGTAATATGACCTCACATGGGCGTGTCCGAACACATATGCAATTACGTTTGTCCCAGATGTTGATATTTTGTTGTAAAGGCTCTCTCGGTTTGTTATTCCCGCATTTGGGTTATAATTATATGCGTTCGAATGACCGCAAACTATGACCTTCCATCCGCTTTCTACCGCAAGCACACCGTCCAACCACGAAAGTTGAGCGGTTGACAAGACCATATGATTTTGTCCACCTGTGGTAAGTCGTTCATTTTCAGTCAAATCAGAATCGTTTGTGTTCACAACTCTTATTTTATGTTCCGGGAAATCTACGTAGAAATATCCATTTCCATTATCCGGATACACAATTTTTTGGGACGCAGGATTCGCCAAGTATGCCATTTTTGTATTCCACCACTTATTCGTGATGATATTTTCTGCTGTCAGCCCTGCCACACTATTATCGTCGTGGTTTCCCCGGCTGAAAATGATAGGTATATCGCAATCGGCAAATTGATTTTTTACGTTTGTCAGTACGATTTTCCATGCAGCAGAATTAGAACCAGAACCGCCAGTTATTACATCCCCGGTATGGATAATACAATGCGCCGATATTTGTTTAGCGACTTCTTTTATCGCAGCATATAATTGTTTATCATTATCCGTAAACGAAGCAGAATGGTGCGTATCTGTTACATGAATGAACCGAAAAACACCCAAATCATCTAATTCATATATTGCCGAAACCGTCGTATCGACTGCCGTTTGAACCGAATTATTTACACCATCATTTCCGTTTATTAAAAATGGTGTCGATATTCCATATTTATACAGATTCATCTTATTAGGCATTTTCTGTATACCACCCATCAATAATCGAAGCGAAACTATCCGGCAACGGAAGTTCGTAAATTTTTATCGTGTGACCTTCTGTACTGCCACCACTCATGGCATTCATTGGTATATCTTTCAGCGCATTGTTGCCAACCCCCGGAGAAGTTCTTGACAAAATATTTCCAAAACCAACCAATTTCATTTGGTCTTTTCTATATCCACAAGTTGCACCATATACTGTGTTTTCTGTATAAAGCATTATTCCACGCATCATCCCGGCCTTATCATTGGTTGTTCCAATGACCGGCGCAAAATCTTGAACCAAAATATAAATTCCGCATTTGTATTTCGTCGCAACGTCATTTGTATAAGTCGTTCCGACTTGGTAATTATGTGTCTTAACAAGTTCTGGTTCAGACGATCCTGTCACTTCATCTGAATCAACAAATGTTGCCGTGCCATTCAAAATAGGCACAAGAATGTTGCTTATTCCGCTGTATGTAGTGTCATTGATAATTACATCTTTGCTCATGCTATCCTCCTATTCTCACGCGATACTCAACGTCGAGCCGCTTTTCATTGGCGTACTATTCAACGCTCTGATTATTAGCGACGAGCCAACTTTTTCAATATTTAATGTTTCTGTTGACGTTAAAGACGCAAATAACGCATCTATATTTGCGGTTTGATTGGTTTGATACACGCAGTTTTTTAGTATCATAATAAGTAGATTCACTTGTGATGTGTTCCAACCGCTACCACTACCTCCTCCCCCAAACTCCACCTTATCCCATGTATACGAACCAATCAGCGCAGAGGTGCAGACGTACATCTCTGTTACTGAATTGTCTACGATAACATAATACTCCTGCCCAACCACGCCAGCCGTAGCGGTAGTAGGCGCGGCAGATCCTGCGAGTGCCTGAACCGGCTTGTCCTCCGGCACAACATTGCCATCGTTGTCAATTCCAAGAATCTTCCCCGCGTTTTCAACACCTTGATTTCCCTCGACAAAGGATCCATAAGCAAGAGAAACGCTAGATTCAGTGATTAGAACAGAGACTCTATGCAGTTCTCCGTCCGGCGTTGTCGCACAAAAACAAGCCGCGTTATCAGAAACTGCCAACAGAGGCAAAATAAACGCATCCACCACAGCGAACACACTGCACCCGGAGTTATAAGCGGATTTGATTTCCGCAAAGGTTTTGTCCGAAGTGTTCGTATTACCCGTCTTTGAAATGGTGACGTAGAGCACCGGATGAGGAATGGCTTCCGTCTCGGAGATATTGCCGGATTCGTCCACGGATTTAACGCGGACGATTTGACCGGGCTGGGCGGTTGTGGGTTGCGGCACAGCCACCAACGATGGGGTAAACTGGATGTTTAAGTACGAGCCACTCCCCGAAACAATAACGCACGATCCGATTTGTCCAGCTTTCATTGCGAACCCAGTATACCCCCTATACGAACTACCATAATTTTGGTAGTCTATCATCCAAAAAATATCAATGGGAGCGTCAGCATAGTTGAACATTATTGTTCTCGGATTATTGTATAACTCGTTTTTTAGTGCCTCATTGCTTCTCACAATACTCATTTCGGTACCAACATAACCATACCCATCTGGTCGTACGCATAAGTTCTTAATATTTGATTCATCTGTTGGTTTTATCACAGTCCCACGCGCTGTGCCTTCTGCCATTAAGATGCGAGGTATTGGGATTTTATAAAATGAATCAAGAACCATTCCTTCTGTTGGCTGATGTACATTTTTTGTTAGTTTAAGTGTAACCTTCCATATGCCCGTAAATATTTTTATGCTTTTTGCAATCAAAACATTAAAGCAGCTGTCTTTAACTTTTGTAACACTCAAAGATTCTCCGTCGGATGATTCTACAAGAGTTAATTGGTTGCATTCATTAGAGTTGAAACTATTATCATAACCCTCGCGATGTATATAAAACATGTAATAGCAATTGAAAAAATCATTTTCCACATTTACTGGCAATGTTATATCTTTATACCCAATGCTGCCAGAATCATCAAGCACAATACTTTTAGCGATCGTTTCTTTTGCATCCCAAAACAACTTCGGTATAGTCCCAATATTCTCCCGCGCCTGTTGTTTCTGTGTATCCGTCAATTCCTGCGCAACAAACCGCACCGCATCTTTATCAGTCGCGTTCTGCATCGCATCATATGCCGCTTTTGCAGACGGTACTTGCGCATCCGTGCTCTCCTGTGTCAACTCCGTCGTAATGTCCACTCCCGGCGCGGTCTTCCACTTCTTCGGCTTCCCATCCTCCCCGACTTCCTCCACAGTCAGCACCTCGCCAACCTGCGCAGTCTGCGGCGCGTCGATTTTCTTCTCCAACACCACGCCAACGTTAAACCCTTCCGTCCGCGTGACGTCTCCATTCTCATCGACTTCCTTAACCCGAATCAAGTCTCCAACCTTTGCCGTGCTCGGAGATGCCAAGAACTTCACGGGGGACGGATAAACCGTGTCGCCGCCGCCCCATAAGTTATTAATAATATCTAAAATCTGCTCGTAAATTTTCGGATCCGGCACGTCGTATTCGTCCGTAATCACATCGTTCGCCGACTTGCAGACCTGTACGCACAAAAGCTCCGTGGCCAACTCGTCTCCGGCTTTTAACCCAATGTAAACGCGCCCCTCTTTCGGCAGCTCCGGCACAGCACAAATATCACCGTCAAAAATCTCAGGACCATATTCTCCATCTTCATAAGCGAACACCGCCATCTTGTGTCGCACGTCCGCCCACGAATCGTCAAATTGAAACTGAATCTCATAATCCTTATTGTGCGTTACAAAATGATTCACTCCGCCGATCCTGCGAAGCATCTTATCCCGCACGGAAACAATCATCTGATTCAAGAACCACTCACCTCCGTTATCGTCAAAATTTTCGTTGTCTCGTCAAATGTAATCGTCGGATACGCACTCGCTTTGGAATCCAGTATCGTAGAGATCTCCTCCATTAGTGTTTTCTGTTCCGATACCTTCGTCTTAATCGTGCCATCCAAAGCCACCGTACCGTTCCCGTTGTGATACCCGGCAGGAACCGCCACTGAATCTGTGTTCACCCCGTCCATCGTAAGAGAAACCGCACCCTTGTTCGCCATCGTACCCACGGCCTTACCAGAAGCGATGTACGCCGTCTTTGACGCAAGAATGTCCCCCGCCGTGGCTGTAGCGTCCGAAGTATCGTTGCCCCCGGAAGAAATCGTATCGATAGCCGCAGGAAGTCCCGCCAAGTTCGTAGCCGCCGTACCGGATTTCCCTGTGATCTTCGTATTACACTGCGTCAGAATCGTCCGTAAAGAGGTAGCCCACGATAAAACCTTTTCCGCAACTGTCAAGTCGTGCCACCTCCAATCAAATTCTCCATCTGCCCGGCGACGGTATCAAAATCACCCAACACACCTGCCACGTAATCATAAACCGCCTTGCCCGAAACTGCGTTCGAGCCTGTAGAAGTGACAGACGTATCTACCGTAACGGAAACGTCCCCCCAGACAAGCGTGACAACATCACCTGTAACAGATGCTTTCAGAACCTTGCCGTCCGCCGCCCCTGTAGCCGGGAGTCCAACCTTGCCAATGTCCAAGGCTCGGAGAGCGGCGGCAATTTTTGTCATATTGCTCTCCGATTCCCCCGCCATCGCAAGCCGGAACTCTTTCACGGTAACGTCCGTAGACTCCGGATACAAAACCAGATTGTAGTATTGCGTAGTAGCCATTACGAACCACCCCCATATTTCGCCCGGAACTTCTGCGCATCCAGATCTGTAATCGCCGTCGTGTCAAAATACGCAATCTGATAATCGTCAAAGAGAATATCCTCCAAAGGGATAAACCCGTCCACAACGATTTTCTGAATCGACACGCCAACATCCGCCCCGCGAGAGAGGATTTCACTGGCAAACGCGCCAACCACAGATTCCGTCTGCACACCGTTTACCCGGACTGCTGTGTTATAAGCCTTAATCGTCATGCTTCCACCACAATCCTGCCCTTGCCGTACTTCGTAGTGTTGCTGCCCGAAGTCACATACGGCACATAAGAGAGACAGCAGTCGCCAAGACTGGACGTCGCCGAACTGGCAATCTCAATCTTCATCCGATTGGAAACGCCGGATACCGCCGCGCCGCTGACAGAAAACGCTTCAACACTCGTTCCATAATAATAAAACCTGCACCCGTACGCGGTCGCTTTCGATAAATCCACCGCCGCGTTATCGGTGTCATAACAATCAATGTATAAAACCTTGTAAGACCCGGCGATCATGCCAATGTCTTCAAGGCAGTGAATCTGCGAATACGCATCCACCATTATACCTCGCTTTCTTTTTCGTCCTCCACGATTATGATCAAAACCTCAATAGAAGCAAGATCCGCAGGAGATAGAGAAATACCGCACCCGGCAAGCACCGAATACGGTATCTCAATCTTATCAAAATTCCATTCGACTTCGCTCTCGTGGAGCTGTTCCAGTTCGTCGGAAATCTGCGCCGCTTTGCCCGTAGGATCATCGCCCGGCGGGAACACAATCTTCCCTTCGTCGTTCACTTCCCCGCCGTATTTTGCAATGATCTTCCGTTCCTCTTCCGCGAGAAACCGCATAGCATCCGCGATTTCATTGTTCATGCGGTAAATCGTCCGCATTGTCTTGATCTGCGAGATGGGGAGCTTTGCCGTCTGAAGAATAGAAAGCCCCTCCCGCGCCCGGATTAAATCCATATATTCCATTTTATCTCCTTATACGTTGTATCCGTTTATTTTTACCGTACCATTTCTCACACGAATGTTAATAATTCCCTTAGAAGTATTCTCGATCAAAAGTATATCATTATACGCTCCAAAATCCATTCTTATGGACGAATATGAAGCCATATATAGATTTCCAACAGTTGACGGTATAATACCGATTTTCGACACCGCATCTTGCCTTTTATCAGTAAATTCAATAATTTGCGTTCCAATAGATTGTGTAAAAATACCATATGGTTTTAAATCATATGAACCTCCCGTATTTTGAGTTGCGGACGTAATGTTTTCAAAGGTTGTAATGCTTGCTCCATTTGGGAAGTCAATCATTTGGCATAAAACCTGCCCGGCAGAGGTTACTTTAAATCCGGGAGTTTTTACAATGCTTGTAGTATAAGAATTTACATCGGTATACGTTTTCACTTCTGTACTCACAGCCCCTAACGAAATTCCATTTGTTCCAATATAAACGCCATTGTCCGTATTATTATTCAAATAAATCTTCCCGCTATACAACGAACTGCTCGTGATCGTAAACCCGCCGATACTGCCCGACGTCGCCGTAATCTTGCCGTTCATTACAATATTCCCATCCGTATCCAGATAGAAATTCTTCGTCCCATTTTTCGTAATCGAAATACCACTCGCCGCGTCAAGCGTAATTGTATTCACGCCCTTGGTCATCTGAATAAACCCATTCTTCAGCGACATCCCCTCGTCATTCAAAACAAAAGAGAAATTGTCCTTCTCCTTTTTGATATTGGTATTGAACTTCACCCAAAGATTCGCCTTGTAGGTCGTACTATCTGCCGTCGCAATCAGAATGTCGTTTTTCTTGTAATACGTGTAAGAAGTCCGCGGCTCATACGGAGCCTGATATGCCGCCGTACTGTTTTCAAGAACCGTTCCTGTTCCTTCGTAGAGCCACATATCGTCCTTTTTGAACCCACTGATCGGCGCGGCAGTATAGATCGTTTTCTTCCCGTCAATCGTGTCCCAAATACCGCTCGGCACACCGTCAATCGATTTCCATAAGAATGACATCGTACCGCCGGACACAACTCTCGTGTACCGATAAGACGCACTCTCCGTCGTGTTGAACCAAATATCGCCCTCGCGCTTTACACAGGCTTCATAGCTTGCACTGCTCTCCGTGATTCCAGTAACTTCCTCATAAGGTCTTGTCGCTTGATAAAAGCTGTCAATTTTGCCATCGTATTGCCCGGCAATCTCGACGGATACATCGTCCACGAGCTTTTGAATATACTCGCCGACCACCATAGTTTCTTCATTTCCGCTTGCGTCCGTAACAACAAACGAAAGCCCGTTCTCATCCATTCGGAACGTCTGGTTCGCGTTCGTGATCACCAAATTCTCTCCGGCAAGCAGTTTCCCAACGACTGCCTCCGCAACGATTCCATACTTCGTCCCGCCGCCATCGAGAGCAATTTTCCCTATCGCCGTCTTGACCGTGTTCCATCCGTCGTCCGTAAACGCAATGAGATTGTTGATGATTTTAAACTGCTCATTCTCATAGGACTGCCCGCCATCTGTAGAACGCCGGAACGTCATACCGGAAGCATCCCAAACAATGTTCTGATCCGCCGCCGACCGGATAGATTTCGTGGCAACGTCAAATGCGTCTGTAATCAGCTTTGTGATTTCGGATTTGTAATTGCGGCTGAAGTCAACAATGGAATTCCAGTTCGCGTTTACCTGCCCGGTTGTGCTGTTCGCGGAAGAAACCATCTCCTCATAGGTATATCCGGCATCCGTAAGTCGGAATCGATTTCCGAAAGATAAAGAAAATTCCTCCAAATCATCGAACGAGAATTCCATCTCCAATAAAATCGGATAATACCAGAATCCCTCCGTCCGCTCAACTGTGACCATACATCCGAGCTTCAATTCGTTTGTAAAAGCCACAAACTCCGGGATGTGAATAAACGCGTCGGACTCTACCTTGAATGTAAACGACGGCTGACTGAGCCGCCCGGCAACGATCAACGCTTCATCATAGAGATCCTGCGCCATGTCCTGAATCTGTTCCGGCGTCATTTCGTCCGTCACAATAAAGCTGTTGTTTTGATAATTCCCCTCACGAATGAATGCCGACAGTCGCTTCAATTCATCCT
>ERZ1026844.1251-NODE-1251-length-15814-cov-6.290120_pt1 | contig 15814 bp, 13 predicted proteins | sample MGYA00380152_ERZ1026844 | MGnify/ENA primary metagenome ERZ1026844 (study PRJEB33269, sample SAMEA4719788) | human gut metagenome | biome: human-associated habitat; feature: organic feature; material: feces | place: Cameroon | collected 2013-10 ... | reverse complement strand
CCGCCCCAGAAAGCCCCGCTTGCTATTGCAAACATGCCGGATGTTGAAACGGATACTATCGCTATGGCTGCGCCAAGGTTAGCACCGCCGGCTATGCCGATTATATCGGGCGATGCAAGAGGGTTTTTGAATATTATCTGGTATACGCTTCCGGCTACGCCAAGGCCAACGCCAGCAATTATTGCCATTATGGTGCGAGAGAGGCGCAGCGTTAAAAATACCCTTCGGGTCATATCGTCCACCTCTTTGCCGGCGAATATGGCCCGTATGTCATCAACGGTAATGGAGTATTTGCCCACGCAAATCGAAACCACCGCGGCAACTAATATTGCCGCGGTGACTACTGCAAATAATGCTGGCACAAGGCCTTTTTTTGCAGATTTTCCGTTCACTTTTTAATTATGCAGCCTTCTCTGCGGTTTCGGCAAATATGGAAGAAGTGTCCATATCAAAGCCGTAGAAGGTCTTATAGAAATCGGTGGCATCAGCCGCAAACTCTTCCATGCTATATACTTCGGGATGAAGCTTTGCGGTCATCCAAAGCATGCCGAGTACGCCGGAGGGAACCGGAGAATCCCATGCTTCAAAGCCGGTAGGCATATTGTACACGGCGCCGTTCTTAACGGCAGTGATATCCTTAAGCTGTTCATCAGCTATAACATCGGCGGCGGTGAAATCCGGCTGGCCGTTTGCCATGTTGTTGGTGGGGATGATTATAACATCGGGATTCATGGCAATAAGCTGCTCATAGGATATATCTACCCATGAATCGCCTTCAAGTTCATCACCGGCATTCTTGCCGCCGGCGGTGGTTATAACGCTCGCCTGATACATATCCTTGGGAGCGGTGGTGAGATAGGAGCTGGTGCCGCACATATACACAACGGGCTTTGCATCGTCCGCGATGTTAGCGGTAAGCTCGGCTATCTTGGCCAGCACTTCGTCATAGCGGGCTATGAGCGCAGCGGCCTGCTCTTCAGCGCCGGTAAGCTGGGCAATAAGATTTACCATGCCCACAAGCTGCTCGTGGCTTTCGGGGTTGACAACTATTGCGGGGATGCCCATTTCGGCGAGCGTGGCAGCATAATCCTTTGCCTTCTTGGGAAGGATTACCAGATCGGGCTCGGCAGCTATGCAGGCCTCAAGGTCAAACGCCTTGGCGGAACCAACGTTGCCTATGGTGCCGATGAGTTCGGGCGCGGCAAGCTTATATATGGGGCGCTTGTCGGTCTTTTCCTCAGTAGCGACCAGCTTATCCTTCAGGCCAAGAGCTATGCAGGTGGAAGAAGATATATAGTAACCGGAAACTATGCGCTCAGCAACATGTTCAACGGTCACTTCATTGCCGATCTGATCGGTAATGGTCATGGGGAACGCGCTGGGGTCTTCGGCTGCAGGAGTAGTTTCGGGTGCAGCGTCGGTAGGAACAGGCTCGGTGGGAACAGTTTCCGTAGGAGTAGGTTCTTCGCTGTTGGCGGGAGTTTCGGCAGGCACATTGGTAGTGCAGCCTGCAAGCAGACCTATGACCATCATTATGGCCAGAAGCAGAGATAGTGTCTTTTTCATTATATTTCTCCTTGAAAAATACAGTCATTTTGATGCACGGCATCGATTTCAGCCGCACATTAACTGTTATTTTACTATATTTTTTGCCAAAAAGGAAACGATATATATAGATAATATTGCAATCGTTATTCAATAAACCGATTATAAGCATTGTTTTATCAATGGAATAACGAGAAATGCGTTATTCATACACAAGGACATCGAAGTGGATGAGATGATACGAACCTAACCGGTAAATGCAAGATACAACAGCTTATCAACTATAGAAAGAAGCCGATGCAAATCACATACACCGGCTTAATGTTACATAAAATATCTTGTTGTGTGCTGCATTACACAGAGACATGCTTTTAAATTAAAACTTACTTCAATCGATATAAAAGGCATATATTTTACATTGTTTCATACGGTAATCACCATGGATACCATATGTAAAGGCGGATTTTTGGTAAATTATTTATGAGGGGTGGAAAATTTGTGTGGCGAGAATAAGAGTAAATTATTGATTATACGTGTCGGGGCAAGACGTTTTATATCTTGCCCCTGGCGATGCATCTCATCAACACCTCAGTGCTTTTAAGATCCGTTATTGCGCTGATGCTGGAAGACAACATAGAAGCACAATTCTGCAATATACTTTTATGGCATATCAAATCTCTATTTTGTCATCAAGAAATTTAGCCAACTCCTCGCGAGTCAGTACTGGAACATCAGCCGATATTTCTTTTTGAACATACGGTACAAATCCATAAAAGTAGTTATCAAAGAAGTATGGTACATGTTTGTCAAGCGATTTTGCCAATAGTGATGAAAATTCATCTCTACTTGAAAATTTTTTCTTTTTGCTTACGGTGGCAATGTCGTCCAAGCACTCAGCCACAATCTTATTGTACTGCTCTCCAGATAGAGCATCTACGGTTTTTTTAATTGCCCTTGCTATCTTGCTTAATTTCTTGGTTGCGTCGGCCGAAACTTTGTATTCTTTCGAAACTCGGTGCATTCCATTATTATAATAATACTTACAAATGCCATCTGCTTTAGAATAATCAAAAGTTTCCTCTTCAGTCACTTCCCCAGAATCGGGTGCTACATAGTCGTTAAACATTTCATCGGTAACTTCATTGACTGTGCAATCGTTACATTCAGCAATCTCCGATAGTAATTCTTCTAATACATCCGGATCATAATTCGATCTATCAAATCTACCGTCATCACCATCAAGTCCCCACACCTCATATGACCAGCTAACAGATTCCAACGAATTTGTTAATTTGGTTTCAACCTCATCATAAGCTTCTAAACGGCATACATTCAACAACAAAGGAATAACTTGATCCAATTTTTCAGGGTTATCAAAATACATATCGCGATCTCCGCTTTCTATTAACACCTTATCTCCATCGATGTTAATTTCAACATCACAATATCCGTCATTGTTTTCTTCAATTTCATCCATTCTCTCTTTGAGAAATTTTGCTAAATCTGAGCTTTTAGCATTGATTGTCACAAAGCTGCTGCTACTCGAGTTGGTTACAAAGTCGGTTCTGACTTTCATGGTGTTATCTCCTTTTATATTATTTTTCTGTGTTCTTTGTTGCAGAACACAATTTCAGGCATCAGAGGGCATCCGCCCATACAGAGAGCTTTATTCACGCATTCGGGGCAAGCGCCGCGCATTTTACTGCGGAATTGCTCAAAGGCATCGCTGTTCCATGCATCTTCTATGGTTGTATCATTGCTGAGCTGCACTTCGTAGCGCTTTTGCTGGTCAAAAGAGCACGGGACCATAACCATGTCTGCACCGATATAGCAGCTGTATCGTCCGCCCTCACATGTATCGAGGGACTCCGGAAGGATATGCTTACAGAAATTGATTGCCCCCGGAACGTTGCATGAATCCATGCCTACTTTGAAAGGGTGTTTGCTGTCAACCTGGGCAAAGAATCGGGCCACGCGCGGGTCATCGGCGGAGAGCATATTAGCTGCCGTACCCTGCCCTGCCGGCTTGTGCAGCAGGAAGATAACAGCGTTTATGCCGGAGGGGAAATCGTTGCGTTCCAGGCGATCAATGGCTTCATCGATGCTGTTTTTGCCGAGCACATAGTGAATATTGGTCTTTACGCCGGCGTTGAGCAGCATTTGTATGGCATTCAGCGTATACTCGCTGCGGTACCAGCTTACGGCTACCGCGCCGCAGTATTTTTTGCAAAGCTCGGCAAGCTCCGGAGTCATGCCGTAACCGGAAGTTGTAAAATTAGGCACAAGGTTATTCTCGCGGTTGATTTTCAGCAGTTCCTCAAAATATTCGTGCTGATCGGGGTCGCCGCGCCCGCCGAGCGCCAGCTGATTGCATCTGCCCTTGCACTGCCCGGCGATCCACCGAAAGTTTTCAACGGTCATATTGGGCTGCTCTACAAGTAAGCCGCTTTGATAGCAGCCGATTCCGGCCTTGGCGCAAAGTCCGGTTTTGCCGTGTATGCAATGCCCCATAACGCCGACATCTATAAGATGCGGGAATGACGCCATAAACGGGTCAACACCGGTATCTTTGCCGTTTGCATCCAATACTCCGGTGCGAACATATGCGCCGGTTTCGGTATCGAATGCCGACATGAAATGATACTTGCTGTCGTTGATTATATATCGCATTTTCGTTTTTCCTGTTTGGTTATATTGCATGGTGCGCAGCTGCAGAGCTACTTCTGCACACTTCTGCCGATCATATCGTTGAACTGTGCCTCTGTTATTCGGGCGATGCCAAGCTCAACGGCCTTTTTGTTCTTCGCGCTGCCAGAGTCAGGCGTGTTGGTAATCAGGTAATCAACGCCGCGTGCAAGCGTTTCCGTAAGGCTGGCGCCGCAGGTTGTAAGGCATTCCTTCAGCTCATCGCGGCTGGCGAATGTTTTAAGCTTGCCGGTAACTACAAATGTTTTGCCGCGCAGAGCCTCAAGCTTTTCCGTATCGAATATGAAGTTCGTCACGTTAGCGTCGCGCTCGTCCTTCTTCTGCTGCACCTTTCCTTTGTCCTTTTCCGATATGGAGCTGTTGCCGTAATCAAGTATCGCGGCAATCATTTCCGCATTGCCGCTTTGCTGCACTGCTTCGGTTATCGCGTCGATATTCTTTGCGGTTATCAGCTTTTCGCGGAGCATAAGATAGAAAAGCGCCGGGTGCTCAATGGCTTTACCGATGAGCTTAGCGGCATTTGCCTTAATGTATTTAAGATAAGCTTTGCCGTTCTCGTCGGTGCAATCCCGATTGTCCTCCGCAAATCCGACTGCGCACCCGGGGCGGTATTTTGCGCTAACATTGCCGATATCGTCAATATGAATATTCGGCATACAGTTTTTACCGAGAATACGACTCAATTCTGCCCCTAATGCGCTCGGGAGCGTTAAATCTGATAGTTTATCGCTCTGCGTAAATTCCTCAACGCCTATGCTTGTTACGCTGTCGGGGATGGTTATGCTCGTTAGGTTGCTACAGTCAGAAAACGCACTGTCGCCGATGCTGGTTACGCTGTCGGGGATGGTTATGCTCGTTAGGCTGCTGCAGTCAGAAAATGCGTTGCTACCGATGGTTGTTACGCTATCTGGGATGGTGATGCTCGTTAGTCTTTTGCAACCAGAGAACGCATTTTTACCAATACTGGTTACGCTGTCGGGGATGGTTATGCTTGTTAGGCTTTTGCAACCAGAGAACGCACCGTGACCGATACCGGTTATGCTGTCTGGAATGGTGAAGCTCTTCAGTTTGCTGCAACCATAGAACATATAGTTACCAATACTGGTTACATCGTTTGGGAGCGTGATACTCTTCAGGCTGTAGCAGCTAGAAAACGTCCTGTCACCGATGTTAGTTACGCTGTCGGGGATGGTTATGCTTGTCAGGCTTTTGCAACTAGAGAACGCATCGTCACCAATACTGGTTACACCGTTTGGGAGCATGATACTCTTCAGGCTAGTGCAGTCATAGAACGCACCGTGACCGATACTGGTTACGCTGTCTGGGATGATGACGCTTGTTAGACTGCTGCAGCCAGAAAACGCTTCTTTGCCAATGCTGGTTACACCGTCGGGGATGGTGATGCTTGTCAGGCTTCTGCAGTAACGAAATGCACTGTTGCCAATGCTGGTTACGCCGTCGGGGATGGTAATGCACGTAAGGCTGCTGCAGCAATAAAATGCCCCGTCACCGATGCTGGTTACACCGTTAGAGAGCGTAATATTCTTCAGTCTGGTGCAGCCAGAGAACGCATTGTCACCGATACTGGTTGCGCTACCCAGAATGGTTATGCTCTTAAGGCTTTCGCATTTAGAAAACGCACCGTCGCCGATGCTTGTTACGCTATCTGGGATGGTGATGCTCGTTAGTCTTTCGCAGCCAGAGAACGCATTGTCACCGATGCTGGTTACACCGTTAGAGAGCGTAATATTCTTCAGTCTGGTGCAGCCAGAGAACGCATTGTCACCGATACTGGTTGCGCTACCCAGAATGGTTATGCTCTTAAGGCTTTCGCATTTAGAAAACGCACCGTCGCCGATACTGGTTACGCTGTTAGGGATAGTTATGCTACTCAGGTTGCTGCAGGTGTAAAATGCGCGTGTGCAGATATCGGTTACGCCGTCAGGAATGGTGATACTCGTTAGTTTGGTGCGCCATTGGAATGCACTGTCACCGATACTGGTTACGCCATCTGGAATAGCTACGTCTCTGTCTTTACCGTAACACTTTATCAAAACACTATCTATAATCACGAAATCCATAGTCCTACTCCTTTGCTTTTATTTAGATTGCCTTTTGCTTTGCTTCTTGGTTTGCTGATCCATTTTTGCCCAAACGCTGTGAATGTTGGCATAGTAGTCATACGACGTATTTTGATGCTTATTTTCAAGCAGCGGGTCAATACGTGCCTTTAGAAACGCGGCGTCAAAATAGCCGTGGGCAAGTTCATACATAGTATTAAAATCGTATATCCCCTGATTGACGCCGACACAAAAATGCTCAATTCGCGCCGTAAGGCCGCTTATGGTCTTATATTCGCTGCTGCGGTTATTCTTCGCAATTTCACGAATTTCCGATGGCGTATATTGATTCAGCAGGTCAAATACTTGCTCCTGCAGGCAGTTGTAGGCATCTAATGTCGCTTGTTTCCTGTCCCGCCGCATGGTTATTACGTAAGTAAAAGCGGAAAAGAGCACGGAACATACAGATACGACGATGGCAATTGCAGACAGTAAATTTTCCATAGTTTCCTCCTATATTTCATCTGTTTGTAATACTAACTTTATTGCCCACGGCGGGACTTGAGGGTTATTGTATTCATCGTCCACAAATATGAACGCAGTATCGTAGTCCGGCTTTTTTTCCGGAAAAGTACCAAACCCGTCCGTGAAATAAATCAGCCCCTTGAGATTGACGAACTCCTTATTCTGCCGCAGCTGCTCCACATATTCAAACACAGGGCGGAAATCCGTACCGCCAAGACCGCGAATCTGCATGGTCTCGATATATTTATCGAACTCGTCTTGGGAGGTGATTTTCACATCCTCCTGTATTTCCGCATCGCACTGGATAATATGGAGGTTAAACTTTGTGAAAAAGTTTTCCTGCTGCTTAAGAATGTTGTAGGTTTTCTGCACGAACTTCTGCACAAGTTCGCCGGATACGGAACCCGATGTATCGATAGCAACAGCAAAATCCTTAATGCGTTTGGCTTCCTTGTACTCCAGCGGCTCAATAAGCGGCATATTCCCATACAGCTTCATGCCGTATGTGTAGAAGATGTAATCGAATTCATCGTCATTTACCTTCATAATCTCACCGAGCACCGCAAAGCGCCGCAGAAAATCCGCATAGTCATATTTTTCCCGCGTAACGGCAGATAGGCTTTGCACTAAGCTTCCGGACTCACTTCCCTGCCGCTTTTCGGCAAACATTTCCAGCTCCGTTTTCATACGCTGCGCAATGCCGGACCAGGTCTGCTTTATATCGTCCGATGATATGTACTCGTCCGATGCATCCCCGCTGCTGCTAATCGAGAGTAACGGCGGAGCATACCAAACACTATGGTCATCTGCGGCAAAGCTCTTGCGCATCTTTGCGATTTTATCCGGCGTGAAGGCTCTATCCTGCAGATAGCGGTAGATTTTCTCCGCCGTGAGCTGCTTTACGTTCTGCCGTAGGTGCTCTGTGAGGATGTATTGACCCGCCTGCCGTGACGCGCTAAGGCATGGCAGATTCAATTCATTGATTGCGTTTTCTACTGCAATGTCACATGCCAGATCCCATGCGTCGATGTCTTCCGGCGTGCTTACAAAGGCATGATGAAATACACAATGGAACACCATATGAAGGTAGTCACGTACAATCACCTGCTTCTCTGACTTATATCGGCGCAGCACCCATGGCGGATCATAGTAGATATGCGATCCGTCGACAGCAATACTGCCATCGAAGTGCACAAAATCAAACTGACTCAACGCCATGTCCAAAAAGCGCAGATTTACCAGCAGGGTATTGCGTGCCAGCTTCAATGTGCTCAACGCCAGCTCATTTTGTTTGTTCCGTTCGTTCATAGTTAAAACCTGTTTAGCAGCTTTAGCTGATACATGTTATTGCTCATCATTAAAAATCAACTTCTCCCTTGCACACTTGTTTTGCTTTGCTATCTATTTATAACATATTTACCATATAAAAGTCGTACACAATTTGCACAATTTTCAACTTTTTTAAGTTACACAAGTGAAGGATATGAAGAAAAGTACATAAATAAATTCTGTAAGAAAACAAAAGACAGAAGCTGCGATCCCTTCTGCCTTTTGCCGTCGTTGTTATGTTGTTTTATTTATACGTTAAGAAGTTCATACGTTAAGAAGTTCATAATCTTGCTCATTTTTTATAGCTGTGAATATCTCCACATGACAAAGAGTCTTATGCCAAACGGAAATAAGCTTTACGCTCCCTTTCCTCTCTGACGATAACCCCGTCATTCTTCATCTGGAGAATAATTTGATTCAAACGCGAGTGAGACAAACCCTCGCTTTCGGGAATTTCCTCAATTATTTTTGTGATCGTGTAAGCTTTTCCGGAAGCGAGAACATTATATACTGCTCTTTTTAATTCCTCAGTTTCCATTTGACGCGGTCTTTGCCGATCAGGCATAGACTGAGATTGCCGCATGAAATACGGCATTGTGGGTTCGACCGGAAGCGGAAGCTTTCTTTCAACAGCAAATTGAAATGCAATTGCTTTCTTTTGTGCAATTGACGCTGCTGATTCCATCGAGGACTTATATTCACTCTCGGCGATCGCGACTGCTGATTTGGCATCCGCCAATTTCTTTTCGGCGTCTTCAATAATGCTCCTTTGATTATTCTTCTCAATAAACCTGAAGAAGCTCAATGTGGCAAGGAACTGCTCTGCATCGGATTTACGTTTTGTTTGCTTGTCAATAATGCCCTGATTTAATGCCATTGCTGCATCGTACTTAGCTTTAGCCGCTGCTTCTATCTGCTCCTTTTCGGCCTGAAGCAGCTCTTTTTCTTTTTCTTCTCTCTGTGCTTTAACGGCCGCACAGTTTGTTCTCCATGCTGACATATCTGCTTCATACTTTGCTTCCGCTTCCTGTTTTCTTGCCTCTTCCTCTCGCTTGGCCTCTTCTTCCTGCCTGGCTTTTTCCTCCTGCTGGACTATTCTCTTTTGCCTGGTCTTTTCCGCTTGTTTGGCTTTTTCCTCTTTTATGGCCTTTTTCTCTTCTTCTGTAAGCTGAACCTTTTCAGCAGGCTTACGCTTTTCTTTTCTGCTTCCGCAGCCGGTTTCTCAGGAGCGGATTTAGGCATACTCTTTGCGGCCTTTTTCGATGCTTTTTCCTTGATAATCAGTTTAAGATGCACATCGGCATTCCTGGCTCTTGCACCTCTTTTGGATTTTGGGATGCAGCTTTTAACCTTAATCGTCAGGGTAATTCGATCCATTTTGAGCAGTGCAATGAGATCTTCTGCTACCCATTTGGAAATCAAGCCAACCGTTCCGCCGTTGTAGAAGCACTCGATTACATCATCACCGTCCTTATCCTTGATGATTTTATAAGTAAGCTCCATACCGGAAATAATTCTTTCGCACCTATCCGCTCTGCCCTCATACTGAGTGCCATCAAGTTTTATCTCGGTTTCATTGTTGGAAAGATATTCGATGATTTGTGGGAGGGTTTTACCCATTCTTTCGAGCCCTTGAATTGCAAAATCATGTCCTTTATCTGCAGATTCGTAAGCCCAGTATAATCCCTTAGTTTCATTTCGCTCACATCCCTGACCATTAAAATAGCATACAGCAAGGTTCCATTGCGATGGAGCATGGCCAAGTTCTGCTGCTTTTTGATATATCATCGCTGCTTTTGCTGGATCATAATCTGTTCCGCGGGCATGCTCATAACATAGGCCAAGATAATACATGCCATCAAGGCTACCATTGCCAGTAGCCTTCTTTGCCCATTTGAAGGACTCTGCGTAGTCGCGATCTGGCCCAAACTGCTCAAGCGAACCGCTAATCTGCGTATAAATTTTTGATATAGCAGCTTGAGCGGAAACGTCACCCGCTTCTGCTTTTTTCAGAATCTCTGCAGTTTCCGCATATAGTTTTGCTACACCTGGTGCATCTGCATCGCCATTCGCCGCAGCCTTATTCATCCACTCGGCTGCTTTAGCAAAATCACGTTTAACGCCGCACCCTTTTGCATATAGAAGTCCAAAGTTAAACTGACCTATTGCATTGCCTGTATCTGCAAGCTTTTCCCACCAATAAGCAGCCTTTTTAAAATCTTGCTTTACATCATCATCATTGCCATTCAAGTAAGCTTGTGCAAGAAATTCCATGCAGACCGGATCGCCGCTTTCTGCGGCAGCAATTTTACTCTCTAATGGCAATAAACCTTTAGCATGTCTTTCTATAATTTCGTTCTGGTAAGGACGCGCCATGTGGATACCGTTATCAAGTAGATCCATATTAAAGCACATCATTTCAGGCCGTTCTTTACCACGGACAAGCTTGTAGGTTAGTTCATCACCATCTACAGTCAGCATAATTCCTGCTTCATCCGGATTTATGTCTCCGAATTTGGTATCCAAATTGTTTTCTTGAGCATAAAAGCTCAGGTTTTTGCATGCCCTGAAGAGAAGTGTGTACACTAGTTGCTGTTTTACTGTATCGAGATTATCGTTGAATCCTGAGCATTCACCCGTTGCTTTGTTAACGGTAAGCTTGCTAACAATCATTTCCGTATTTTCATCATACTCAAAAATCTCGTGCCTTAGAATTAACTTCAAATAATAATTCTCTTCATCGGAAGAAAATATAAGCCAAGTTGCATTGTTAATACAATCAACAGAAATATCGATAGCCTCATGGTCATCGGAATATTCCATTTGAGCTAAATATATCAGTGTATTCGTATTGCAAAAAAAGTTGGGCCTACTCATTATAGTCTCCTTTATGCTATCATTGGTTCAAAATTTCCTGCAGGCGATCCAAATCCTCCTGAGTGAAGTTGTTCGGATCGATTCCGCACATACGGCAGTGATGCTCAAATGTATCTTGGTCGATTTCTGACAATTCCGTGGCAAGCAGTGATTCTGCTACGCGCTGAATGTGTTCCTCTCTCATGCCGTTATATCCGGCCTCATCAATTAACGCCAATTGCCATGGTTTAAACATGTGTTTCTTTCCTCCTGTAAATTATATTTTATAAACGAATATTGTTGCCGTTTAACATGCCGAGGTAGTCTTCCCTGCATGTAAGGAATATGACCTGATGCCTTGCAGCGCATTCTTTAATAAGTTTGCAGGACTGTGCAGCACGTTCGGCATCCATATCGGTGAACGGGTCATCAAATACAATTATTCCGCCGCCTTCAGGGAAAAGATGATCAAGCACGGCAAGACGGAATGCAAGCGACACTGTCTCCTTAGTGCCTTCGGAAAGCTTACGGAAATCGAGCAGGTTGTCGTTGCTGTAAATATTCATGTCCAGCTTGTTGGCCTCAGGAAATTCGGATGAAACTCTGCCGGCAGAAATTATGCTGAGATAGCGAACAAAGCTGTCGGCAATATCCTGCATAGGGTTATTGCGAATGCCTTCTTTCTGCTCGCTGAATACTTCCTTGATATGCAGCCAATGGTTCAACAGCTCCTTTTGTTCATCATATGTACGCTTTGCTTTTTCAACATCTGCTTTAGGATCTCCGCTGCAGCTCTCCTTATAGTCTTCCAGCCTATTGCAAGCAGCGGTTTTTTGCATAAGCGCATCCTTAAGAAGAGTGCTTTTATTCTGCAGATCTTTTTTTAACGATTCCATATAGGCTTCCGGATCAGGAATCGTCAGATATTCGTCCGGAATATCCTCTGTGGCGATAATGGACTCTTTTGCTTTTTGCAGTTCCGATTTCAAGTCAAATGCTTTTACCTTGAGCTCGTTAATACTGCCGTATTCCGTGGCATAGCCGTTCAGGATGGTCTCTTTTGCTGTAATATACTTTTCAGCATTATTGCTGCCGCAAACAGCAAATATATCCCTTTCTATTTCGTCTTCGGGGCGTACGGCAATGGTTATAGCCTTAGCCTTAGCTTCGAGTTCATCGTAAGTAACAGAGCCAAGAAGTATATCCAAACGATCGTTTGCCTTATCGATTTTTGCGTTCGTACCGGTGATGCGCTCTGCCAGCTGCCTCAGTCCATCAAGCGAGTTGACAGTATATTTGGTAAAGACCGTGCTTATGGTTTCCTTATACTCGGCAATCTTATTACCGATAGTTTCAACATCTACATCTGCGGGAGCTAACTCTATTTCCATAACGCCGGGTACCGTGACCTTAACGGCTTCGGTTATTGAGGCCATTCCGTCGGACAGTTCAACGGGGGTTCCGGTGCGCAGAGAAGTTATAATTATATCGTTATTGCCAAGCATATTTACCGCGGCTGTAATGTTCATTCCGCAAAGCTTGTTCTCGAGCCTTTCTATACTACGCTGGGCATTTTCTACCTGCGATATCTCTGCTGTGGTGGGGCAAGATACGTTTGCGGTTCCTACTTTAAGCTCGCGAATCTCATTAACAATTTCTGTTGCCGCTTCATACTTATCAATGTCTTTACGGCTTAATTGTTCAAGGTTCAAAGCGTTTGCTTTCTCAAGCGCTTCAGCAATATTGGGCCAATTAGCCAACACTTCATCTAGTTTAGAAAGGTCCTTTTCATAGCGTATGATGGCCTTTTTACGTTCACTCTGAACTGTGAGACGACTTGAAAAGGAGCTGAATCTTTCGTAGGCGGCTTCGGCATCAGAAGCGGCATTATCCAGCTTATTGTAGTCACTTGAGGCACGATCTGCATCGGATTCCAAACGAGAAATTTTATCCAAAACAGCCTTTTTATCCTCCAATTTGTAATATGCATCTAATATCTTGCCAATACCGTTTTCCCAACGACCTGCACCTGCTTTGCGGATAGGAGCACCATGTTCGATATCCCAATGCTTTCCCACTATTTCGCCAATCTTAGCATTGATAGCTTGTTCAATGGCATCTACGGAAATACCGTCTTCCTCTGCGAACGCCTGAGAAACCGCATCCGTAAGTTCCCGCTTGGCATCTGTTTTTTGAGAAGCATCAAGAATCGTCTGTAAGGAGGCATCGGTATTACGCTGAGAGGAGCAAAGCAGATTGGTATAAACTCCTTCTCCGTAAAGCAGTTTTTCCTTTAGAATTTCATTGATCTTGTTTTGGTCGCGAATAACGCCATCAGGAGTAGTGAGCTGGCAAAGTGAATTGCTGCCCCAGTCTTTTGAAAGTGTATACGTTCCGGTTTCTGTTGTGAATACGAGTTTGCCGTCTGCAAAATCACCTCTAACAAGGCTGTTTTTTTTGATGCAGGGGAAATACAATTCAAGAAAGTCTTTATCGCTTCTGCGATCAAGCTTTGCATTCTGAAACAGTATGCGGGAAAGCAGGTTAACGAGCGTACTTTTGCCGCTCTCGTTTTTTCCGTAAATTACATTTAGCCCATCTTCAAGGGGAATATCAATATTTCGAATTCCTGCGAACTGTGTGCTGGATATACTGTTTATCTTCATTTTATTTACCCTCCTTCAAGGACTTTAATAGTTCATATGCCAGTTGAGCTTCCTTGGGTTCTTCTAATAAAGAAGTAAGTAAATTAGCTGAAAACGATGTTTCCGGAAATTCAGCTTCGATTAAATCTTGCGATATAAGCTTGCTAAGGTTATAGTCATTACATATCCCCTCCAGAAAACGAGAAAGCGCGCTTTCGATTATTGCATTTCTGTTTTCATATTCATCGGCATATACAGTGCCGGTTAAGACGACATCTACAACGCTATTGTTGTCGATTCCGGCGAGTTCATGAGTAAGTATGTTTTCCATCTTACCGGCTGTAACTTCGATATTCTTGCGATAGAAACGAATATTGCCTGATGCGAATTTCTTTGCCCGTACAGTTTTGCTCTCATCTATTTCCACAATGAAGCACACGCCTTCCGTATTGCAGGAAACATCAGTCTGAACATGTGTGCCAGCATTGAGTATTTTATCGCAGGGCGTAAACTTCTCCGTAAGATTTCTTGGGAATGGCACATGTGTATGACCTATGAGCCAAACGTCAACAGGAATAGCTTCCAGCTCGGCTCTGCTCATGAGAAAATATTGGCCTTCATTATCGATGGTTTCACCTTCAACGGCTCCATGAGCGATGCCAATATGATAAGCCCCATCTTCTTTGATATCCGTCTCTTTTATCCAATCGAGGTTGTTTTGGCCCGGTGCAGAATGAAGCGATGTGCATAGTGCCGGGTAGAGCACGACCTTTTCTTCGCTTGTAGTTAACTCACACGGGTGGTAATCGGTTAAAAGCATGATGTTATCGTAATTGGCCATAACGTCTTTAAAATACTGCCATATCTTTACTTCTTTATCATAATAATCATGATTACCCGGAAGGACAGCTACTATGCCTTTGAAATCTGATAGCATATCTAGGAGTGCTTTTATATCCTTCTTAGAAGTGCTGTAAGTGTTTTCAAACAAATCACCAGTGATAACAAATAAATCACAGCTTTCTTGATTTGCCGCCTGAACCATGCTTTCAAAAGTTGTTAATCTGTTTGAAGCGAGTACAGTAGATTGCTTATGACTGGCGTACTTAAGGCCAATATGATTATCGCCGGTAACAAATATTCTTAACATTAAAGTTAACATCTCCCTTTCATGCTTACTTTTGTTATCTATTTATAACACATTTGCCATGTGAAAGTCTTACACAATTTGCACAATTTTCAACTTTTTATCAAGCCACATCAGTCAGTTAGACAAAAAGACAGAAGCTGTTGCCCTTCTGCCTTGTGCTGATATTACGCCGTTTTATTTACCTTCAAATCAAATCTTACTTCAACTTCCCATACTCTTCATCGCTAACGGCTTCGCACCATTGGCTATGGCCGTTTTCTCCTGGAACTTCCACAGCAAGGTGAGAGAACCTGCTATCAGGCGCTGCGCCATGCCAATGCTTTACGCCGGGAGCTATGTTAATAATGTCGCCCGGATGGAGTTCCTGCGGCTCCTTGCCCCACTCCTGATAATAGCCGCTGCCGGCAACGCAGACGAGTATCTGCCCTCCGCCCTTATCGGCCTGATGAATGTGCCAGTTGTTGCGGCAGCTGGGTTCAAACGTAACTTTGAAAATGCCGACTTGGGTTGTTGAAAGCGGTGCAAGGTAGCTTTGGCCGATAAAGAATTTGGTGAAAGCATCGTTTGGTACCCCCATCGGGAACACCATCGCGTTCTGATGAGCCTGCTTGGCATCGGATGCTTAAGCATCGGCCCATACTTTCTTTGCCATGCGGAACGCTGCCCATGCCTTGAGCCAGCCAGCGTAGAAGGCGGCGTGTGTAAGTATTTCCGCTATTTCATTTCGGGTTATACCGTTGTTCTTTGCGCTTTGCAGATGAAAACGGAATGATTCATCCGTCAATCCATGCGCCATCAGCGCCACTACTGTTACAAGCGAACGGTCGCGCGGCGAAAGCTTATCTTCCCTGCTACATACTTCGCCAAAGAGAACATCGTCATTTAACTGTGCAAATTTGGGAGCGATCTTACCAAGGGCATCTCTCCCGCTGTGATTTTCTTCATATGAATGCAAAGCATCCCTTTCATCTGCGAAAAGCTGAGATTATATATATAAT
>ERZ1026844.1247-NODE-1247-length-15853-cov-6.937397_pt1 | contig 15853 bp, 16 predicted proteins | sample MGYA00380152_ERZ1026844 | MGnify/ENA primary metagenome ERZ1026844 (study PRJEB33269, sample SAMEA4719788) | human gut metagenome | biome: human-associated habitat; feature: organic feature; material: feces | place: Cameroon | collected 2013-10 ... | reverse complement strand
CCGCATGGTCTAAGCCATACGGAGGATTAACTGTTTTACGGACACCCGTCTATGCACGGGCCTGACTTTATAATGCGTTATAGCTTCACTCAGCCTGGAATATTATGGGCTTGCCGCCGCAATACAGCATGCCGCCGCTTACGGTAACGGTAGAGGAGTCTATCAGGTTTTCGTATTCGCCGTCCGGCACGGCTATGCTTACGTCCGCCCCTTTAGCCTTCAGCGAGAATATGCCCACGAACCGCTTGCCTTGGCTTCCGCGCTGCATAACGGCAATGTCGTTTGTATCGTCCGCCGCTGCGGTGAACCAGTCCGCTTCGCCGAAGCGCTGCTTTATTCCGTAAAGCGTGAGCATAAGGCCGCTTATGTCGCGCCCGGTATTGCGGTCCATTTTATCTATGTCAAAAAGGCTGGGCAGATGGTCGTTTTCAAACTCCTGACCGGCGTATATGAGAGTTGTGCCCTTTATGAAATAGAGCATGGCGGTGTAATTGATAAGCGCGCGTTCATCGCGCACGAAGGAGCATATGCGCGGCTGGTCGTGGTTTTCAAGGAAGCGCAGCTTATTGTAGTTGGCCGGGTAGCAGCCCTCCTGAAAGTTGAGCATGTCCGTATAATGGCTCAGGGCAGCCTCATTGCGCAGATATTTATCAAAAACCTCGCGCACGTCGTATTCGTATTCCATGTCGAACGCGGAATAAGCGTCGTAATCAAGCGCTGAATATATGCCCTGCCTGCGGGCCAGGCAGCCGTAGCTTAAATGCACCGTCTCCGCAAGCCATATGCAGTCCGGATTGACCTTAGCCACGGCGTTGCGTGCCTGCCGCCAGAACTCCACAGGCACGAATGACGCCACGTCGCAGCGGAAGCCGTCCACAATCTTTGCCCACATAACGAGCGTATCCGTAAGGTATTGCCAAAGGGCGCGGTTATTGTAATCCAAATCTATAACGTCCGCCCAGTCGCCCATCTTGTTGCCGGGCTTGCCGGCGGCATTATAGTAAAAGAACTCCGGATGCTCATTATAAAGCACGGAATCGGGCGAGGTATGGTTATATACAACGTCTATCATGCATTTCATGCCGCGCGCGTGTATTTCGCCCACAAGCGCCTTAAAATCGTCCAGCGTGCCGTATTCGGGGTTAACGCTTCTGTAATCACGGTTGGCATACGGGCAGCCGAGCGTGCCCTTCTTGCCCACTATACCTATGGGATGAATCGGCATGAACCATATTATGTCCGTACCCAGCGCGCGTATGCGGTCAAGGTCGCCCGCCACGGCGGCAAAGGTGCCTTCCGGCGTATGGTTGCGCACATAAACGGAATATATCACCTGCTTTTGCAGGGCAGCGTTTGTTTCCTTAGCCATTTATAATTACCTCCGCAAAATCTATGCCGAGATTTTAGCACAAATCCACGGGTTTGCAAGGGGGAATATAAAAAGAAGGGACGATTTTACGTCCCTTCACAGCCTATTGCATTACATTTTGTTTAGCTGTTCAAGCCTTGCTTCAAGCTTGCCCAGCATATCTTCCGCTGCGGCGAGCTTTTTGCGCTCTTCGGCTATTACCTTTTCGGGGGCCTTGGCCACGAAGCCAGCGTTATTCAGCTTGCCGCTGCTGCGCTCTATGTCCGCGCGAACCTTGGCGGCTTCCTTGTTCAGGCGTTCGCGCTCCTTGTCCACGTCTATAAGGTCGCTCAGGGGGATGAACGCTTCCGCGGCCTGTGCCACGGCGGAAACAGCGTTTTCGGGTATGCCGGTCTTATCCTGCTGAATGGCAACGTGCTCCGCGCCGGCAAGCTTCATTATATAGGGTATGCTTGCTTCAAGCGCTTCGGCCTTCGCGCCGTGGGTAACAAGCGTCATGCTCAGCTTGCGGCTGGGCGCAACGCTCATCTCCGCGCGTATGTTGCGCGTGGCGCGGATAAGGTCCATAACCTCTTCCATGGTCTCCGCCTCCTCGGGGAAGTCCCATTCCGCCTGCGCGGTGGGCCATGCGGAACGCATTATGGTTTCCTCGCTGTTGGGCAGGTTAAGGTAAAGCTCTTCCGTTATGAACGGCATGAACGGATGCAGCAGCTTGAGCGAATCGGTGAGCGCACGGCAAAGTATTGCGCGCACGTTGGCCTTCTGCTCCTCGTCGTCGCCGTTCATGCGGGGCTTGGCAAGCTCAATGTACCAGTCGCAGAATTCGGTCCATACGAAGTCGTATATCTTCTGCGCCGCAAGGTTAAGGTCAAAGCCGTCCATGTTGGCGGTTATCTCGCGGATTATGGTATTGAGCCTGTTCAGCAGCCATTTATCGGCTATGTCAAGCTTGGCTATGTCTATTTCGCCAACCTCTGCATCGCCTATGTTCATAAGCACGAAGCGCGTTGCGTTATAAAGCTTGTTGCAGAAGTTGCGCGCGGCTTCAACCTTCTTTGTGCCGAAGCGCATATCTCCGCCCGCTCCGTTGCCGGTAACAAGGCTGAAGCGCAGGCTGTCCGCGCCGTATTGCTTGATTATTTCCAGCGGATCCACGCCGTTGCCGAGGGATTTGGACATCTTGCGGCCCAATTCGTCCCTAACAAGGCCGTGAATGTAAACATGGGAGAACGGCTTTTGATGCATCACTTCCATGCCGAACACTATCATTCTGGCTACCCAGAAGAATATTATGTCATATCCGGTAACAAGGGTGCTTGTGGGATAGAAGTATTCAAGCTCCTTTGTATGCTCGGGCCACCCAAGCGTTGAGAACGGCCACATGCCGCTGGAGAACCAGGTATCCAGCACGTCCTCATCCTGATGCACATGGCCGCCGCACTTGGGGCAGCACGCGGGCGCGGATTCGGCAACTATGGTTTCGCCGCAATCGTCGCAGTAGTAGGCAGGGATCCTGTGGCCCCACCAAAGCTGGCGGGAAATGCACCAGTCGCGTATGTTCTCCATCCAGTTATAATAGGTCTTGTCGAATCGCTCGGGCACGAATTTCACTTCGCCGCTCTTAACAACGTCTATCGCGGGCTTTGCAAGGGGCTTCATGCTCACGAACCACTGCTTGCTCACAAGCGGCTCAACCGTGCTGTGGCAGCGGTAGCAGGTGCCAACGTTGTGGCCGTAAGGCTCTATCTTTACCAGATTGCCGGCCGCTTCAATATCCGCCACCAGCTTCTTGCGGCATTCCATGGTGGTCAGCCCTTCGTATGCGCCGCCAAGCTCGTTTATATGCCCATCGTCCGTGAACACGCGCATAACGGGCAGGTTGCACCTTACGCCGACCTCAAAGTCGTTGGGATCGTGCGCGGGGGTGATCTTCACGGCGCCGGTGCCGAATTCCTTTTCAACGTATTCGTCTGCTACGATGGGTATTTCGCGCCCCACAACGGGGATAACTACGGTTTTACCAACTATGCCGGCATAGCGTTCGTCGTCCGGATGCACGGCTATCGCCGTATCGCCAAGAATGGTTTCGGGGCGGGTGGTAGCCACGGTTATGGAATAGCTCTTGTCCGGCGCATCGTAACGCACGTGCCAAAGATGGCTCTGCTGTTCTTCGTATTCAACCTCAGCATCGCTCAGCGCGGTCTTGCAATGCGGGCACCAGTTTATTATCCTGTCCCCGCGGTAAATAAGGCCCTTGTTGTAAAGGTCAACAAACACCTTGGTAACGGCCTTGGAGCAGCCTTCGTCCATTGTGAAGCGTTCGCGGTCCCAGTCGCAGCTGGCGCCAAGCTTCCTGAGCTGCTTTACTATCCTTCCGCCGTATTCCTTTTTCCAGTCCCACGCGCGCTGCAAAAACGCCCCGCGTCCTATGTCGCGCTTGTCAAGGCCTTCCTTGGCCATCTGCTCGATTATTTTTACCTCGGTAGCTATGGACGCATGGTCGGTGCCGGGCAGCCACAGCGTTTCAAACCCGGCCATGCGCTTGTAACGGATAAGCGCATCCTGCAGCGTTTCGTCTATTGCGTGGCCTATGTGCAGCTGACCGGTTATGTTCGGTGGGGGTATGACTATGCAATACGGCTCCTTGTCGGGATTAGGCTCGGCATGAAAATAGCCGTTCTTTTCCCATTTTTCATACAGCCTGTCTTCCACGCCCTGATGGTCGTAAGACTTTGGCATCTCCTTCATGGTACTCTCTCCTCCTGAAAAAATAGTTTGTTTGGTAAATTAAAAGGAGCTTCTGTCCCTGATTAAAGGACGGAAGCTCCGCGGTACCACCTTTGTTGGGCATAATATGCCCCGCTCTATGCGCCTTAACGCGGCGCGCACGTTTCGGACTACTGCTGTTTCATCCAAAATAGCTCCAAAGCGACCTTCCGCCAATCTTCGCAAGCAGCCCTTTCAGCCGGTGAAGCCGCATCTCTTTTGCAAAGGAGCTTGGCGTACTCCTCTTTTTCTACGCTATTACTGTATTCTATGCGCTGACGCCCGCTTTGTCAAGCCGAAACGGCATATTTTCATAACGCATTTGCATATGGCTTTTCCGCATGATAAAATGCAAGCATATTGAACGGAAAGGCGGCAAACGGCATGAAGGCGTTACCGGGCGAATTTCTATCCCGTATGCAGGCGGAGCTGAAGGGCGACTACGCGGCATTTTTAGAAAGCTATAATAATGAAAGCGTGCGCGGGCTGAGGGCGAATACGCTCAAAGGGAACGCAGATGCAATAGCCGCGCTTTGCCCCGTTAAGCTTGAAAGGGTGGATAATACGGCGGACGGTTTCCGCCTTATGGAAGCATGGGAAGGAGTGGGTTTAAGTCCCGTACACATGGCAGGGCTTATATATATGCAGGAGCCGAGCGCCATGCTGACCATTGCCATTGCGGATATACACCCGGGCATGAAGGTGCTGGATATGTGCGCGGCGCCCGGCGGCAAAACGGGAGCCGCAGCGGCAAGGCTAAACGGGCAGGGGCTTATAGTATCCAATGAAATAGTGCCAAGTCGCGCCAAAATACTCGAATCCACCGTTGAGCGCATGGGTATAGCTAACGCGGCGGTGATAAGCCGCAGGCCGGACGAGATTGCAAAAGCGATGCCGGAGTATTTCGACAGGGTGATAGTCGATGCGCCGTGCAGCGGGGAAGGCATGTTCAGGAAAGATGAGCGCGCAATAGAAGAATGGAGCGCGGAGCATGTTTCTTCCTGCGCCAACAGGCAGCGGCTTATACTTGAAAGCAGCGCACAATGCGTTGCCAAAGACGGCATGCTGATATATTCCACCTGCACTTTCTCACGCGAGGAAAACGAGGACAATATAGAGTGGTTCCTTAAAACGCATACGGATTTTGAACTTGCTGAGCAGCGCAGGCTTTATCCGCACACGTTCGCGGGGGAGGGGCACTTTGCCGCGGTGCTTAGACGAAAGGGTGGCAGCGTGCGCCCTTATGCGCCGCTGAAGCTTACCCCGTGCAAAGATAAGGCGTATGCCGAATTTATTAAAGATACGTTCACAGTGCCGCCCAAGGGCACGGCGTATGAATATATGAACGGTGTGAACATAATTTCCGCGGAGCTGCCTGAAGCGATAGCGCCCATGCTCAGGCGCAGCGTTGGAGTTTATGCCGGAGAGCTGCAAAAGGGCCGCTTTGTGCCGCACCACACGCTGGTTATGGCGGAGCACGGCGGCGAATACGCCCGTATGCTGTCGCTTGACGAAAGCGACGCGCGCCTTGCGGCATATATGCGCGGGGAGGAGATAAACTGCCCTGAGGCTTGGCGCGGGTATTGCGCCGTGGCGTATCGTAACCACCCGATAGGCTGGGGCAAGGCGGTTGGCGGCAGGATGAAGAACCATCTTCCAAAGGGCTTGAGAGCATGGTGAACGGCATACTGAAATGCAATAAAATAATGGTTATAGGCTGCCCGGGCGGCGGCAAAAGCACGTTTGCAAGGGCATTGGGCGAAATAACCAAGCTGCCGGTATATCATTTGGATATGCTTTTCTGGAATGCGGACAAGACAAACGTAGACAGGGAAACGTTCCTTTTACGGCTTGGCAGCGTGCTTGAAAAAGACCGTTGGATTATAGACGGCAATTACAGCTTTTCAATGGAAATGCGGCTGAAGGAATGCGATGCGGTGTTCTTTTTGGATTACCCGGCGAAGGTATGCCTTGACGGGGTGCGCACGCGCATGGGCAAGCCGCGGCCTGATATGCCGTGGATAGAGCAGGAATATGACGAGGAGTTTATTCAATTCATAAAGAGCTTCAAAACGGAGCGCTGCCCGCAAATATACGCCCTGCTTGAAAAATACCGCGATAAGCCCAAGGTTGTTTTCAAGACACGCGCGGAGGCGGAGGAGTTTCTTGAAGTGGTAAGAGATAAAACAAAATAAAACAGCGGCACGGCGCATTGCACAGACATGCGTTGTGCGGTATAATTTCAAAAGATCGCACGATAGGCAGCAGAGAAGAAGGAGAAGCGTAAAAATGGAACTGAACGGAAAAATATGGCTTGCAAAGTCGGACGAAAAGGTGTTTCTTGAGCCCAAAATGGCCAACCGACACGGCTTTATTGCCGGCGCAAGCGGCACGGGCAAAACAATAACGCTCAAGGTGCTGGCAGAGTCCTTTTCTCAGCTGGGCGTGCCGGTGTTCCTTGCGGACATAAAGGGAGACCTTGCCGGCATGTGCAAGGCGGGCGTGCACAGCGAAAGCATGGAAAAGCGCATAAATAAGCTTGGGATAGAGGATTGGCGCTACCGCGTGTTTCCAACGCGGTTTTGGGATATATACGGCGAATACGGCCACCCCGTAAGGACAACCGTAAGCGAAATGGGGCCGATGCTTTTGAGCAGGCTGATGGACCTGAGCGACGTGCAGAGCGACGTATTGAACCTTGTGTTCAAAATTGCGGACGATAAGGGGCTGCTGCTCATAGACATAAAGGATCTTAAGGCCATGCTGCGCTACGTTGGCGAAAACCGGGCGGAGTTTTCCGCGGAATACGGAAACATGAGCGCGCAGAGCCTGGGCGCGATACAAAGGAGCCTTATAACGCTTGAGGATGAAGGCGGCGCGGAATTCTTCGGCGAACCGGCGATAGATATACGCGACTGGATGCAGCGCGACGAGCAGGGCAGGGGATACATAAACGTGCTGCACAGCGTGAAGCTTGTGCAGAATCCTACGCTGTATGCAACGTTCATGCTGTTTTTGATGAGCGAGCTGTTTGAAAAACTGCCGGAGCGCGGAGACACCGAAGAGCCGGAGATGGTGTTCTTCTTTGATGAGGCGCATCTTTTGTTCAGCGACGCGCCGAAGGTGCTTGTGCAGAAAATCGAGCAGGTGGTGAAGCTTATCCGCTCAAAGGGCGTTGGCATATATTTCATTTCGCAAAGCCCGTCGGACATTCCGGACAGCGTGCTTGCGCAGCTTTCAAACCGCGTGCAGCATGCGCTCAGGGCATATACGCCAAGCGAACAGAAGGCTGTAAAGACCGCCGCGCAGACATTCCGCACAAATCCCGCGTTCGATACGCAAACGGCAATAATGGAACTTGGCGTTGGCGAGGCGCTTGTATCCTGCCTGGATGAAAACGGCGTGCCGGGCATAGTGCAGCGCGCGTTCATACTGCCGCCGCAAAGCCGCATGGGCACCATTACGGACGAGGAGCGCCGCGCTGTTATAGACGCAAGCGACATGAAGCATAAATACGACAAGGCGATAGACAACTTCTCCGCCTACGAATACTTTGAACAGCAGAACAGGGAGCCGGAAAAGGAGGAGGAACGGGCGGCAAAGCAGGCGGAGCGGGAGGAAAAGAAGACCGCAAGGAACGCCAAAAAGCCAACGGCCGCAGCAAAAACGGTTAAAAAGAAAAAGTCCGCCGCAAGCAAGGCAATGACCCGCGTTACAAACAGCGCCATGAGCACCATAGGCCGCGAGCTTGGCCGCTCCATAATACGGGGCATATTCGGTTCAATAAAATAACGGAGGGGATAGTATATGAAGGAAAAGAACAAGAAACTTATAAGTGAAGTTATAAAAGATATTGAGCACGACATGACAGACGAGGAGATACTTAGCCTGCTTGCAAGCAGCAAAGTATCCGAAAACACAAGCAAACCGGCAAAGGAGGAATACTCGTTCGGCCAGCGCGCGGCGGATAAAATAGCAAAGTTTGCGGGAAGCTGGGGCTTCATATTCTCATTTGTAGCGGTGCTGATACTTTGGATGGCGGTGAACATATTATTGGCAGACGGCGCGTTTGACGCATATCCGTTCATATTGCTCAACCTTGTGCTGTCCTGCGTGGCGGCAATACAGGCGCCGCTGATAATGATGAGCCAGAACCGGCAGGAGGAAAAGGACCGCCGACGCGCCGAGAACGACTATAAGGTCAACTTAAAGACGGAAATAATGATAGAGGACATGCACAATAAGCTTAACCGCATACTGTCGCAGCAGGAAAAAATATTGGCATACATAAAGGCGCAGGAGGAGAAAGAAGAGAGCAAGAACGCATAAGTCGTTTTCTTTCGCCGCATATGCACACATTTCGCTCCCGATGAGTACTATATCTTAGAATTGCCCATCGGGGCGAATAACAAGGAGGAAAGCATATGTGTAGCTCTTGCAACGGAAACAACTGGTGGTGGATAATAATACTTATCCTGCTTGCCGGCGGCTTCAGCAATAACGACTGCGGCTGCGGCTGCAACAATGACTGCGGCTGCAACGGGAACAACTGGTGGTGGATAATAATACTTATCCTGCTCGCCGGCGGTTTCAGCAACAATGGCTGCGGCTGCGACAACGGCTGCGGCTGCAACAACAATAATTCCGGCTGCGGCTGCGGCTGCAACTAAGCATATCCCTGCGCGGCATACGCGCGGAATATACAAAGAGCGGGGGCAAATATCCCCGCTCCTTTTGCGTGCGTTAAGCGCTGCTTTAATCAGTTGTTTCCCGCACCGTGCTTCATTGCATGGGCGCAGATGGCTTCGTAGGTTTCCTGGCTTATGTCGTGCTCTATTTTGCATGCGTCCTTTTCCGCAGTTATTTCGTCTATGCCAAGGCTCACAAGGAACTTTGTAAGCGTGTGGTGCCTGTCCAGCATTTTTGATGCTATCTCCATGCCGCTGTCTGTCAGCGTTATAAGCCCGTCTATATCCATTGTGATGTAGCCGTTTTCCCTCAAACGCTTGGTGGTATAGGTAACGCTCGGCTTGGTCACGCCCAAATATTCGGCAATGTCTATGGAGCGAATGTAACCGCGCCTGTTTTTCATTATAAGCATAGCCTCAAGGTAGTCCTCTGATGCCCTAAGTATTTTCATGCAGCTTTGCGCCGTCCTCTCAATAAATTACTTATTAAGTTAACACACACTCGGCGAAAAAGCAAGCGTTCAGGCAATAAAGCAAAAAATGTTCAAAAGGGGGTTGACATATAGGGTTAGAGGTGTTAAACTATGCCACGGTTAAAGAAGTTTAACCTAATGAAATTAACATTAGTTAAACAAAGTTAACCATTATTTTTTCATCAACGGTTAGCGTACACTAACCTTGGGATGAGGAGGAGAGAACATGATGCCGCTTACGCTTGCAAATATGGGCGAAGAACAGATAATCCGTAAGGTGGGCGGAAGCCCGGAGGTGAAGAAGCACCTTGAGGATATGGGCTTTGTCCCCGGCGGGAACGTTACGGTGGTGTCCGCATTGGGCGGCAACGTAATAGTTAAGGTAAAGGAAGCTCGCGTAGCCATAAGTGAAGAGATGGCGCGCAAAATAATGATTTGATTAAATTTAAATAAATCAACCAAACCAAACTGACAAAAGGAGAGGACAGCAATGAAAACGCTTAGAGACGTTAAGATCGGCGAGACTGCGAAGGTCGTGAAGCTGCACGGCGAAGGCCCCGTGAAGCGCCGTATCATGGACATGGGCATCACCAAAGGCACGGAAGTTTTCGTGCGCAAGGTGGCGCCGCTGGGTGACCCGATGGAGGTTACCGTGCGCGGTTACGAACTGAGCCTGCGCAAGGCGGACACCGAAATGATAGAAGTTCAGGAATAATTTTTTGTTACAAGGTTAGATGAGCTTAACCGAAAGGAGCAGAACATGGCAATAAAGATAGCCCTTGCGGGCAACCCGAACAGCGGCAAAACGACGCTGTTCAACGCGCTCACCGGCTCCAACCAGTTCGTGGGTAACTGGCCGGGCGTAACGGTTGAAAAGAAGGAAGGCAGGCTGAAGAAACACGACGACGTTATCATAATGGACCTGCCCGGCATTTACTCCCTTTCCCCTTACACCCTTGAGGAAGTTGTTGCGCGTAACTATTTGATAACCGAAAGGCCGGACGCGATACTGAACATTATCGACGGCACCAACCTTGAGCGTAACCTTTACCTCACCACCCAGCTTACCGAGCTTGGTATCCCCGTGGTGATAGCCATCAACATGATGGACGTTGTAAAGAAGAACGGCGACAAGATAAACGTGAGCGAGCTTTCCCGCCAGCTTGGCTGCGAAATAGTTGAAATATCCGCCCTGAAGGGCACCGGCGTTATGGAAGCGGCGGAGGCCGCGGTAAAGGCCGCCAAGTCCACCAAGACCGTGCCGATGCACACCTTCTCCGGCCCCGTGGAGCATGCCATTGCGCATATTGAAGAAGCGGCTGTGCATAACATGAGCGCCGAACAGCAGCGCTGGTACGCCATAAAGATTTTCGAGCGCGATGATAAGGTGCTTGAGAAGCTGAACATTCCCGCCGATACCATGAACCATATCGAACAGGACATAGCGGCGGCTGAAAAAGAGTTGGACGACGACGCCGAATCCATAATCACCAACGAGCGTTACGTCTACATTGCGGAGATAATAAAGAGCTGCTACAAGAAAAAGAATGCCGGCAGCCTTTCCACCTCCGATAAGATAGACAAGATCGTGACCAACCGCTGGCTGGGCCTGCCCATATTCGCGCTGGTAATGTTCCTTGTTTACTACATCTCCATGGTCACCGTAGGTGCTGCGGCTACCGACTGGGCAAACGACGGCCTGTTCGGCGATGGCTTCCATCTGTTCGGCATCGGCAGCGCTCAGTATGAAGAAGTGAGCGAAGAATACACCAACGCCATGAACGCCATCAACGCCTTCGTTGAGATAGATACCGAGGCTGAGGACTTCGACGAAGCCGCTGCCCTTGAAGAGATAAAGAACTTCGTTCCCGAATCCACCACCGGCACCGTTGAGGTAGAGGATGAGGAAACCCTGGCCGTTGACGAGCTGACCGCTTACTACGACGCGATCCCCGCCGGCGAGGAAAAGTACGATAACGTTGTTCCCGTGACCTATGTTGATGCGGCTGCTTACATTGAAGAAAACGGCTTTGAAGAGCCCGATCCCGCCAACTACGGCGTGTGGGTGCCCGGCGTACCCGTGCTGGTAGGCAATGCGCTTGAAAGCGCAAACGCCGCCGAGTGGCTGCAGGGCCTGATACTTGACGGTATCGTCGCCGGCGTTGGCGCGGTGCTTGGCTTCGTGCCTCAAATGCTGGTGCTGTTCCTGCTGCTCGCCTTCCTTGAGGCCTGCGGCTACATGGCCCGTATCGCATTCGTACTGGATAGGGTGTTCCGCAAGTTCGGCCTTTCCGGCAAATCCTTCATTCCTATGCTCATCGGCGTTGGCTGCGGCGTTCCCGGCGTAATGGCCAGCAGAACCATAGAGAACGAGCGCGACAGGCGCATGACCATAATGACCACCACCTTTATCCCCTGCGGCGCTAAGGTGCCCTTCATAGCCATGATAGCCGGCGCAATGTTCGGCGGCTCCGCCCTGGTATCCACCAGCGCTTACTTCATCGGCATGGCCGCGATAGTCGTATCCGGCATAATGCTCAAAAAGACCAAGATGTTCGCAGGCGAACCCGCTCCCTTCGTTATGGAGCTGCCTGCTTACCATTGGCCCACCCTTGCTAACGTGCTCAGGAGCATGTGGGAGCGCGGCTGGAGCTTCATAAAGAAGGCCGGCACGATAATACTGCTCTCCACCATACTGGTTTGGTTCACCACTTACTTCGGGGTAGTGGACGGCACGTTCAGGATGCTTGCTGAGGACGAGATAGACTACTCCATACTGGCTGCCATCGGCAACACCATCGCCTGGATATTCACCCCGCTCGGATGGGGCAACTGGCAGGCTACCGTCGCTTCCATCACCGGCCTTGTTGCTAAGGAAAACATAGTCGGTACCATGGGCATACTGTACGGCGGCGGCGACGGCACCACCTATCAGAACATAGCGGCTGCCTTCACCGGCATCAGCGCCTACTCCTTCCTGGTATTCAACCTGCTCTGCGCGCCTTGCTTCGCCGCCATCGGCGCCATCAAGCGCGAGATGAACAGCGCCAAGTGGACCTGGTTCGCCATAGGTTATCAGTGCGGCTTCGCCTATGTAATCGCCCTTATGATAAACCAGTTTGGCAATGCTATAACCGGCAACACCAATGTTATCGGCCTTGTATTCGCTCTTGCGCTGCTGGCCGGCATGATCTACATGCTTGTGAAGCCCTATAAGGAAGCTACCAAGCTGACCACCAACGTAAAGGTCTGATAGGCCCAAACGATATAAATCACCACGATCATTATTCTAAAAGAAGGAGGGATCCTCATGATGAACTGGTTTGCGGAAAACCTTGGAACAATAATCATTACGCTTGTGCTTGCGGGTGTGGTTGTGCTGATATGCGCCTACCTGATAGGCCAAAGGAAGAAAGGGAAGTCCTCCTGCGGCTGTAATTGCGCAAATTGCGCCATGCACGGCAAGTGCCATTCCCGGCGGTAAAACCAAAATGCGGGGGAGATGCGATTCGCGGCGTCTCCCTCGCGCTCTATAAAACAAAACAGGCTGAAGGAGGACATATGGCCACATGGAAAAATGCATAAACGAACAGGCAAAGCAGCTTACGCCCTCCGCAATCAAATATCTTATGGCAACGGCTCAGCTGTGCAGCGCCGGTGAAGGCGCCCGCTGCGTGGACGTGGCGGCGCGGCTGAACGTATCAAAGCCCAGCGCACACGCAATGATACAGAATCTTTGCTCGCTTGGTCTTGCCACCAAAAAGCGCTATGGCATAGTGCGCCTTACGCCGGAAGGCGAAGCGCAGGCCAAACTGTGCGAAGCGTGCTACGCACCGCTGTACGAGCGGATGCATGCGGCGCTGGCGCTTGACGAGGAGCTTTGCCGCAGCGTTGCGCTGAACGTGCTTTCGCAGTCCTATGAAAGAATAGACGAGCTTGCCGAAAGCCTTAACACGGAAAATACTGCATACCCAATGAAGGAGATGTATTCATTATGATAAAGACCACACTCAGAATAGACGGAATGATGTGCGGCATGTGCGAAGCGCATGTGAACGATGCTATCCGCGCCCGCTTCAACGTGAAAAAGGTAACATCGTCCCATGCCAAGGGCGAATGCGTAATACTGTCCGAAGAAGCTTTGGACGAAACCGCCCTTCGCGCGGCGATCGCCGGCACGGGATACGAACTGAAGTCCGTTAATTCCGAAAAATATAAGAAAAAAGGTTTCCTCGGCCTGTTCGGAGGCTAAGGAGAACAATAGGCGTCCGTACTCAGATCCTCCTGAATAAACTGAACGGACACAATAGATTTTGCGGCTCTTTGCTTAAAATGCCATCGGGGCAGGTGGCGTATTGGTGGAGAGCTGCTCTTTTTATGCGCCGCTGCATATGCTATAATAAATCCAAAGCCGGAATTATAATTGGAGGATGAGCCATGGCATACCGCGCCGCCATATGCGACGACTGCGCAGCGGATGCGCAATTTGTGAGCGAAATACTGAAAGCCTGGGCAGATGAGCGCGGGGCGGAGGTGAATGCGGAAATATATCCGTCCGCCGAAAGCTTTTTGTTTGCGTATGACGAAAACAAGGCTTACGACATGCTGCTGCTGGATATTGAGATGGGCGGCATGGACGGCGTGAGCATGGCGCGGCGCGTGCGTGCGGGGAACAAAACCGTGCAGATAATATTCATAACGGGATACAGCGACTATATTGCCGAAGGGTACGACGTTGCGGCGCTGCATTATCTTATGAAGCCCGTGAACAGGGAAAAGCTTTTCGGCGTGCTTGACCGCGCCGCGGAGCGGCTTAAAACAAGCCAACGCTGCCTTAATTTGGACATGGGTGGGGAGATGGTGCGCATACCGCTTTATGAAATACGCTATATCGACGTGAGGCAGAATTACGTTACCGTGCATGCGGAGCATGAGTATACCGTTAAGCGCACGCTGAACGAATTTGAAAAGGAGCTTGACAGCGGCTTTACTCGCGTTGGGCGCAGCATGATAGTCAATCTTAACCGCATACGCCGCGTTACAAAGGCGGAGGTTGTGCTCAACGACGGCACGGCGCTGCCGCTGCCACGCGGCGCATATGAGCCGCTGAACCGCGCAATAATCCAGAATACATGAGGTGAACGGCATGAAGTTCATATCAAGGCAAATAGATAAGCGCATAGCCGCGTATCAGCGGGAGCTGATAGATACGCATTATAAAGAGGTGGACAATATGTATCGCCAAATGCGCGGCTGGCGGCACGATTACCGCAACCATATACAAATGCTGAAGGCGCTTGCGGCAAAGGGCGACATGAACGGCATAAACGATTATCTGAATATGCTGGATACCGATTTGAATACGGTTGATTTGGCCATAAAAACGGGCAACCCCATGGCGGATGCTATAATAAACAGCAAAATATCATTGGCAAAGGCCAAGGGCATAAAGGTGGAAATAGACGCGCATATTCCCGTTAAGCTTAAAATGAGCGAGCTTGATTTGTGCTGTATAATAGGCAATTTATTTGACAACGCGATAGAGGCAAGCCTTCCGCTTGACGAAAAGGACAGGCTTATCCGCGTATATATGGACATGAAGAATACGCAGCTTTATATATCCTTCACCAACTTTACGGCCGTAGGCAAGCAGAAGAAGATAGGCGCGCGCTTTGCCACAACAAAGGGCGAGGGCCACGGCTTCGGCCTTGTAAGGGTGGATACGATTGTTGAACGCCTTGGCGGGTATCTGAGCAGGAACAGCGAGGACGGCGCCTTTACAACCGAAATACTCATCCCGCAGGAGTGAAAAATGCAATTCGTCACCCAATTTTAACGATTCGTCCCCCAAATGCGCCGCACATGGCGCATTTATGCTATCATACAATCAAGATGAAAACGGAAGGGGTGCTGCATCCGTAATGGAAGCGACAGAAAAAAAGAAAACCAAACCCAAATACAACATGTGGCAGAACACATGGTATATGGTGCAAACGGCGTGGGAAATACATAAACCGGTCATATTCCTGTGCATTGCGCTTGCGGTGTTGGGCGCGGCGTATGCCGCGGCGGAAATGCTTATAACGCCCATAATACTCGGCAAAATAGAATCCGCCGCGGCGGTGGGAGAGCTGATTGCCGCAATAGCCGCCTGCATAGGCGTGCTGCTTGTGCTGCGCGCGGGTAGAACCTATGTGGATATAAACACGCTTTTCGGCCGCATAGAAACGCGAACCGCTATATTGAACCGCATTGCGCTAAAGTCGGCGGCAACATCGTATTCCAATATGCTTGATACCCGCTTTATTGAGCATATGAACAATGCCTACCGCGTTGTTTCAAGCAACAGCCAGGCGACGGAGGCCATATGGAAAACATGGACGGATATACTGACCAACGTTATAGGCTTCGCGGTCTATATACTTCTGCTGCTTGAGCTTGACGCATGGCTTGTGCTGCTTGTTGCAGCAACGGCGGCGGTGAGCTACCTTGCATCAAAGCACATAAACGAATGGGGCTACCGCCACCGCAAGGAGCGCATGGAATACAACGAAAAG
>ERZ1026844.1238-NODE-1238-length-15950-cov-12.478264_pt1 | contig 15950 bp, 9 predicted proteins | sample MGYA00380152_ERZ1026844 | MGnify/ENA primary metagenome ERZ1026844 (study PRJEB33269, sample SAMEA4719788) | human gut metagenome | biome: human-associated habitat; feature: organic feature; material: feces | place: Cameroon | collected 2013-10 ... | reverse complement strand
TCGTGCAAACCGCGAAATGGATTTGGTAATCACCATGTCCACGTCACCGTTCATAATGTCAAAGGCAAAATCGCTCTGATAGTATGCGGTGTTCTGGTGCATAATGGCTTCCAACGCAGCGATCACATCCATATTTTCAAATTTCTGCATGGCTTACATCTCCAATTCCTTTGTCTTTTCCCGTGGCGGCGGTTGCTTGCTCTGCTCCTTTTTCGCCACATCGAGCTGTGCCCGGATGGACGGCTTTTTCGGTTTGGCTGTGCGAGACTTCTTGGCTTTCGGTGCCTTTTCCTCGGCCTTGACTGCGGCGGCAAGGTCCGTCAGAGAGATTTGTTCTCCGGCCTTTGCTTTGGCCTCCAATTCGCCCAGAGAGGGCGCATTGTTCAGCACACCGTCAATCACATTTTCGTTTTGTTCGGTGGAAAGTTCTGCGGTGCGCAGCGGGTTATCCCGCAAGAACTCTGGCACCTGCTGGAAGCCCACACTATCGCAGTAGTGAGCGGTATCTTGGCCGTTCTGGTGCAGCACTACCACATCCGAAACGGATAGCGAGTGTCCCTTAAAGTCTGCCGGATGGTCCACATTGAATGTGCGGTAGATGTCCTCCAACGTGGTGCCAGCAGCCAGCGGTGCGGCATACGCCGTTCTCCCTGCATGGCTTTCCTGCCCCCTTCCGGCGGCGTTTTCCGGCTCGCTCTTGCGAGGTCATCGCCGAGTATCTCATGCAGACGGTCATGCGGTTTTCAAGGTTCAATTGGTGTCTTACTGGTAGCTTATCACACTTTCAAAAGAATTTTTAGGACCTGACAGGTCCGGTTTGGCGTGGATTTTATCCTGAATTCGCTTGAAAATCGGACATCGCTCTCGGTGCGTAAGATAAGTATACCGTATCCTTTTGCTGCTGAACAGGAACTATTAGTTCCGGTTTTGAGGTCTTTTTTCGGCTTTTAGGGGCAAAAACCGGAAGCATTCGTTCCGGTTTTTCGTAGGAACGTTTTTATCATAGCAGAAATTCCATTGAAATTTTAGGAGGTCGTACTTCCGGTTTTGGTGTCAAAAAGCGGAAGCATGACCTCCGCTTTTGCATACAACTTGCTTTAGCTGCGTGCATTTCGTCTTGCACAAAAATAACCGCCAGCTTCAAAGTTTTCTTTGAAACTGACGGCTTGATAATGAAAGCTCTTTTGATTTTTACTTGGCGTGAACGAAGTTCGCTCAACAAAATTTTTCTATGACTGAAGGCTATCATAGAGTACGCAAGCAGGGCAGACGTATATACAACGTCTGCATCTGCAAGCAATGTGTCTGTCTATACAAACACCATTTGCATTGCAAAACGCTTGTTGGGAACACCCAAACCCGTGAACTGCATCCGCTGGATGCAGGCTGAAGTACCGAAAAACTGTCAAAACAGACAAATTTCAACCGAACGATTTGGATAAAATGCGGCTGTTTGGAATTTCTGTTTCATTGTTGGACTATTAGTGGTAATATTAATCTATTATAATTGGGTTCGATAAAGTGTATGAGGAGAACTATTATGGCATCACTAACACATGTATGTGTGTGGTCTTCTAAGGGCTGGACTCATATCACACCTGAAGAAGTTGCCCGTAGCCATCCGGGAGGATCGGTATCTGCACGCAGTGGCCTTTTTATGTGTGAATTGTGCGGACAATATGTACGATTTGTTGATGGTGATATCCAGACACCGCATTTTCGTCATAGTGCATATGAAGAAAGCAAAAATTGTCCGGAGCGTACATTTGGTCCGGGAGGAAACTATACCTATGTGGCTGGTGAACATGAACTTCCTATCCGAATTGTCAATATTACAAGCACGGGCTTTTCATTTGAGTTGGGACTGGTTGCGGTTCCAAGAGAACTTTTGAAAAAGCAGATGCGCAAGGAGCTTACAATTGTTCCATCTAACAAATTGATGACCCCATTTGTATATTCGTATGAACGCTTAAATAGGGACGTTCTTACATATGTTCCAATTGGAGATTGTCCCAGTGAAAAGTACACTGTCATATCATCTGATGAAATTGAAAGAACATATTGGCCACACGTCACAAATGGTGTACGAGAGAGTGGTGCGATTTTTGATGCGGAAAGTGGAAAGCTGCTTCTTGATGACGCTGATGTTATAGTAGGAAAAGAGTATTATTTGCTTTCAAGAGTCCGACCGTACAATATTTATAACGGCGTTTCAATTAGACAACTTTTGAAAAGAAATATCTCTTGGTCAACATGGTACTTATCGCAAGTTACTGCAACGGACCTTACGGAATCTGCAGCTAAATTCTTTTTGACCTATCATTGCCGTCTTACAAGTCAGCCGATTTCGATTCAACCAATTTGGCCGGTATATGTGCAATCACCGTATGTCATTCAAAACTCTGGGGAAACAACATGGCTTCTCATTCAAGGACAAGGTGAAACGACGACAAAGACTTATCCGGCAGCAACAATGCTATACTATCCGTCTGACGGAGGTAAAGTTTGCTCGATTGAAGGTAAGAAAGAAAATTCCGAAGTCCTGAGTTCGGACGATACAGTGAACTTTCAGAATCTAGTTCATGCGCATGGGAGAAAGATACCAGTTTCGCATACGCTAGGGGCAACGATCATTTTGCTAAAGAATTATCCTAAAACCCGAAAATGGATTTCTGAAAAAATACGAAGCGGATATATGGAAGAAGATGCCCTCGCATATTATAAAAATTTTATTGTGATGTTAAAGAGCAAGCGGTGAGGAGAATAATATGGATTATCTCAATAGATTATCGAAAACTGATGTTGAATCAATTTGTAAATTGATTGGTTCGAGAGACTTGAAACAAAATTTTCGGACGAATTCAAATGGCTTTAGCATCATTAAACCGGGATTTCGCCCCAATACGATTTCAGATGAGGAAGCAGTTGCTCTTACGGTACAAAATGTATCCATGAGATTTATTTCAAAGTTTTTGAATGAAAAAATACAGTCCTTGATGGATAAAATTATTGGCGAGCAGGCAAATTTGATAGCGAAAGGAATACCGTCTGATGACGCACGTGTGTTTGCGCTTGCAAACAGCCCGTTTTTTGATAATTTGGATTTATATTTTCGCTTAGAACAACCTGTCCGTTCTTCAGAGGAAATTGGCGCATTAAAAATCGCAATACGTATTGCAAAGAGAGCCTACAAACCCGATTCAGTAGAGGACACTCCAACGGACCAGACAACAAAACTGTTAAAGGAAGAACTTGAAGCGCAAAAGGAGTATGCGCGGAACAAGATTCAACAGGTTCAAGACTTACTGAAGGAAACTCAAGCAAGTTTGCAAGCAATGGCAGAAGATGCTACTCAGTTACGCAATGAAAAGGACGAGCTGAAAAACAAGTTGGATTTGGAGGAGAAAGAACTTACTAGATATCGTGCATTGGAGAAATACTCAATTAGTCACAGAACAGATACAGCGGATGCAAAATATCCGTTCAAGTCAATTTGTAAGGTTTTCTGGGCAGACGGCTATGTGCGTCTAAAGAGACTGTCGGATATCCAGCATGATGAAATCACAGGAGATTATCTGGAAGAATTTCCGACGCAAAGAGACTTGTTCAGCGATCAGAGGTCAGGAGCTTTTCCGGAAGGATATGTTGGTGTTTGGGATTGGCATGTGATTCCCAATAAAAAAGATCCGAGCCGGGATTTTATTGAGACCAGCTATAGTTCGTCTCAGCCAACGCAAATTATAATTTTTAAGGAATGCGATTCCGTTGAGAAAATTATAAAAAAGTTGACTGCGGGAGTGTCTGAAAAAATTTACTGCGAGAGTGTTCTCTTTGCTTATTGGAATGGTAAAAAGTATGAAGGCATCTATTGCCATCCCAAAGATCTTGATGTTAAAATGGATCGCATTTCATTAAAGCAGGATGTTTTCAGACTTCCTGTTTTTGAGGTGTTTGCTTCAATGCTGTATCAGGCTGGAGATTGCCAAGTTTGCACGGCTTTGAATTTTGGAATGCCGACGAAAGTAATAAATGTCAAGGATTCTATGGATGTTTTGAAGACATTGCTACGCAAACGGCTGACATGGGCAACATCCAAACAGCGGGGGATTACAAATGCAACGCATCAGCAAATCACAGCGTATTTGCAAGAGTTGCCGAACAAGGATTTCGTGCAGGAACTTGCGATGCAGTGCAATTGTACAGAGGATGAAGCGAATGAGCTGATTCAAAAGTTTGTACAGGATGCAAGCTCTTATCTTTCGGCTACGGATATTGAAGATGATATGTTGAGCCGCATTATTCAGCAGAATTCCGAATTAGAGAAACGGTGTAAAGAACTATTGACAACCGAATGGGAAAAAGAAAATTCTGAGAAAATTCAAAAAGTAGAAAATGAATTGATGCAACGGAAAAATGCGGCAAAGGACGAAAGAATACGGTTGGAACAGCTGACAGAAAAATATGAAGCAGTTGAGCAAAAGCTGAAAGAATCAAATGAAAAGCTGGAAGAACGTGAGCAGCTGGCTGCCGAAGTAGAACGAAAAGTAGCAGAAAAAATTGCAAAGGCGCAAAAAGATGCAGCTGATTTTATTGCGGCACAAGCATTTCTGCCGCAGATCAATCGCGTAGGCGAAAAACAGACGGTTTCAGTGACAGTATTTTCATCGTTTACTTCTGGTAAATCAATGGACGATAGAGTTGCTGTCCTAAAAAATTCAGACGATGTCATAGAGTATCTGGCAGATAATTTGAAGGAAGCAGGTGTTCAGGAAAGCTATACCAGAGGACTAGCAGCTTATCTCTATTCGGCATACAGATATCGAACGCCAGTGTTGCTTGCAGGTCCAAATGGTTTGGCGATTGCACAAGCTTTCTCGATGACGCTGTTTAGTAGAACTGTTGCAATATTATCGTGTGTGGGAGATTATACGGAAAAGGTTTGTAAGGAATGCAAGGAATCTGAGGATAATGTGGTCGCAATTATGAATCCATTCTGTGCTGGGTGGACACAACAACTTCCGATGGCTGTTTTTGATTCTGGTAAATTCTTCTTTTTGCTGTCACCGTATGCAGAAGATTTGCAGGTGGAGCCGATGGGAATATCGAATTATGTGTTGCCGCTGATGACGGAGTTCTTGGTAGATAAAAAACCATCGTCGGTATTTGTTGGTAGCGAGCTCAGTCCGGATTTTGATAGACTTCCTATGCCGAAAGTACGGCCAATTCACAAGAATTTCTTAACAAGTCTCGGATATAGTACTTTGGCAAAGAAAAATCTTTGGAGCATTTTTGCAAATATGGAATCTATGTTGAAAGGTGAAACATCTGACACGGTTGGATACAGATATTTGTTTGGACTTTTACCTTTTGCAATTATTGCGGGAAAAGCAACCCTTTTGATTGAACAGCTTGAGAAAGATGAAAGTAGGGCTTCAAAGAATATTTGTACGATAATGCATGAATATCTCGGTGGCGAAGAATGACACTGCAAAACAATTTGATTCCGATTATTGCAAGAGCATATAGGATTGAACGTGGAACAACAGAACCTGTTGAGCAATGGCGAATGCGTGTGATTTATAGTATGCTTGGGCAGATGGCATACGCATCTCTGTGGGATGTAGAAGAAAATGAACAGCCTGTTTCAGTTGTCCATTTTAAATCCCGAATGAAAAAACTCATTGAAAGCTATTGTGACATATTCAATGACCTCCATAAATCTTTTGGGTATAATTACGAAAATCTGCTGGAGGAAATTTATACGATTCAGCTCAATGGTGGGACGCTCTATCATACGTCATACCGACTGGCTCCGACCCAATATTCTTGTGCGAGTGCAGAGCAAATTTTGTTTACAAGAGGAATGGCTCCCGGAGAAAAACGATTTGTTAGTGGGCAGGGAACATATCTGCTTTCACAGGAAAAGCAATCCATGAATTCTCCGCAAAGAATGTTTCAACTTCCAGAAAAAACATTGATTGAAACATGGGAACACTTGATGAGAACTGCAAAGTGGAACTTGTTTCATCAAAATGAATCTGTTGAATTTTTGCGGTTGGAACCGCCATTCAAATATGGATACTGGCAACGACAAAAGGAAAAATGTCACGAAGTATCTCTCATCCGTATGGGCATAAATGAAAATCGATTTTACTATCTCTATAAAGAAAAAGAAGGAGAATCTTTTGTTAGCCAACTTCCGACGTGGATGACGAATGGACATCACTACCGTAGGGTGTCGAATGCTCTTTTGGCGGCAAAAGATTCCTTGCCGGTAGCAATTTATCATGAAGATGGTCCTATTGTTACACTTGCACTTCGATATCTGATGCCCGCAGAAGAATTGAATTTTATAAAGTTATACAGTTGGCCGACCTCCTGCATTGAATTGCCGCACGATTTTAATCGGATTTTTGCGAAAGATGTGTTCTACGCAGTAAAGACAGCGTTAGAACCGATTGGATACCAATTTGTAAAGGAATGATAAAATGTCAAACGGAGCAAATTCGATTCATCAGAAGCTTCGCCATGATCTCGAAGACTATATCAAGGCACAGTATTTTGGAAAGTCACCACTTCTGCTATCAGCTGTGGAACAGCATTTGGATGACGAGGGACTTCTGTATCAAAAACCTTTTATTGAGTCATCACCGGCTTATAAAAGTGTAAAAAATGGTATTGCAAATGCACAAATCCCGGATTGGATGAAATCTTACTTTTTAAAACTCTCAGATGCGGGAATTGGTGTATATCCGAATCCTTTTGTTCATCAAATTCAAGCACTTGAAGGAGCTGTGCAAGGGCAGGATTTGTTCGTTTCCACGGGTACCGGCTCTGGTAAGACAGAATGTTTTATGTGGCCGCTAATGGCAAAATTGGCAGCAGAAGCAAAAAATAGCCCGGATACATGGTCAATGCGAGGAGTTCGTGCGGTTATTATGTACCCTATGAATGCACTCGTTTCAGATCAGGTGAGTAGGCTGCGGCGGCTGATTGGCGATCCGGACAGAAAATTTATAAGTGTTTTTCGTTCCGTTTGCGGGGAAAGTACGCGCCGCCCTCAATTTGGAATGTATACGGGGCGCACTCCTTATCCGGGCAATGATCCAGTGACCAGTGAAGACAGAAAGCTTGAAAAGACATTGGCTCGAATGTCGTTCCCTCAAAAAGAATCGGAAAAAGCCTTCTTTGAAGCATTACAGCATGAAGGAAAAATCCCAGCAAAAGCAAATATGCGCACTTTTTTGGAGGGATTACATAATGGACGACATATCCCAGATCCGGAAGATGCAGAGTTGATCACTCGATTTGAAATGCAGCAGTTTTGCCCGGATATTCTTATTACAAACTATTCCATGCTGGAGTATATGCTTCTTCGTCCAAGAGAGGCTGGAATTTGGCAGAAAACAAAAGAATGGCTTGACGCAGATAAGAATAACAAATTACTCTTCGTGATTGATGAAGCTCATATGTACCGTGGCTCGTCAGGCGGAGAAGTTGCGCTTTTGATTCGGCGGTTGTTCCACAAACTTGGAATTACGAGAGAGCGAGTTCAATTCATCTTAACGACTGCCAGTATGCCAGATCGAGATCAAGCAGATAAGGATTCTGTATATGAGTTTGCACATGAATTGACGGCAGCAGATGATTCGATTCCGTTTTGTTATCTGACCGGCGAAAGAGAGCAGATTGATACAACAATCGCCAGAACGATTCCACTGGATAAATTTCAGTGTGCAAATACGTCTGCATTTGAAGAAAATGAGGAAGCCTGTCTTAGGGAATTGAACCGTTTTTGGAACGGAGTCGAGGGTGCGAGTGAGCCATTTCAAAATCTGGCGGTAGCATGCCAGTGGATGTACGATAATTTGATTTTTTATAAGCCATTTCATGTGCTTATCTCAAAGTGCCGCGGAAATGCTGTATCGCTTGCAGAACTTGCTGAGGAAGCATTTCCAGATATTGAAGACGAACAAGCTCTGAATTACGTCAGTATTCTTCTGGCAATTGCTCCACTTGCGAAAAATCAGAAAGGTGCAATTTTGTTCCCGGCACGGATGCATATGCTGTTTAAGGGAATGAAAGGCGTTTACGCTTGTGCAAATGAAGGCTGCCCGCATTCTCATACGGATGGAACACTTACGTTAGGAGAGATATTTTGGGCAGATGGACATTTAACGTGCCCACATTGCCACAGTGTTGTATATGAACTATATAATGACCGGCGTTGCGGAGCATTGTTCTATAAAGGCTATGTTCTGGATGATGCAATCGGAACGCACCAGAGAACATATTTGTGGCATTATCCCGGTCAGGTGTTGGATTCGCAGATGAAGGAAGTTCATCTTTATTTGCCGCCTGAGGATTATGAACTTCCTGAAAAGCAGGGAAAGAACGCGATCCGGCCCTGTTATCTGGATATCAAGAATGGATTTATCAATTTCCGTGACGATTCAGATGCAGGAAGGACAGGATTTCGGAAACTGTATTACTGCAACTTTGAACAGAAAAACCGCCCACGGATTTTGACATTTCCAACGTGTCCGCATTGCAGACACTTGCTGTCGTCTTCGCAGCTTACGTCTTTTAGTACACGTGGCAATCAGTCTTTTTACAACTTGATAAAAACACAATTTGAGCAGCAACCTGCCGTATGTGGAAAAGATAATGATCCGGAACGTCTGCCAAATGAAGGACGAAAGGTTCTCTTGTTCTCGGATAGTCGGCAGCGTGCGGCAAAGCTGGCGCGTGATATGTCGGATTCCTCGGACATCATGGCGGCACGACAGCTTTTTGCATTGGCAATTTACAATATGGAACAATCCATAACAGAGCGTTCCATGAACGATCTTTATGATTATTTTTGCCTTGCAGCAGGACAACATCATGTACAGATTTTTCATGAACCGGAACGTGAAAAATTTGGCACAGACTGCAACATTGCATTGAGCAATTATGAGCGCAGCACTCGCCGAAATCGTGAGTATACACCTCGGTTTTCTATTGCAAATGCGCCGACACAGATGCAAAAAGATTTGCTTCGGCTGTTTTCTGGCGGTTATAATACGCTCTACGATTCTGCCACGAGCTGGATTGAGCCAACAGAGCAGGCACTATTTGATAGCATTGATGAACTTGAAGAAAATGGCATCTCCGTAGAAGATGAGGAGTTTCTTGAACTCTTTAATGCGTGGATGATTTCAGTGTGTGACGATGCGACTGCATTGGGACATACGATCCCGGATGAGGTGCGTTTGGAAGTACGTCGCAGTTATGATTTCTACGGATTGGCAAAGGAGTGGAATTTCACAAAGACTGTTCAGGGAATCATGGGGTGGACGGATGATTCCAATGACTTGAATGTCTGGCGGAGAGTTTTGAAGAATAACTTCCTGGATTCGGCACAACCGGATAATGGAAGGCTGTATGTTGATCTTCAACGGGTGAAGCCCCGATTTGATGCAAAACATAAATGGTATCGGTGTGAACAATGCTCTGAAATTACACCGTATCTCCTGCGAGGAAAGTGTCCGAGTTGTGGTTTTACAGGAACTCATGCATTGAACGAGAAAGAATATCAATCACTGGATTTTTGGAGAAAACCTGTTGTAGATGCGTTGAAAGGCAATAAAATCCATGCGATTGATACGGAGGAGCATACTGCGCAGCTTTCCCATAAGGACCAAAGGATGGATTTATGGAGCCAAACAGAACACTATGAATTGAGATTTCAGGATTTGATTCAGGAAGGGGAAACACCGATTGACATTCTTAGCAGTACAACCACGATGGAGGTCGGTATTGATATCGGCTCTCTGGTAGCAGTTGGACTGAGAAATGTTCCACCTATGCGAGAAAATTATCAGCAGCGCGCAGGCCGTGCAGGTCGGCGAGGCGCAAGTCTTTCTACTATTGTAACCTTCTGTGAAGATGGACCGCACGATACGCTATATTTCAATAATCCGGTTCCGATGTTTCGTGGCGATCCAAGACGACCATGGATTGACATTCGGAGCAAAAAGTTATTGCAACGGCATTTGAATATGATTGCATTACAGGAGTTCCTTGCCTCAAAGCACTCAAGCTTGGACGAACTGCCTGCGGTGCTGTTTCTGGATGAAGTGCTGGATGAGTTTATGGATTTTTTACAGGACTTTAAGATACCACGAAAATCTGCACTCGTGCCAGCAAACGCTGTACTGGATATGGACGCTTTCAGAAATGAATTTGCTGAAAGCCTAAAGAACCTGAAAGAAAAGCGAAACACGCATCCGGAGCAGTTTGAAGCAATACCGAATACTTCGGTGAACAAACAGAAAATGTTACTGGATGCACTTTATGAAGAAGGAATTATACCAACCTACTCTTTTCCAAAAAATGTGGTCAGTACCTATATTTCCGATATGAATGGAATCCTTCGTTATGAGGTGGATCGTGGATTAGATGTTGCAATCAGTGAATATGCGCCGGGACGCTCAATCGTTGTGGATAAACAAACCTATCAGATAGGAGGACTGTATAGTCCCGGAAGTGATCGGGTATATGGTCAAGCAGCGACACCCGCAAGGGCTTATATGGATGATGCGAATTATTTGAAGAATATTCTGACTTGCCCGGATTGTGGCTGGTTTGGTCTTGCAGATGAGCGGCCGGATGTCTGTCCGTTCTGCGGAAATCGTGCATTGGAGGAAGGAAGACAAATGCTCCGACCGTGGGGATTTGCACCTAAAAATGCAGAGGCGGTACCAGATGCACAACTGGAAGAGGAATATTCATCGGTTCAACCGCCGCTATATTCGACACTTCCGGATGCGGAGGATATCCAACCGATTTCCGGCTGCAAGAATATCCGGATGGCTTCTCGCACAAACCAGCGAATTATTATGGTGAATCAGGGACTTGGAAACAAGGGATTTATGGTATGCCCGGATTGCGGTGCAGCAATGCCGGGTGACAATGAAAAGACATTGGATGGAGTTTTACGACCCTATAAATCGAAATATGCCCGGAAACCGTGCAACCATAGAAATGCAAGAAACGTCAATATTGGATATGATTTTATCACGGATATGCTGGTATTGGAAATTAAGCTGGATGAACAGAAGATGGATATTCATCGGACGGATAATCCTTGGCTGACGAGGGCGGCTCAATCGCTGGCAGAAGCATTTCGTTTGGCGGCGAGCAAAGAGTTGGACGTTGAGTTTACAGAGCTTGTTACAGGATATCGAATCCGAACCAATAATGCCGGGGCGTTTGCGGATGTTTATCTATACGACAGTTTATCCAGCGGTGCAGGATATGCAGTCAGCGTAGCAGACAACATTGAAATGTTATTGACTCAAATCCGTGAGCTTTTAGTTTCCTGCGATTGCGGCAATGCTTGTCACAAGTGCTTAAAGCATTATCGAAATCAGTATGTACATGGGCTGCTTGATCGTTTTGCGGCATTAGAACTCCTCGATTGGGGAGTAAATGGGAAGTTGGCCGATTCGTTGACGGTAGAGGAACAAAAAGCACTGCTGTTCCCACTGGAATCGATTTTGCGAGTATCAGGATGCACGCTCTCTGTTACGAATGATGAAATTGTAGCGAAGCACCGAGGACGAGAAGCAAAACTTGTTGTATATCCGGCTATGTGGAAAGAACCACGTGAAGATGGAACAATTTATGTGAGTGACGCTTACATAAAGTATGCAAAGCCGTATGCAGTTCAGAAGATTTTGAATGTCTGATAAGATAATAGAATCCTATATTATGTAAAGTGTGCAGGAGAGTGTGCTCGATGACTGAACAGGAAAAACTCCAACGCGCAAAAGACTGTATTGACAGCCTTGCCAATGGGTTGAATCCACTGGATGGAACACCGGTTCCAGAACAGGACATCGTGAATAACGTAAAGATTTCTCGATGCCTGTTTTTTGTATCCAATGTCCTGAGAAAACAGCTTGATGGTCATGAACCTAAAAAGGTGTCCGAGAGGGATAAGAAACCGTTTTACATTACGGAAGAAGAAAAGCTGCAATATGTACCGTCAAAAACACCGATACCTGCCAGTGGAATCAGCTATAAAATAAATGAGATTTTGGGCGAAAAGAAAATGCGGAAGGTATCTTATCGAACCATCACCACGTGGCTGGTAAAAGTTGGACTTATGGAGGAGAAAGAAATTTCAGATGGGAAATGTCGCAAGGTTCCAACTGCCAGTGGCATTGCGATGGGAATCACTACTGAAATCCGTACAGGAGTACGTGGAGAATATCCGTGCGTTGTCTACGATGAAAATGCACAGGAATTCGTGATAGACAATCTGAATGCAATCATGAATCCAACGGATGATTGAAAAATCCCCAGTCTGCACCGATTCTGGTCGGTGCAGACTGGGGATTGCTTGTTAGATCATCTTAAAATGCTTCAACGCTTCCACAATCGCATCCTCTTTTTCCTTCGGACACTTGGGCTGCTTGGCGTTTTCGCTTTTGGCCTTGTGGTAATTCTCCCGCTCGATGATACCGCACTTCTGTTTTACCTGTGCGATATAGAGATTGGAAACCCTCAACTGATGATGTTCCCATACATGCTCCCGAATCTCATTGTAAGTTGCCTTGCTTTCCGCAGCAGTCACATCCAACTCGTCCATGTTGACGTCCACTTCGATATGCCGCTCGACATGGAGTTTGGTCAAAAGGAGAACCGCTTCGACGTGCTTCGTCCTCGGAAACAGATCCACCGGCTGGACCTTCTCGGTGCGGTAGCCTTGTGTTTCCAGCCACTTGGCGTCTCTTGCGGCGGTGGAGGGGTTGCAGCTGACGTAGACGACCCGGCGGGGGGACATGGCGACGACGGCGGAAAGGGTGGCCTCGTCACAGCCTTTGCGGGGCGGGTCGAGGACGATGACGTCGGGGTGGAGGCCCTCGGCGGCGAGCTGAGATGCGGCTTTGCCCGCGTCGGCGCAGAAGAAGCGGCTTCTGGCGGCGACGGCTTCGCCCATGCGGGCCGCGTTGGCCTTGGCGCTGTCGATGGCTTCGGGGACGATCTCCACGCCGATGAGCGAGCGGCAGCGGTCCACCATCGAAAGGCCGATGGTACCCATGCCGCAGTAGAGGTCCAGCAGAAGGTCGTCCGGCTGGAGCTGAGCGTATTCGGCGGCGATGCCGTAAAGCCGCTCGGCGGCGAGGGTGTTGACCTGATAGAACGACAGGGGGCCAAGCCGCACCGGAACGCCGCAGAGGGTGTCCTCGATGAAGCCGGGGCCGCAGAGGGTGTGGGTCTCTGTGCCCAGAATGACGTTGGTGTTTCTGGGGTTGACGTTCACGAGGACGGTGGCAATGTCCGGGAACTGTGCGGTCAGCTGCTCGACGAGTTCGGCGCTGTGGGGGAGCTTTGCGCGGGTGCAGACGATGCAGACCATGATCTGGCCGCTGTGCGCACCCCGGCGCAGGAAGATGTGCCGCACCAGGCCCTTGCCGGAAGCCTCATCGTAGGGCTGGATGCCGTGTGCACCGAAAAAGCTGCACAGTGCGTTGCCGATGGCGTTCAGGATGCCGGGCTGCAGCTTGCAGTCAGGGCAGGGGACGATGCGGTGGGTGCGACCGGCGTAGAAGCCGATGCAGGGTGCGCCGTTCTTGTCACGCCCGACCGGGAACTGGACCTTGTTGCGGTAGCGGTCCACTTCGGGGGAGGGGAGGGCGTCCAGCACCGGCACATCCAGCCCGCCGATGCGGCGGAACGCATCGACGACGTTTTCCTGCTTGGCCCGCAGCTCGGCGGCGTAATCCAGGTGCCGCAGGCTGCAACCGCCGCAGGGGCCTGCCACGGCGCAGTCCACAGGGATGCGGTCCGGCGAGGGGGTGCGCAGGGTGTCCAGAATGCCGAAGGCATAGCGGCCGCAGTCCTTGACGATGCGGATGTCGGCATCATCGCCGGGGGCGGTGCCGGGCACGAACACGGCCTCGCCGTCCGGCGAGTGTGCCACGCCGCTTCCGTCGTTGGAAAGCCGCTCGATGGTCAGGGTCAGCACCTGATTTTTCTGTAAGGGCATGGGGATTCTCCTTTTGTGGTGGGGTTATTCCGAGGCTTCGGGGGCGTCGGTCTGGGACGCCAGATACTTGCTAGGCGGCACGCCTTTGGCGCGCTTGAACACCCGCGAGAAATAGAACTGGTCAAAGAAGCCGACTGAGATGGCGACCTCGGCAATGGACAGGTTGCCCGCGCGCAGCAGCTTGCAGGCTTCGTTGATGCGGTATTCGGTCAGATAGTCGATGGGGCTTTTGCCCACATTCAGCATGAACACCCGGTACAGGTGGCTGCGGGAGACTCCCACGCTCTTGGCCACATCGTCGATGGAGATATCGTGCGAGTAGTTGAACTGGATGTACTTGATGGCGTTCAGCACATACTGGCTCGAAGACGAGGTGTTGTGGGGCTTCGACTCGCTGGTCTCCTTCATCAGGGAGGAGATGAAGAGATAGAGGTAGCCCACCATGGCGGCCTCATCCTGGGGCTGAAGCCCGCGGGAGGAGTAGATGTTGGTCAGGGCCGTCCGCATCCCTTCGGGGTCGCTGGTGTGGTGGACGGGGCGCTCGTCTGTAAAGGGCAGCTGTGCGGCCAGTTTGTGGGCACAGGCCCCATTGAAGCCCACCCAGCTGTACTCCCACGGCTGCTGCTCATCGGCTGTGTAGCGGATGAGCTGGCTGGGCCGGGCAAAAAAGAGGTCGCCGGGGACCACCTCAAACGTATGGCCGCCCACCTCAAAGGTTCCCTTGCCGGAAACGACCAGATGGATGAGGTAATGGTCCCGGATGCCGGGGCCCCAGGTCTGGCCCGGAGCACACCGCTCCAGGCCGCAGTTAAAGATGGACAATTCGATGTTGTTGGTGTAATTCTGCTTGAAGGACTGTTTGTAAACGTCTGCCATGTGGCTCTCCTCCCATCCGCTGCATTCGTAGCTCCAGTATATCATAATTGAACCTGCAAATTCAACAAAAGTACATCCGAATCTTTGACTTTCGCGCCAAAATTTGTTTTTTTGCAAAATCAAATTGCAAAATGGGGACGCTTCGATTACAATAGAATTATCTTTTACAAACAGACTGCGGGTTTTCTTTGGGGGAGGAACAGCCATGGCGACCAGTATGCAGCTCAGACGGGAGATCCTGGCAGGTGGGCGCGACGCCGCACTTGCCGCACTGTATGGGGCAGACCCGACGGTGTTGGCGCGGCAGCGGCAGCGCTACGCGGACGCGCTGGAACAGTTCGAACGATACTTCGGGCCGGGCCGGCAGGTGCACATCTACTCGGCACCAGGGCGGGCCGAGCTGGGCGGCAACCACACCGACCACCAGCACGGCTATGGTCTGGCGGCAGCTGTGATGCTGGACCTGATCGCCGTGGCGTCCCCCAGTGACGACGGCTTCATCCGGGTGAAATCCCGCGGGTTCAACAAGCTGGACGTCATCGACCTGAGCGAGGCAGAGCCGCAGGACGGCGAGAGCACCCATTCGGCCAGCCTCATCCGGGGCATCGCGGAGGGCTTCCGGGCCAGGGGCAGGGCTGTGAATGGCTTTGACGCCTACACCGCCAGCGATGTGCTGCGGGGGTCGGGCCTGTCCAGCTCGGCGGCGTTCGAGATGGGGATGGCCGTCATCCTGAACGGCGAGTACAGTTGCGGCCTGCCGACGCCGGGACTGGCGAAGATCTGCCAGTATGCGGAGAATACCTACTTCGGCAAGCCGAGCGGCCTGCTGGACCAGCTGACCAGCGCGGTGGGCGGCGTCATCTTTGCGGACTTTGCCGACCCGGCCCAGCCGGACATCGAGAAGATCCACGCCGCCGGGCTGCTGCCGGAGGGGATGAGCCTTTGCGTTACCGACACGCGCGGCAGCCACAGCGAGTTGACCGGCGAGTTCGCCGCCATCCGAAACGAGATGGAGGCGGTGGCGTCGCAGTTG
>ERZ1026844.1232-NODE-1232-length-16017-cov-18.082321_pt1 | contig 16017 bp, 10 predicted proteins | sample MGYA00380152_ERZ1026844 | MGnify/ENA primary metagenome ERZ1026844 (study PRJEB33269, sample SAMEA4719788) | human gut metagenome | biome: human-associated habitat; feature: organic feature; material: feces | place: Cameroon | collected 2013-10 ... | reverse complement strand
AAGCAAACCGTTTTATACACAATATTATCTGTATTTCATAGAGTTATCTCATCAAATAAAAGGATTTTTCGACTTTAGAATCCGATTGCCGACAATTTGTCCATATTTTCTTTTTTGAGCTTTTCTGACGAATGGACGTATTTATTGAGAGTTATTTTAACATCCGAATGACCGAGAATTTCGCTCAGTGATTTGATTTCAAATCCGACTTCAACGCACCGTGTGGCAAAAGTGTGCCTCAGTGTATGAAATGTAATGCCGTTTATTCCGCAATCTCCGGTATATTTTGAAAAACGGTACTGTAAGCTGCGCGGCTCCATAAACTGCGTACAGCAACCGGTGAGAACATATGCGTCGGGGGATTCCGCCTGCATTGAGATGCACATTTTTCGCAAGTTTTCAGTCATTGGTATCCATCTGTCGGATGAGTCGCTTTTCGGAGAGCTTATCTTGATTTCCGTTTTGTTGGGATTTTTATCCGAGCCTGTCTTTTGAAGACGCTGCATGGTTCGGCATATGTGAACCGTGCCGTTATCGGTTGATATATCGCCCCATTTGAGCGCACATATCTCGCCTATTCTGAGACCTGTGTACATAGCAAGCATGATTCCGAATTTACAGCTGTCGGTATTAAAAGTCAGGTATTTTATAAGTCGCTCCTGCTCTTCAACGCTGAGTACTCTGATGTCTTTTTTGGCACGTTTCGGATATGATATATCAACCTGCGGAAGATCGCGTCTGTGAAAATGTCTGATAAACTTTATTATGGAATTTAAGACAAGTAATATATCCTTTACGGTCTTAGGGGAAAGAGGACGACCTTGTTTTGAACCTGATTCCAAAAGCCTGTTTTCGAAGTTCATAATTTTCAGCTCATCGATTTCTTCGGGTCGCAACGAACCCAAAGCCGGCAAAATATGATTGTTGACAATATTAAAATATTTAACATATGTAGAGTCTTTTATTCTGTTCTTTGTTACGGCAAGCCATTCCACGCAGTAATATTCTAAAGTCTTTTCACAAGATTTTTTATCTACCGCGATTGCTTTAATGCGAGTCTTTTCTGCACGAACTTTTTTGTTCTGCAAAGAAGATGTACATTTGATTGTTTCGGATTTCGAACTTTTAACATTTCTATTATTCGTTGTCATAAGATTACCTCCAAACTTGTTTATTATGATCATTCGACAATATATAACAGACAATATTAAATATTGGCACTAAAAGCGAAAGCGAGATACTGGTTTTTGCTTTATGTTTTACGGCTGAAAATTTTTTTAATAATTTTGTGCGTATTTGCCGATTTAGCATTGCGTTTTTTGCAATTTCGTGCTATAATCAGTAAAAATATGTAGACGTAGATGTTTCGTTGATGAGATAACTCTATGAAATTATACGCCTATTTGCAAAAAGTACATTATATTTTATTGGACAGTGAGCATTTTGCTCTTTGTTTTATAGATAAAAATCAAAAATCGTCTGTTATGACATAGTCCCTTTTAGAGCAGACACTCGAAAAAACAAAAATTTCGAGGCTGCCCGGGCTATATCCGCAAAACAGACATTGAAAGAAAAAGCCCCTGTTGTAGAATAAGAGCTGCAACAGGGGTTGATTATATACGGCGGAAGGGGCGAGCGCATGAGGTGTCTTGGGCGTAGGCTGTGGGCTAAGGCATATTCAGTACTTGCGAGACTCCTTCTTTTATTCGGTCCCGAAGCGCAGAGCCGCCGAGCGTAAGCGGCGCGGTTTTTTCTACGTTGCGAAACATTGATATACGACAAAACTCCCGATGCTTCTTGCACCGGGAGTTCTTTTGATATATCAGATTGTCGCTTCTTCTCTTTCGCGCTGTTCGACGCGCGCCTTCGCCTCGTCGTAGAGGGCGAACAGCTCCTCGCAGTGGCTGTAATTCTCGCTTTGGGTGATGGTTTTCACCGAGTCGATATACGGCTTTGCGGCTCTGTAGTAAAGCGAATTTTCGTCGGTCGCTTTCTTTATCGCTATCTGAACCTGCCGCTTTTCAAAGCTTATCTGCTTGAGCTCCGCCTTGAGACTCTCGGCAGCGGCCTTGTCGTTTGTCTCCTTGGCGCGCTTTAAGCCGTCCGTAACACGCTTCATGTTGAGCTCCGCCTCATCCTCGCTCTTGAAAAGTCCGTCGAAAACAGAGCTGTCAAACGGCTTTATACCGTCGGGATAATATTTTGCGGTAGTCTTGCGCGCTATTTTGATATCGCCCACAAGTCTCATCAAGTCTTTTCTGCGCTCTCTCTGCTGCACGGTCGACTTGGGCATACGCCTGATATCGCTCTTTTTAAGGTCTGTCGCGGTCATGAAGCCGTCGAGTCCCGCCGCGCTTATCTTGCGCGCGATTTCAAGATCCTCCATGCCCTCGGGCGTGTTGAAGCGGTTGAGCTCCTCAAGGACGAACCGAGCTATCTCTATCTTCTCGTTCTCCTCTTTCAGGCGCTTATATTCTTCTTTTGCCGCTTTTATGCGAGCCTTGTCATGGGTCTTTTTCGCCTGCTGAATGCCTTCTGTGGACAGGATGTTCATTTCGCGGTCGGCATATTCATTGGCCTTTCTTATTATATCGACTGCCTCAACGAGCGCCTCGTCCGAATAGACTTTGTTTCCGTAGTCCTCGAACAGCGCCCTTATCTTGAGCACCTTGACCATAGCCTTCTGCTTGAGCTCGCTGAGGTCATAGAAGAAGAACGGGATAACATTGAGCGCCGCGCCTACAACGGACGCCATGACAAGCACGCTGCTTATCTGAACAAAGTAATCGCGGTTATAGAGAACGTCATAGACATTCGAGCCGTCAAGCCCGAGCGACAGGGCGACTGTGCGGTTAAGACCCGCACGCTCGTATATAGTCGGGAGCACCGAGCCGGTGGCGAGCGTTATAATGCTGCCTATAAGGCCGACCGCGGCAAACATTCCGTCTATTCTCTCGCCCGTCTTATATTGCTGATAGTCTCTTATGTCGGCCTGGATGCTCGGATTGAGCAAATGGCCGAATGACGTCATGAACTGGTTGACGAATATGCAGGCGAGCAGGAGCCATATTATTCCGGGCTTTCCCGTCTGCCTGACTATCGGAAGCATCAGCAGGATAAAGCCGATATTCAGAAGATTCGTCGTGACAAGTATCTTTCTCTTGCCGTACTTTCTGATAAGAAACGGCGCAAATAGATTTGGCCAGAACGAGGCGTTGCCCCACAGCGCGGTTATCACCGCATACTGACCGGCGGAGCACGCCTCCTGATAGTTATACATCCAGCCGAGAATACTGTTGAACGAGCCCTCGAGGAAGCCTATCCAGCCGGCGAGCGAAATTACCCAGAAATACTTGTTGCGCGCTATCGCTCTTAACGCGTCCATAAACTTAATGCGGATAACGTGCGTTTTTGCCTGAACTATCTTCTCCTCGACATTGACATAGACGAGCAGCGATATCAGGAAGCCTATGACTATCATGGGAGGATAAAACGCCCTGACCACGCGCATATCGTAAAGGGTATTTTCATTTGTTATGAGCTTCGCCACCACAGGCAGGAATATGCCCGCTATCGACGGGGAAATATTCTCAACGACGCTTCTTATCGAGAGCACGTCCGAGCGCTCTATTGAATTGGGCGAAACAACGTTTATAAGGCTCTCGTAAGCGTCGACCATAAAGTTATAGAAGAACTGGAAGCCGATGTTGAAAAGCAGAACGACTATGCACTTCCAGGTCAGCGACATACGCTCATACGGCATCCACACGAAGCCGACGCCGAGAAGAACCGTCGGTATACCCATGCTTATCAGATACGGGCGGTACTTTCCCTTCATGCTGCGCGTATTGTCTATCATTTTGGCGCGCAGCGCGGTCAGCGGGAAGCCCGAAAGGACGCTGATTATGTAGATGACATAGATAGCACCCGGGTCGATACCGATAGTGTTGCCTATAAGCGTATTGCCCACGCAGACTATCATGCCGGACACGCACCAGACTATAAATCTGACGCCTATGCCTCCAACAGACATCGAAACTATTTCCTTATAAGTCATGTACCGATCCTTCGGCGGTTTGCTCCAGTATTTTTTGACCGAAGAAAGAGCGGATTTGACTTTTCCGGCGATTTTCACAGCCATATTCCCCCTTGTGAATGTGAGTTTAATATGTTAATATAAAAGAGTACAAAATTTTGGCACATGGGTAAAAAGGGTGACGGTATGCCTATATTCAACGAAGAAATGTATTTATATGACAAAAATCAGAACAGCGATCTCTTTCACCTTCATTCCTTCGGCAGGCTCTATCCCGATGCCGACTACATCATCTCGCTCAAGGAGAACTCGAACACGATAATAGAATGCGTCACCGACGGAGTGGGATATATCGAGCACAACGGGACGGTCACTACGGTTGAAAAGGGCGACTGCTACATAATAAAGCAGGGCAGCGGCTACTCCTACTACTCCGACGAGAAAAATCCCTATTCAAAGGTGTGGGTCACCGTATACGGGAGCATGGTCGACAGGTGGCTCGACTTCTACGGCATAGACAGGCAGGTATACATAAAGCACCTGGATATCACATCGTATTACAGCCAGATAAAGCAGACCGCGCTCGGCAGGGATATGCTCGACAACGAGAAGAAGCTGATGCTCCTCGTTCACGCAATAATATTCGAAATGGCGACTGCCGTCCCCGCGAACAGACAGAGCAGGGAGGACAGACCTTATATCAAGACTGCGGACAATGTCGTTCTCGACATCAAAAAATATATCGAAAAGCAGTGCAACGAGAGGCTGACAAACAGAGACCTGTCGCTGAAATTCGGCATTTCGCAGAGCACGATGAACGACCTGTTCATCAAAAAATACGGCATATCGACCTCGCAGTATCATATGCAATGCAAGCTCTCCTCGGCCGAATATTTTCTAAAGAGCACAGACCTCACAATAGACGCCATAAGCTCGCTTATCGGCTTTTGCGACCGCAGCCATTTCAGAAAGGCTTTTATGAAAGCATACGGCATGTCGCCGAATCAATACAGAAAGAAGTTCAAATCAGAGCTCAGCGAAAAATAACCGTCGTCACAGACCTCGGCGTCAGTTTTATACGCTCGGAGCCCGAAATATCATATTCGCACAGGTCGCTGTCATCGTCTGTGACCGCAAGCTTAACGGCTGAGTACTGCTCCGGCAGGCTCAGCTCTTTTTCTTTTTCCGTGCCGTTTATCACTACGGCCGCACAGCCGCCGTCATATTTAAACGTGAGCAGGCGAAGCTCCGGGTCATCGCAGGAGACGTCGACGCGGACAGAGCCCGCGGGGACATACTTCGAGAAGTTGCCCGTAACGTAGTAGCGCTTGGTCATCTCGAACGATTTATCGTCAAGGTTTATGTATATCAGCCCGTCGCAGTAATCGACCTCGGACACGGCTATCCAGTGCTGCCACGAAACAACATTCAAAACGGATAAATCCTCATACATCACATTCGCCGTAACGAGCGCCGAATCCATTCCCCTGTCTCGCCCGCCCTGCATATGAGTCCATTCGCTCATATTTACGGGTACGCCCGGATATTTTTTGTCCATCCACTTTGCGAAGCGGCGAAGAAAAGCCACTCTGTCATTTAAAAGCGGGAGCGGCACGTGCAGGCAATAGGAATGGATATCGAGCGCGTCAAGGCGCGTGCGAATGAGCGGATCGCCCAGCACGGCGCGGGTATAGCTCTTGTTGAACCAGCGGATATCGCCGTTTTCGCAGCCGGAGAGCTTAACGCCGTCGAGTTTTTTTCTGCCGTCCAGCTCCTTAACGAATGCACGGAACACCCTGCGACAACTCGCGGGGCTGTAATGGCAGCCCTCCTGCCCGCCGTTCCATATCCAAAGCGGCTCGTTGACGGGAGACACATATTTAATAGGTATACCCTCGCCGATAAAATGCTCCGCAACATCGACGCAGTATTTTGCGAACGCGGGGTAGTTTTTCGGCTTTATGTTCTCTCTGAATATCTGATTCTTGTTGAGCTGCGTCTTGCGGTTGTTGGTCAGGCGCTCTATGGGAGAGTTGACAAAGAAAATCACGTTGTCGGCGCCGTCGTCTACGGCACGGCGCAGCATATAGACAGCCGCCGAGTCGCGTGACCAGTCGTATTCGCCGGGCGCCGTCTCAAAGCACTCCGTCGCTCTTGCGGGTTGGCTGAACGTGCCGCGTCCGCTGTGCTTCGACCCGCCGCCGATATTATAGCGGTAGATGTTGAGCCCGATGCCCTCGGTCTTGCTGAAAAGCAGCTCGCTTATCCTGTCTCTGACAGACTTGCCGCTGACGGGGTCCTCATGAGTCCAATTTCCGACTATCTGAGCCCACCATGCGCCGCTCGCTCCGAAGCCCTCAACCGTCTGATATTTTCTTTTTTCGTTTATATCAAACCTCATCTCAACGCTCCTATGTGAAAAGTGCATATAATTTTTCTATTATATTAAAGTATATCATGGCTTTTTACGGAGTAAAGGTACTTTTTATATAAAAAAGAGTACATTTTATCTGTAGTTAAGCAAAAAACCGTAAAATCTATGAAAAATTAATATAAATTTAGATATGTAATATTATTTTATGTTTAATTTGCTTTTATATAGCTTGCTTTTTGAGTTTTGTTCCCGTATAATGGTGCTTGTCTGACTCGACATGACTTTTGAGGGGTGCAAGCTATGAAGACCGTGACGATAATTCTTCTCGTTGTTCTTGCGGCGGTAATTATATTGATGTTCGCGGTCTGCGCGGTCGTATTCAACCAGGTAATATGGTATAAGCCGATAAAGCTCCGTTCCCCGGACAGCGAGGAAAACGAGGACGATTTCGCCAAAGACCACAGAAAAGCCAAAGAAGAGTTCAAAAATATGCCGTTTGAAAAAGTTACTCTTTCGGCATCGAACGGTGAAAAGATATACGCCCGCATATTAAAGCCCGAAAAGAGCAACGGGCACATGATAGTCGCCTGCCACGGGGCGCACAGCTCCGGGATATGCGAATTCTGCATCTGCGCGCCTTACTTTCACAAAGCGGGCTACACCGTTCTCATGCCGGAGCACCGAGGCTGCGGCGAGAGCGAGGGAAAATTTTTAGGCTACGGCACGCACGAATCGACCGACACTTTTCTTTGGATAGACTATGCCCGCGGGCATTTCCCCGAGCTTGACATATTTCTGCTCGGAGTATCAATGGGCGGCGCCACGGTTCTGATGATGAGCGACAGGATAGAGGACCCCGCGGTAAAGGGTATAATCGCCGACTGCTCGTACACAAGCGCATGGGAGGAATTTGCCTATCAGCTCAAAAATCCGTTCGGGCTGCCGGCGTTTCCCCTGCTGTACATACTCAATCTGTATTGCCGCATAATCTGCAAATACAGCCTGCGCGACGCTTCGCCGATAAAGGCCGTGCGCAGCGCGAAAAGGCCGATACTCTTCATCCACGGCGGCAGGGACGCTCTCGTCCCCGTGACTATGCAAAAGGAGCTTTTCGACGCGTGCCCGACGAAAAAAGAAATATTGACGGTCGAAAACGCAGTCCACGCGCAGAGCTATTATACCGACCCGCGCGCATATGAGGCGGCGGTTGAGAAATTCATAAGCGAATGCGAAACCTTGAAATAAAAACAAAACTATTTGCGCCCCGGGGCGCACGGAGGAGGAAATCAAATTGGCCAACAACGAAAGGCTGAAAGAAAAACGTTATGTAGGAGTAAAAGAAACGGTGCTCTACGGCGTGGCAAACGGCGGTCAGGTCATCGGCTACAACATGGTCCGTATGCAGCTGACGTTCTTCCTTGTAACCGTTTTCGGTATACCTGAGGGAGCGGTTGCAACGATGATAACCGTCATGGGTATCTGGGACGCGCTCAACGACCCGCTGATGGGAACCATTGTTGACAAGACCCGCACAAACTTGGGAAAGCTTCGCCCGTATCTGCTGTTCGTGCCCATTCCGCTCGGAATAGCGACAGTCGTATTCTTCGGCGGCGCCGAATTCCTCGCGGGAGTTCAGTCGACGACGCTCAAGATAATCTACATGTGCGTCACATATTTCATCTGGGAGTTCTTCTATACGATAGGCGACATTCCGTTCTGGGGTCTGTCCGCCGCCATATCCCCGAACCCCATCGACAGATCGAACGCCATCACCTCCGCCCGCTTCATTTCGAGCATAATCGGCGGACTCGTCACCCCCATAATCTCGCTGTTCATCGACCTGAGCAACAAGGGCGTTATCGGAATCAATATGCGCCAGCTCTTCCTTGTCATGGGAATTGTCGCGGGAACTGTCGGCATGGGACTGTTCTCGCTCTCCGGTATCTTCTGCCGCGAGCGCGTGGTTCAGAATTCCGACGAGCCGAAGGTTCTCGACTGCTTCAGATTCCTTTTCAAGAACAAGCCCCTGCTTCTCATAGTCTGCTCCAACATTCTCGCAACCGTCGGCGGAGTTACCGACACATTCGCGCAGTATTTCTACATATTCTCCCTCGGCGCGGCGAGCTGGGGCACGATAATCGGCATTCCCGGCGTTGTCTCGGGCTTCCTGACTTATCTCCTCCTGCCCGCTCTCGAGAGAAGATGGACGTCGAAGCAGATAGTCGTTCGCACAACTATTCTCAAGGCACTCGTCGGTACGACCACCTTCCTCATCGGCATGAAATTCTATCGCAACCCGGCGGTCATTGTCCCGCTGCTTATGATTCAGGGCTTCATCTTCAGCTCGCTGACGAGCATAAACATGGTCGTCCCCACAAAGATGATAGGCGACACGGTCGACTACATGGAGTGGAAGACGGGCGAAAGGAACGAGGGCATGGCGTTCTCGCTGCTGACCTTCATCAGCAAGCTCACGGGCTCGCTCTGCACGGCTATCGCAACGGCCATAATCCCGGTCATCGGCCTTGTCACCGTTCAGCTCGCGGACAACTCGCTTCAGCTTGTTGAAAACCCGCAGATAAACACCCGTTTCTGGCTCTGGGCTCTGGTCACCATACTCCCGCCCGTGGCGTCGCTCATCTCGCTCATACCCTTTAAGTTCTACGACCTTGAGGGCAAGAAGCTCAAGGATATCCAGGAAGAGATGATCGCCCGCCGCGAGCTCAACTCGAAGACGATATCCAAGTCGGAAGGAGAGATATAAATGGAACGCAAATGCCCGAAATGCGGCGGTAAGCTCGGAATATTCGACTTAAAGCCCAACTGCCCCCACTGCGGATGCAGTATCATGTACTACGACATGGACAAACGCCTTGAGGAGGACTCGGTAAAGGCCGAAGCCGAATGGCAGAAGCTTGAAGCGACCCTCGACAAGATAACTCCCGCGTTCATCAAGAAAAAGAGAGCCGCGAGAGAAGAAAAAGAGAAAAACGAAAAGGATTCAAGCGAAAAATAATCCTAAAGCAGGCGCGCCCGCAGTTATTCTGCGGGCGTATCGCTTTTTGTGGGAAAATGCAACAAATTTTAGTAAAACTGTGGTAAATTCCGCAGCAATATGTTAAAATCCGATAAGAACGATGATTTAAGGAGAGTGTATTATGCTTCGCAGACAGATGCAGCTTGATTTTTCAGGAATAAAGACATATTCCGCCGAGGACAGGCACAACCTCGTCACCATAGACAATATGATGACTCCCGGGGTCACGCCGCACGAGGAATTTGTATACGATGGCTTTGACGAGCTTGTTGAGAGAATAGTCAAGGCGCGCAAGAACGGGCATCCGGTAATATGGAGCATGGGCGCTCACGTTGTCAAGAACCGCCTTTCGCGCTATGTCATCGAGCTGATGAAGATGGGTGTTATCACGCACATCGCCGCAAACGGTGCGACGAGCATACACGACTTTGAGCTGGCGTATCTCGGCGGCACCTCGGAGGATGTGCCGACCGCCATAGAGGACGGCTCATTCGGAATGTGGGAGCAGACGGGCGCGTGGATGAACGAGGCAATTAAGCGCGGCGCGGAGCTCGACTTGGGCTACGGCGAGGCGCTCGGCGAGTACATAGACATTCGCCCCGAAAAGTTCCCCAACCGCGAGGACTGCATACTTTGGAACGCATACAAGCTGGACATTCCCGCAACTTATCATATAGCGCTCGGCACGGATATCATCCATCAGCACCCCACCTGCGACATGGGAGCTATCGGCAAATGCTCCGGAATCGACTTCAAGAAGATGGCCTACAGCGTGTCGCAGCTCGACGGCGGCGTTTTCCTGAACTTCGGCTCGGCAGTCATAGGCCCCGAGGTATTCTTAAAGACGCTCTCGATAGCGCGAAATCTCGGCTATCCGACATTTAATATAACAACCGCAAACTTCGACCTCGTGCGCCTGGGCAACTTCCGCTGCAAGATAGGCTACGAGGATCCGAACTACTATTACCGCCCGCGCAAGAATATAGTCAACCGCCCGACCTGCCGCGGCGGTTGGGGTTGGCACTTCGAGGGCGACCATCAGATAACAATTCCCACACTTTACGACAAGCTCAAAGAGCAGCTTTAAATAGCTTTAACGAGGGTTAAGCCATGCTTTCAAAGGAACAGGTCAAAAAAATATGCGCGGGCATAAAAAACGCGCGAATAGGAATAATCGGCGACTTCTGCGTTGACATCTACTGGCACGCGGACATGAGAAAATCCGAGCTTTCGCGCGAGACTCCGCACTATCCCCTGCCGATAGTCGGCGAGCGGGTCTATCTCGGCGCGGGAGGAAATGTTGCGGCGAATCTCGCGGCTCTCGCGCCCAAGGAGCTTTTTGCCGTATCGCTTATCGGCGGCGACTGGCGCGGTATGCTCATGGAGGACATATTCGAAAGGAGCGGCATGAACAGGGATTTTGTTATCAAAGCGCCCGACCGCTTCACCAACGCCTACTGCAAGCCCATGCGAAAGGGCATATCGGAGATTGAGTACGAGGATCCGCGTCTCGACTTCGGCAACTACGAGCCGATATCAGAGGAGACTGAGGACAGGGTCATTGAAAACCTACGAAAAGTCGCCGAAAATATCGACGTGCTGTGCGTTGCCGATCAGTTCATGTTCGGCATAATAACAAAGCGCGTGCGCGATGAGATAATCGCCCTTGCAAGGGCGGGGCTTACCGTCATTACGGACAGCCGCTGCAACATCGGCAAATATACCGACTGCATATTGAAGCCCAACGAGGTCGAATGCTGGCGCGCGGTCTATAATAACGAGGGCTACGCGGACGCGGGATATGACGAGTTTATCGAGGCGGCGAAGCTGCTTGCGAAAAAGAACCGTTCGACCGTTTTCTGCACACTCGGAAAGCGCGGCTCGGCGGTGACGGACGGAAACGTTGCAGAGGCAGTCGAGGCAGTACTCTATAAAGGCGAGATTGATATCTGCGGCGCGGGTGACACCTCGCTCTCCGCTTTTTCCGCGGCGTTGGCGGCAAAGGCCGATTTCAAAACGGCAGCGGAATTCGCGTCACTCGCATCCGGCGTAACGGTCAGGAAGATAGGCGTCACGGGCACCGCGTCGCCCGAGGAAATAGAGACGCTCGCAAAATAAAAAACAAGAGGCATTGAGATGAGTTTTTCAATTGAAACAATAAAAGAATACACCGGCGCGGGCTTCAAATGCGCCCTGTTCGATTTCGACGGCACGATAAGCCTTATCCGCGAGGGCTGGCAGAAGGTCATGGTTCCCTATTTCTGTGAGGTCATAGAGGCGCTCGGCACGGGCGAGAGCGAGGATGACATACGCGAAGAGGTGACCGAATTTGTCGACCGCTTGACGGGCAAGCAGACCATATTCCAATGCATCGCGCTTGACGAGGCGGTCGTTCGCCGCGGCGGGGAGCACGTTGACCCGGGCGAATATAAAAAGGAATATCTGCGCAGGCTCGAAATGCGGATAGCCGACAGGAAGAGGGGGCTCGAAAGCGGCGCGCTCTCTCCCGACAGCCTCACGGTCAAGGGGTCGGTCGAATTCGTAAGGGCGCTCAGAGACGCGGGGATAAGATGCTTTCTTGCAAGCGGCACGGACGAGGATGACGTGATATACGAGGCGTCGCTCATAGGCGTTCGGGAGCTGTTCGACGGCGGCATCCACGGCGCGAGGGACGCACTGCTCGACTGCTCGAAGGAGGCGGTAATAAAGAATATGATAGATGAGCAGAAGCTCGACCCCGAGGAGCTTGTCACCTTCGGCGACGGGTTCGTCGAAATCGAGCTTACGGCGAAGCTCGGCGGCTATGCGGTCGGCGCGGCGACGGACGAAAAAACCGGCGACGGCATAGACGAAAAGAAGCGCGCAAGGCTCATTTCCGCGGGCGCGGACATGATAATTCCGAACTTCGAAAATCAAAAATCGGTGCTCGAGGCGCTGCGAATTATATAACTTAAAATATAAGGAAATTTTATAAACTACGTTATAACAAAGTATATAGTTTTTATTAAATCACTTGCACTTTCCTTTACAAAATGATATAATATATTTGTAAAATAACAAAAAAAACACAAGCTGTTCTATTTTTTTGCCGAGGCTTCGCAAACCGCGTACAGCCCAAAAGTTCATACGGAAGACTCTGCAATAACCGGATATGAGACGATTGTTTTTTCGGTGCAATCCGAAAAGTATTCGTACTTTTATTGCGATTTATGTCTTTTTGTATAATAAAAAAATAAATAGAACTTCGCAGGAGTCGGGCTTTCAGATCCTGTCCCGGGTCTTTGCGTTTTGAAAAGGCGGTGATATGTAGCAGACAAAACTGCAACTTGCCGAACCGGACAAGCCGGACGGCAACTCCCTCCGCACGAAAACGCACGGGGGAAAACTTAAAAAAACAACGAATCGGAGGAACAAAAAAATGAAAAAACGAATTTTAAGCATGCTGCTTTGCTGCCTCATGCTGTTCGGACTGGTTTTCACAGTCTCCGCAGATCCCGATCAGCCCGAAGTTGATCCCGTTGCACACGCAATCACCGTTACAACCGAAAACGGCACTGCAACCGCATCCGCGGAAACCGCTGTCGCAGGCACGGAAATCACCCTTACCGCAGAAGCCAACGAGGGCTTCAGATTCCTGAAGTGGGAAGTTGTTGAGGGTCAGATTGAGATAGCAGACGACAAGTTCGTTATGCCCGACACGGACGTTGTTATCAATGCGGTCTTTGAAAAGATCCCCGTTGAGCACAAGATCACCGTAAAGCCCTCCAAGATGGGCAAGGCTTACTCCAACCCCAAGACTGCTATTGCCGGCACTGAGATAGTTCTTACCGCAGAGCCCGACAGCGGCTATTTCTTCGCAGGCTGGAAGGTCGTTGAGGGCGATATCACAATCGCCAGCGACAAGTTCATCATGCCTGACGAGGATGTTGTTATTGAGGTTATCTTCTCCAAGGAGAGCGCTATCAAGGTTACCACCGACGGTAACGGCGAAGCTTCCGCCGATAAAGCAACGGCTGTCAACGGCGATGAGATAACCCTCACCGCTACCCCCAAGGAAGGCTATGCCTTCAAGGAGTGGCAGGTTGTTAAGGGCAACGTCGAGATAAAGGACAACAAGTTCATAATGCCCGACGAGGATGTTGAAATTAAGGCCATATTCGCCGCAGAGCACAAGATCGTTGTTCTGACTGATAAGAACGGCACCGCTTCCGCATCCGCAACCGATGCTATCGCAGGCACCGAGATAGTTCTCACCGCCAAGGGCAATGACGGCTACTACTTCAAGGAGTGGCAGGTCATCAAAGGCAATGTCGAGATAAAGGACAACAAGTTCGTTATGCCCGATGAGGATGTCACCGTTAAGGCTATCTTTGCGGAAATCAAGGACGCTCCGAACGATGACGACATGAACGTTAAGCGCGACATACATTTCGTATTGGTCAAGACTGACGGAAACGGCGTCGGCGTTGCATATCCGCCTTACTCCGAGGCAGGCACAAAGGTAACGGTCGTTGCCATTGCAAAGCCCGGCTACAAGTTCAAGGAGTGGAAGGTCGTCAAGGGCGGCGTTGAGTTAGAGAACAAGAAGATTGCTTCGTTCGTAATGCCCGCAGAGAATGTCATACTTGAGGCTATATTCGAGTCCGACGGCACCGAGGGCGACAAGCCCACCCTGCCCGACATCCCGAAGCCTGATTTCCCGAAGCCCGACAAGCCCAACAAGCCCGAGGATCCCAGCACTCCGAGCACTCCCGACGCTCCCAGCAATCCCGAGGCTCCCAGCAATCCCGAGGCTCCCGAAGTACCCGACACCGGAGATAACACCAATGTTCTCCTTTGGGTTGCTGCTATGGTTCTCGGCGGCGGCGCTGCTATAAGCACTGTCGTTGTCAGCAAGAAGAAGAAGGAAGAGAACTAATCTCTGATCTTCCGACACGCTAACAAAAGTAAAAAGAGCGGTCGCTTCGGCGGCCGCTCGATTTTTTTGCGTGCGAATATTATATGGAATAATATACAGAATCCGCAAAAATACTTGCGCTTTTCTGTTACAGGTGGTATAATATATTCCGGAAAACACCAAAAGTATAATCTGCTTCATTCGATACCCCCTACCCCGCGGGTTGCGGCACCCCAAAAAACGGACGGAGGACCTTGCAATGACAGGCTACGGCAGGACGGATATTTTCCTCGGCGAGAGCCGAGTGAATCGTTCTGCCCTTTTGCTGCAGCAACAGGTCTTTTTGCATAACAAAATAAACATAACTATGCCGGAGACAGGCTATTTTTGCGCTGTCCCCGGTTTTTTGCGTTTTAAAAGGGCGGTGATATATGGCTGATAAAAGCTCATAGGTCAGACCGGCTTTTGCCGGAGTAAAAAAGTCCTTCCAAGAAATAAAGGAGGGAGAAACAAAAATACAAATCGGAGGAACAACAAAATGAAAAAACGCATTTTAAGTATGATGCTCTGCTGCTTCATGCTGTTCGGAATGATTGTCATCGTCTCTGCCGACAGCACAACGCCCGACCACACCCGCGCCGGATGCGATGCAGTCTGGTCCGAGAGCTTTGAAGGATTTGAAGAAGGGGCAACGGATCTGCCGGCAGGATGGGGAAAAGGTGATAAGACCAAAACATACGTCTGCACCGCCGCCACCACCACCATCGAGAACATGGTTCCGCATCACGGTGAAAAATATCTTTGTGTGGATAACCAATCTAGAATGGTGTTTGACGAGGGTGAGTATTCTCATACTGTATCAGTCCCGTCCTCATTAGAGCTGCCCGAGTTTCAGCTCGAATCCAATCAAAAGTACTTCCTCACATTTGAAGTTAGGCATATGATGACCGGAAACTTTGCAAGGGATACCATTGGTATTTATGTCTCGGCAGCCGGCAAAGAGTATGAAAGAATTCAGTATCATGAAATAAACTCCAAGGAGTCCGCAGAGTGGGAAACCGTCGAAGTTGACCTCTCCGCATATGCCGGCTCCACTGTCAGAATCAAGCTGAATTACACTCAAGAGGATCAGTTTCATCCCGATCTGGTTTTCGACTGCTTCTATCTGTGGAAGGTGGATATAGCCGCCCCCGTCGCCAACTTCTCTATGTTCTACTACGGATATCAGAGAGAGATAGCAAAGACTGCTGTCACTCAGAGCCCCTACAACGCCGGCATCAAATGGGACAGCGGCTACGGCAACGGCTATTTCATCTGCACCGACCCGACTAACATCAGCTCGGTGTTCAGCTCGAGAGTGCCCGCGGACAGCACCGCCGTCTATGAGGCCGATACGCAGTACTATCTGTGCTGCCTGTTCGATGTTCTCGATACCTATGACGCTTCGAAACTCAAGAAAGAGAATATCAATCTTACAGGCTACGGCGCGGCAGAGAATCTGCTCATGTATAACCCCAACGACATGGGATATACATATTATGCTATCTTTAAGCTTCCGATATTGACCGCGACTCCCGACACCGACCCCATCACGCACAGCATCACTGTGACGGCCGATGAAAACGGCACTGCATCCGCATCCGCAGAGGCAGCCGTTAAAGACACCGAGATAA
>ERZ1026844.1230-NODE-1230-length-16028-cov-20.609028_pt1 | contig 16028 bp, 16 predicted proteins | sample MGYA00380152_ERZ1026844 | MGnify/ENA primary metagenome ERZ1026844 (study PRJEB33269, sample SAMEA4719788) | human gut metagenome | biome: human-associated habitat; feature: organic feature; material: feces | place: Cameroon | collected 2013-10 ... | reverse complement strand
GGTGTTGTTCTGGAGCTGCTGGGCGGATTCGAACCGCCGACCTCATCCTTACCAAGGATGCGCTCTACCGACTGAGCTACAGCAGCAAATATGGCGACCAAGAAGGGGCTCGAACCCTCGACCTCCAGCGTGACAGGCTGGCGTTCTAACCAACTGAACTACTTGGCCATGCTACGCTCTCGCGAACTCAAGCTTGCTTATTATAGCAAGTGGCGCGGCGAATGTCAACACCCATTTTCCGTTTTTCTGCAAAAAATTTAGGGCTGCCCCACGGCAAGCTCTGTGACCTCCGCGCCACAAACCGGATTGTCAACGAAGGACTTTTGTGTTAGAATATCCCGCAGGAAAGAACTATACGCAAAGGAGCACCCCATGCACATCGGAAACGTTGAAATCACCTCCCCGCTCTACCTCGCGCCCATGGCGGGCGTCACGGACATGGCGTTCCGCCAGATCTGCCGCGAGCTGGGCGCGGCCATGAGCTGCACCGAGCTGGTCAGTGCCAAGGCTCTCTGCTATCAGGACAAAAAGAGCCGCGGACTTCTGAAGCTGGCATCCAACGAAAAGCCCGCCGCCGCACAGATCTTCGGCAGCGACATCCCCTGCATGGCGGAGGCCGCCGTCATCGCCGCCGAGGTCTCCGGCGCGGACATCATCGACATCAACATGGGCTGTCCCGTGGGCAAGGTGGTGGCGAACGGCGACGGCTCCGCCTTAATGAAGGACCCGGAGAAGGCGGCGCGTCTGGCGGAGGCGGTGGTCAAGGCAAGCCCCGTGCCCGTGACGGTGAAAATGCGCCGCGGCTGGGACAAGGGCAGCATCAACGCCGTGGAGCTGGCGAAAATGCTGGAGCAGGCGGGCGTTGCCGCCATCGCCGTCCACGGACGCACCCGCGCCCAGATGTACAGCGGTCAGGCGGACTGGACGACCATCCGCCATGTGAAGGAGGCGGTCTCCGTGCCGGTCATCGCCAACGGCGACATCTTCGCCCCGGAGGACGCCGTGCGGATCCTGCAATTCACCGGCGCGGATATGGCGATGATCGGGCGCGGCTGCTTCGGCAACCCGTGGCTGTTCCAGCAGGCCGCCGCCGCGCTGGAGGGCAAGCCCATCCCGCCCCTGCCGCCGCTCCGTGACCGCTGGGACACCGCCGTGCGCCAGATCGAGCTGGCGGTGTCGGACAAGGGCGAGCATATCGCCATGCTGGAGGCGCGTAAGCAGCTGTGCTGGTACCTCAAGGGTGTCAGCCACGCCAATTACTATAAGGAACAGATCGTCCGCCTTACCACGCTGGAGGAGCTTTACCGCGTGTCGGCGGGCGTAAAGAGGGATCTGCAATGAACAAGGAACAAGACATTCTCCGCCGCGCCCAACAGGGCGACAGCGAGGCGTTCCGCCAGCTGGTGGAGGCGTACCAGACGCAGGTATACCGTCTGGCTCTGCGAATGTGCGGCGCGGACGGTGCCGACGACGTGACCCAGGATGCCTTCGTGGCGGCGTGGCGCGCCCTGCCCAACTTCCGCAGCGACTGCCGCTTCTCCACGTGGCTCTACCGCCTGACCACCAACGCCGCCATCGACTATCTCCGCCGCGAGAAACGCCACCGCGCCGCCGACGACATCGCGGAGCTGGAGCTGCCCGACGACGCCCCCACCATGCAGGAGCTGTCCGAGCGGGCGGAGACGCAGAGCCGCGTGCGCCGCGCCCTGTCCTGCCTGTCGGACGAGCACCGGCAGGTGCTGCTCCTGCGCTATATGCAGGAGCTGGACTACGGCGAGATCGCCGCTGCGCTGGAGGTCAGCGAGGGCACGGTCAAATCCCGCATCAACCGCGCCAAGGCGCGTCTGCGTGAATTGCTGACGGACACGGGGAACCTTTCCGCCGCTGCCTCCGTCTTACAAGCAGAAACCGCTGAAAGGAGGGAGCAGCCGTGAACGAACGCCCCTTTGACCCCATGGATAAGATCCTCCGGGAAGCCCTTGCCAGCGACGCGCAGGTGCCCGGCGATCTGACCGGGCGCATCATGTCCCGCGTGGCGGACACACCCCAGCAGCGGGCTGCTTCCCGCGGGAACCCGTACCGCAAATGGTTCTTCTCCGCCGCCGCCTGCCTTGTGCTGGCAGCCGTGGCACTGCCTCTGGCACTGAACAGCCACAAAAACGCCGCCGACACGGCGACGCCGGATATGTGCGTGACCTCCGCCGCGCCCCGTGACAGCGGCGATACGGACGAGGAGAGGGAGGAAGCCGGGAACCGGGATGATTCCGTTCAGCAGAACGAGACCACCGGCGGCACGACCTCTAAAAAGGATGCCGACGGCTTCACCACCGTCCCCCACGGCACCCAAACCGACCTGAACGACCACCCCTTCGACCCCATAGACGCCGCGCTGGACGATGCTGACGAGACGCTGAAAACGCAGGGCTATACCCTGCAAGTGCTGGCGCGCAGCGAGACGGCGGTGCAGGTGGCGGCACTCGACAGCAGCGGCAACGCCGCCGCAGACCCCGCCGTTATTGAAAATGCCATGACCGCCGCCGGCTTCACCCTGTCGGACGGCTGGTACACTATTCCGCAGGAGGTCACCCCTTGAAGCTGCACACGAAACAACTGACGATCGCCGCGCTGACGGCGGCGGCTTACGCCGTCCTCAGCTACTTCGGCTCTATTTTTGGTATTACCTACGGTCCCATCCAGTGCCGCTTTTCCGAGGCACTGTGCATCCTGCCCTTCTTCCTGCCGGAGACGGCATGGGGGCTGGGCGTGGGCTGCCTTATCGCCAACCTTCTCAGCCCCTACGGCGTGCTGGACATCGTAGTGGGCTCCGCCGCCACGCTGCTGGCGGCACTGCTCACCGCCCGCTGTAAGAAAAAGTGGCTGGCACCCCTGCCGCCCGTCGTCGCCAACACCGTCCTTGTGGGACTGATTCTGGCGTATGAGCAGGCGGGCACCTCCGCCGCCTTCTGGCCCACCTACGCCTTCAACGCCCTCACCGTGGGGCTGGGCGAGGCGGTGGCGTGCTATGGACTTGGCGGACTGCTGCTGTGGCGTCTGGACAAGAGCAAGACGCTCCGCACCTATCTGGACAACCGCTGACGCCGAACGCCCTCCCGGAGTGGGAGGGCGTTTTCGCATCAAACACCGCATTTTTCATGCAAGATCCACAGGAAAGCAGTTGTCATCTCCTGCCGCCTGTGCTATGATAAGCCCGTGCTCCGCCCCGGCGGAGCGATCCTTCACACAAGGCGGCATACTTCTATGTACGATTCCGATACACGGCAAACCACACCCCCGGCGGACGGCGCCGCGCCGCGCCCCGCCGTCCTCACATGGCTATTCTTCCCGGCAGCCCTCCTGTACCATGAGCTGCTTCTCCGCGCCTTCGACAGCCAGAGCCTTTTCTTCGACCCCGCTCTGGTGCTGGTGGTGCTTTTCGCCCTGTCCGCCGGACTGTTCTGGAGCTTTCTCCTCCACCTGTTCCGCCGCCGCGGGCTGGCAACGGCACTCTCCCTCACCGTCATTACCCTCTGGACGGTGCTCCTCTGCGTGGAGTACTGCTGCCGCAGCTACTTCCGTTCCTACTTCTTCCTCAGCTTCATCGCCGGCATGACCGACCACGTGATCACCGGCTTCGGCTCCGCCATCCCCGAGGTGGTGCTGCCGCGCCTGCCCTTTATCCTCCTGTCGTTCCTGCCGCTGGTGCTCTGCATCGTCCTGCGCCGCCGCATTATCCCCGCCTGCCCCGCCGGCAAACGCCCCCTGCTCCTTCTGCTCTCCCTCTCCCTGCTGCTGGGGGGCACCTCTGCCGCGCTGGCCCGCTGGGGCACGTATGGCGACGCCTACACCTACAACTTCAACGCCGACACCGGCGTTACCCACTTCGGGCTCAACACTACCCTCCGGCTGGAGGCGACCTACGCCCTGTTCGGTCAGCCCCGCCCGAAGCTGCTGACCCCTCCGCCGGAGCAGGACACCTCCGCCGCCGCGCCGGTGACCTACGGCGACAACGCCATGGACATCGACTTTGCCGCGCTGGCGGAGAACGCCGCCAACGGGACGGTCGCCGAAATGTCCCGGTACTTCGGCAGCCTGACCCCCTCCAAAAAGAACAGCTACACCGGTCTGTTCAAGGGCAAGAACCTGATCCTCTTCACCGCCGAGGCGTTCTCCCCGTGGTTCATCAGCGAGGAGCTGACCCCCACCCTCTACCGCCTGACCCACGAGGGCTTCGTCTGCAACAACTTCTACCAACCCGGCTGGGGGCAGTCCACCACCGGCGGCGAGTTCGCCGTGATGACCGGACTGCTGCCCACGTGGGTGAACGGCAACGTCAGCTTCTACGCCACAGGGCGCAACAGTATGCCCTTCGCGCTGGGCAACCAGCTCCGCGCCCTGGGCTATACCACCGCCGCCTACCACGACAACATCTACAACTACTACCACCGCGACCGCACCCACCCCAATCTGGGCTACGACTACTACGGGCAGGGCAGCGGGCTTCAGCTCACGGAGGACGGCTCGTGGCCGTACTCCGATCTGGAGATGCTGCAAAACACCATCGGCCAGTATATCGACGGCTACGTCCAGAACGGCACGCCGTTCCACACCTACTACATGACCGTCAGTGGTCACGGCGGCTACGGCTGGGGACACGCCATGGCGGCAAAAAACCGCGCCAAGGCACAGGCGGCGTACCCCAACGCCTCGCCGCAGGTGCAGGCGTACGTGGCGGCCAATCTGGAGCTGGAAAACGCCCTGACCTATCTGGTGGACGCGCTGGAAACGGCGGGCATCGCCGAGGATACGGTCATCTGCCTCGCCGCCGACCACTACCCCTATTTGCTGGCGGAGACGGATGCCGACTACTACAACGAGCTGCGGGGCGTCACCGACAGCGAGCGGGACACCTCCCGCTACCGCAACGCCCTCATCCTCTGGTGCGGCACCATGGAGCAGCCGGTGGAGATCGACGCGCCGTGCAGTGCCGTGGACATCGTGCCCACCCTCAGCAACCTGTTCGGTCTGGAGTACGACTCCCGCCTCCTCTCCGGACGGGACATTCTGGACAGTGACTACTCCGTCACCGACGCCTACGGCAGTATCCCGCTGGTGATCCTGCCCACCGCCACCGGCGGCAGCTGGGCGACGGCTGCCGGCGTGTACGAAGCCTCCACCCGGACGTTCACCGCCAACCCCGGCGTCACCGTCCCGGAGGACTACGTGGCCGCCATCCAGAACCGTATCGCCCTGCAATATGACTACGCCCAGCTGCTGGTGGCGTATGACTACTACGCCATCGCTCTGCCGGACGCGGATCACGCACCCAACGCCCCGCAGGTGGCACCGCCCACCCCGCCGGAGGGATCGGCGGAGACAGGGGAGACAGGGGAGGAGCAGCCGGACACACTGCCGGAGGCGGAGGAACCCCTCACCCCGTCCGGTGGCACGGAGCCGGAGAGTTAAGCACAAAAAATACCGCACCGGATACCTCCGGTGCGGTATTTCTTTTCGCCTCTCAGCCCGCCGTGTGGAACAGCTCCGCCATGGTGGGGGTCACGTCCTCGGTGAAGCTGCACAGCGTCACGCAGTAGATATAGTTCCCCGCCTGCAAGCATACCATCCGCTCATACATGGGCGTTTCCCCCAGCTTGGCGGTCACCAGCAGGGTGGGGCAGCTCTTCTCCCCGGCGATGTCCGTGGCGGTGACCTGCACCTCCACGTCCGTAAAGCCCCCGGCGGTCAGGTCGCCGGGCACCTTCGCCGCCGCCAGCTCTACGTACTCCTGCGCCGACATACTGCTGCCGGACAGCAGCCCTAAGTTCTGGTACGTCACGTTCATGGTCATCAGCCCGTCGGTGGAGATGGCGTACATATCGTACACCGCCTTGCCGCTCTCGGCAAGGGTGGCGATGTCGCCGCTGCCGCCCTCGGTGAGCACGCCGTTCAGCTCCAGCAGCTGGCTCTCGTTGTAGAAAAGCCAGCTGTCGTCCAGCCTGCACAGGAGACGGACGCTGTGGTTGCTGTACGTGCCGCCCGGCAGTGCGCCCTGTACGTCGCCCCCGCCGTTGGCGGTGCCGCCGTCCCCCTCGCCGTCCTCCGGCGGCGTGACGACCACCTGTCCGCCGCCGGAGGTGCCGTCCGCCGGCGTCACCGTGCCGCTGTCCGGCGCGGGGGTCGCCGTGCCGCAGGCAGTCAGCACCGCCAGAAGCGTCAGTACCGCCGCCGCCATGTAAATCCGTCTCATACGCTCCACCTCCCATATTTCTTGGGGCTATTTTACCAAAACCGACAGGAAAATACAATACCGCATCGTCTATCCGTTCCCCCGGCGAAAAAACTCAGCACTTTGCCATTTCCCGACACGTCCCGCACCCCTCTACGTTTACAATAGCGGGGAAAAGGAGGGACAAGCCATGAAACACCTGCTGACGGCGGCGCGACAGACCGCCCCGCATCTCCCGTGGCGGACGCTCTGCCGCTGCGCCGTGTCGCTGCTGCTGACCGCCGCCGCACCGGGGGGACAGTACGCCCCGTGGTCTTTGGCGGCGGTGGCTTCCTCCGGCGTGGGCTGGCAGGGGCTGATGAGCTGCGGCTGCGCCGGTCTGGGTGCCCTGCTGTTTCTGGACTTCCAGCCGGGACTGCGCCACGCCGCCTCCGCCATCCTGATCTTCTGCGCCAACACCACCCTCTGCACCTCGCCGCTCTATGAAAAGCCCCGCTTCCGCCCCACCGCCGCCGTCTGTGCCGCCGCGCTGACCCAGTTCCCCTACCTCGTGGCGCGCGGCGTGCACCAGTGGTCGCTGTGCGCCGTCTCCCTGACGCTTCTGTACGGTCTGACCGCCTGCGCCCCGTCCCTGTCGCCGGACAGCCCCGCCGGCGGCGAGGCGCGCCGCCGCGCCCTCTTTCTGCTGCTGTTGGGCGTCTGCGGTGCGTTGTCGCCGTGGACGGTGCTGGACTTCTCCCCGGCGGGCGCGCTGACCGCTCTGCTCCTGCTGTCGTTCACGGCGGAGCAGCCGGTGCCCCAGGCGGTCAGCGGCGGCGCGCTGGCGGGTCTTGTGCTGGATCTCTGCGGCGGCGGAACGCTGTACATGACGGCGGTGCTCTGCGCCAGTGCCGGCGGTGCCGCCTGCCTTCGCCGCTACCCCCGGCTGCTGGCGGCCGGCACCTTCTGCGCCGCCACCGTGCTGTCCGCGTGGCTCTTGGGGGAGAGCCGCCCCCTGCCGCTTCTGTGCCAGTCCCTCACCGCCTCCGGCGTGTGGCTGCTCCTGCCCGCCCCGCCGGGACGCCGCCTCCCCACGCCTCCATGCCCGGAGACTGCCGCCCCCGCTGCCGCCTTTCAGGCGGTGTACGACAGTCTGGACGCGGAGGTGCCCACCCTGCGCCCGGAGAACCCCGCCGTGCTCTTTGACCGCGCGGCGGAGCAGGTCTGCCGCGACTGCCCCCTCCGCGATGACTGCTGGCAGAGCCGCTATACGGACACCTACAACGCCTTCAACGACGCCTGCCCGTCCCTCCTGCGCCGGGGACGCGCTCTGCCGGAGGATTTCCCCCTCCACTTCGCCTACCGCTGTGTGCGCTTTCCCCAGCTGCTGTCGGCACTGGACGGCCAGCTCCGCGATTTTTTGCAGCGTCGGGCGCACCATGCGCGGCTGGACGCCGCCTACCGTCTGGCGCGTGAGCAGTACCGGCAGGTGGCGGAGGCTCTGTCCCACGCCCCGCCGCCGGAGCCGCCCTCCCGCAGCCCCGTCACCTGCCGCACCGCCCTCTCCCTGCGCCCCAAGCGGGGGGAGAAGGTCTGCGGCGACCAGTCCGCCGTCTTTCAAGCGGGGGGCATGACGTGCCTTGCGCTGTCCGACGGCATGGGCAGCGGCGAGAGTGCCCACTGCGAGGCGGCGATGACCGTCCGCCTCCTGCGCCAGTTCCTTCAGGCGGGCATCGACCCCGCGCCCGCCCTCCGTACCCTGAACACCGCCGCCATGCTCCGCTGTCAGGGCGGCGCGGGCTTCACCACCATCGACCTCGCCTGCCTTGACCGCGCCGCCGCCCGCCTCACGCTGTATAAATACGGTGCTGCGCCCTCCTATCTGAAGCACGGCACTGCCGTGGCGCGGTATACCTCCGACGCGCTGCCCTCCGGTCTGGAGAGATGCGACCCGCCGCCCCAGACGGTGCCGGTCTCTCCCGGCACATGGCTGGTGCAGGTATCCGACGGCGTGGCGGGGGAGGACGACCAGTGGCTCCGGGATCTGCTGACCGGCTGGGACGGACGCTCTCCCCGCGCTCTTGCGGAGGAGATCCTGCGCCAGTCCGCCCAGCGCACCGACGGCGCGGACGACTGCGCCGTGAGCGTCCTCGTCGTGGAGGGCAGGGAGGAGCGGCAGAGCGTCTGAAAAAACGAAAGCCGCCGGAAATTTCTCCCCGGCGCACCGTATAACTTTCCGCCTTCGCGGTCAAAATAGTCCTGTAACCAACGCGCCGTCAGGCGGTAAGGAGGCATCGGTTTTGGTAAAAGGCGTTTCCCGCCGCGTCATCGTCGTGGATTCTCCCGACCCGCGGATATTTGAACAGGCGATCTTCATCCTCCCCACGGACGGCGGCGGCGTCAGCTCCCGCCAGCTGGTGGACGAGGCGGTGCGCGTAGCCCGCAGCTACGCCCGCTCACAGGGCGGCGCACGCCGCCGCTGGCGGCCTCCCGCATGGCTCTGGGCGGTGTGGGGCGCGTCGGCCTGCGCCCTTGTCTGGCTGCTGGCGACGCTCCTCTGACGCCGCTGCCGCAGCTTCCACAGCTTCCCCCAGCGGATCACCGCTGTTTCTGCCCTGCAAAGGGTCCTGTTTTTTCTCCTCACTTGGGGCGGACGCATCTCGCGCCCGCCCACCTTTTTTGAACTTTCCCGCAGGCGACCACTCTTGCTCCGCAAAAGTGCCGCTCCAAAAAGAAAGACACCCTCGCGGGCAGCTCTCCGTGGACTTTGCTGCCCGCACGTTCCTGCCTGCCGCAAGGAAGGGGGAGTGTGCGGGGGGAACCTTTGCGGGTTCCCCCGCTCGCGTTCAGTCACCCGCCCGCAGGCGACCACTTTTGCCGTGCAAAAGAGCTGCTCCAAAAAATAAGAGACACACCTTTGTGTGTCTCTTATTTTTTGTGATTGTCCACCACTTTTGTTGTCTGTGAATCAGCACTTTTTGTCTTGTTTCTCCGGTGACGTAGTGGCCCCTTCCAGCAGATCTGTCACGACCTGATTGAGCTGTGCAGCGTTCTTGGCGGTAATAACAGGGATACCCGTATGCTCCGCGACAGTCTTTTGAGCGATTCCAGCAACTTCGCCGCCCTCGTGGGCTACGACTATATCCGCCTAAAGTATCTCTGGAACTTTTTGATTTGAAATCTATGGGGAGACTGCCTCTACAAATATATTCAATACCAGTCTTAGTCTTGAATGCCTTATCCTTGCTATGAGAAGTAAATTCCACAGCATAGCCCAGTTGAGTAATAGTACGGAATACTTCCTCAAATTCCTTCTTTATCATATTCCAGCCTTGTCCATAAGGAATACCAGACATCGCGTCGATGTCATTCTGAGAGCAAATATACTTTTCACAGAGAGTACCAGCAATATCAACAATATCAACTGCGATAGACTTAAATCTTCCTTTTACTTTTGGCTTTTTTAGCTCATGTAGAGTTTGCTTTATTTCGCCCCATGTGATAATGTCCCGAGTGATGACACCATGCAAAGCATTGTAACCACGCTCAGACGGCAGAATTAGAGGGGAGGACATATGAGAAGCGAATGTTGTCTTACCACTCTTCCTATCGTCATAAACATATGTAATATAGCCAGACAAGTCGCGGCTAACCTTGTGAGGTCGTAGATTCATCAAATCAATACTCATTATTTTCACCTATCATTTCCGTCTTATCTAATTCAAATGGTTTGTCATTTCAACAACGCTATATCAGTGATTTTAAAAGCACGTTATTGTGCAATTATTTATTTTCAGCCACATCGAGCTGCAGAATTCTGTAATCTTCCGCCAGCACCTTCATCTGGCTAATTGCGATGGCATTGAGTCTTGCCAGCAGTTCCGCCTGTGGTAGTCCTTCATTGATGAATACTGCATTCAGGTTTTCCAGATTGGACAGGCACACAAGCTGCGAGACATTGGCATAAAGAAGTTCCTCTGCTCTCGTCGAACCTCTAGTCCTCTTCGATAATTTCTGCTCCAATTATTTCGGCAAATAATCTTCGAAATGGCTCATCTAGAGTACAATTAACCAGTTCTGCCCATAGTTGCAAAGAAATGCATACCCCTTTTATACACCACACTTTGTAATGCTCATTTGCATGCTGTTCGATAGAGACAGAATTTTCGCTTACATTGTCTGCATATTTTTTCAAGAACACCTCTGTACTATATTGGTTTACCGAAAAATCTATATGGTCAAACGAGTGATTGCTAGGATAATAGCACCCATGTATAAAATTAGTTAATACAACATCTTCATCTGGAGATATAGTGCTAGGGGCCCATAGCTCTTCTACGACTATCTGGTAATACTGATCGTGACTATCAGATTTTGCTGGCCTAATGATTACCAATATTTTGTGCATAGTTTTCGGATCATAGTGCACAATTACTTCCTTACCAGCTTTTATTTGAGATTCTAACTCCCCCATGTTCAATGTAATCCCTCTCCACTTCTGCATATCCGTTGATTCGAGGGCAACTTTCTTCTCAACCGGAACTGACAGTGTTAGGTCTTTTCTCATATAAACAGATACAGCGGCATCCGGATATTTTCTTAAAACCTCAAGAGTCTTAGGAAGGTTCCCCCTCACACTACCTATCGAGGTGTCAAAGAAAATGTTATAGAGAAAAAACTGCTTATTTAGTACAAACCCCTGCCTCTCAAATTTGGCGGCAGAAATGTTACTGAGTCCATATTTGTCAGCCCCTTCTTCCAAGTGTTCTACCGCCTGTACATCTTCTAGATTGGCAAATGCAACAGAATTCCGCTCAACGCACCAAAGAATAAATATATCCAAGAGTCGAGAATAGTCATAATAAAAATAATCGGTAAAACATATTTGGCCTTCAACCGCAGCAGCAATAGCCTCTGCAAATGGGTAACACGACGACTCTTTGAGGGATAAGACTCCACTAGCAAAAGCAAGCCAAAAGCACGCTCCACCGTATTTTTCTCTATCAACTATAATCTTACCATTTTTAGCTACACAAAAACAAAAGGTAAGCAACTCCTCTATATCGATACCTTGTGCATCTATCAAATGTCTAACAGTTTCCTTATACAACTCGATTGGGTACGGCACTGATTTGCCTTTTAATAAAAAGTAATGCATTCTGACCGGAGTATACATCAAAAACATGCATTGATGTACAGAGTGAAAGACACCTCCATGCTCTGGTTTCTTCATGCATCGCATATAATACTGTACCTTCTTAAACTCCTGATCTTCCGATATTGTCTGTAACAAGGTGTTAAACGCATCCGATAAACTATAATTTAGCAGCATATCATTTACCCCTAGTATTAAAATACGGCATGTTATATTGCCTAATATATTTTAATATAGCAACTATGCTTGCGATTCGTGCCGCCGTTGCACCCGGCATCAGTTTTTCCCAGTTAGATTCTGGCTACCTCTATTTTACAAATTCGCCTCTGCTTTGATATTTTCAATATGCCATCCTGCCATATCATGCTTTTCTGCTTCATACCAATCACGATTTACAACTCGAGCATTAAGCGCAAGCATGCCTTTTTGCGGATGCGCGGCATACACATATCTGTGTGCATGCCGTATAATCATTTCACGAAATAACTTGCTGTACATCGGCGAATAATCTAAATCAGGATATGGCCCTTTTTCGCCAATCTCTGAAAAGAGAAGAAGTTTGGGAGAAATAGGCATTAATATGTTACCATGTTTTATTCCCCATCCCCCATCAAAATCGTAATCTCGTTCGTTATTGTAATTCAAGCAAATCACGGGGTCATCGGAGGTCGGAAATGAGACATCATCAGAAGCATGAAGGACTTGCCAATTCAGTCGCTCGGACACCTTTACTGTTGATGTGAGTAGATGCTTTAAATCATGTAAGTAAAAGCCCTTACCAATGACTGTCTTTACTTCAACCATACTATTTTCACGATCGAGTAAAATTTTGAGTGGAAAGAGGACATCTTCTTTGCTGATAGCAGATTGGCATGGCCTACTTCTTTGAAATTCGCGCTTTGAAGCATGATTTAGTTTTTCTAAAACGGTGTCCATCACGTTGGGAAATATCTTCGAATTTTGTTTGGTTAAGCGCAAATAAGCAGCCGGTGTACGCAAATATTGTGCGAAAGCAAAGCGAGAGAGTGCCTTATGTTCTTCTCTTGATAGCTTCGTACCACTGATTAGCTTGTCAAAGATTGGTTTTGCTGGACTTTCAAATTCTCGGTCAAACCAGTGTTCAAAATCATCAAGTTCTTCAACACCAACAACTCTGGTATAAAAGTCGTTCCATACTGCGGTGTTTTTAATTGATTGCCTTGTCCAGTATGGCACGTTTTTATTAGACACCAGAATGCTATAGGTTTGTATCGTCCTCCCATCCGGACTCCAATTTTTTAAATAAAACTGAGGTATATAATGATTTCTATGGGATATATTCTGGTTCATAGCATTACTCTTTTACACCCTTAATCCGCTTTTGGATATCCTCCACCGATGGCAACTGGCGCTCCAGTTCTTCCGGTAGATTGCTGGTGATCTGGTAGGCACTGACACCGATGGGCTTGCTCATGTCCTTGAGGGAATACTCCGCCACAAGGTCATTTTTGCTCTTGCAGAGTAGCAGGCCAATAGAGGGATTGTCCTGCTCTTTCTTCAGAATGCCATCCACTGCGGAGAGGTAGAAGTTCAGCTGTCCGGCGTACTCCGGTTTGAACTCGCCGGTTTTCAGCTCGATCACCACATAGCAGCGGAGATTGAGGTTGTAAAACAGCAGGTCGATATAGAAATCATCGCCGCCTACATTCAGGTGATATTGGTTGCCAAGAAAGGCGAAGCCTGTCCCCAGTTCCAACAGGAGCTTTGTCACGTCCTTGATCAGCGCCTGCTCAATGTCGCGCTCCACCATGTCTGCTTTGAATGGGATGAAGTCAAAGATGTACGGGTCCTTCATGGTCTGTACCGCAAGCTCGCTCTGCGGGGAAGGCAGCCGGTTTTCGAAGTTGGATACCTTCTCTGCCAATACCTGCCGCTGATACAGGCCGCTTTCGATTTGATGAACCAGCACGTTGCGCGACCAACCGTTCTCAGCACTCCTTTCTGCATACCATAGGCGTTCCTCGGTGCTGGAAAGCCTGTCCAGCAGCACAACATTGTGTCCCCACGGAATTTGTGCAACAGGCTGTTGCACAAATTCATCGTCAGGATACGCCTCCGCGAATTTTGCCATATACTTCAAGTTTCTCGCTGAGTAGCCTGTGACGTCCGGAAAGGACAGCTTGATGTCGGCAGCAAGATTCTCCACGAACTTGCTGCCCCACGTCTTGTGGGCATTGATGACCTCACCGATGGAGTGATAAAGGATCAACATCTCTCGATTGACGCTGACCACCGCACGGTACTGCGCCGTGCGGATATCCTGCTTGATCGACTCAACGATATGTAGATATTCATTGGAATTCATCAGCATGGTATTTTCCTCCCGCCACATATGATCTCCGCCAAATGGTTTATTTCAGTATATCAGATATTTTTTCTTCCGTCGAGAGAAGAAATCCGCCATTCCACAACTATATGCGCCTTGCAATCAAACACCGCTATCAGCTCAATTTCGTCCTATTCAGTGACAACTTCAGCAATAGCATCTTGAATTCTGGCGCAATCCATGAAGCAAACTCACAGGCGATCATCGGGTGAGCAAATGTGCCTCCGGATTTGCCCTGCTTAGAAACGATCCTGATCGCCTTTGTCTGCTCGATTCATAATTTTGGCGTTAATGTAAAAGAGGCGGTTTTCTTCTTTTCTAACAATTCTATATAGCCAGAGTCCCTATAATTCGGATTGTTCTCTTTCTCCCACAGGTTTAAGAATGCCAATGTGTTCTCACTTCGCAGCCACCGCTGTATCACATATCCCGGAGCATCCTCACTGTGCGCGCGGGTGATTTCGGTCAGTGAAATGTAGCTCTCGTCCTGCGACACCGCTGAGCTCCTTCGCCCCATGCGTTCCAATACCTCTCGCATACTCATGCCGTAGCCGGCAATATGGAGAGATTTATATTCATGCTCAGCGATATCGTTTTCCCTTGCGGTCTTTGCTATAATTTGATCCCGTTCCTCACATGTGATGATATCTTCCGCTACAAGGCTCTCCAATAAGTTGCCAATTCCGATTAAATCTACCAGTTTATCTGCCACACGCCTTACCTCTTGAGGCTATTGTAGTATAACTTGCGCAAATGCAAAAGATAAATCAGATCTGAGATATGTCAGGAGAAACATAGGGCTTGCCTTTCCTCGGCGACCCTTCCTGATCGTAGTCAATATTACAGCGGGCGGACTTCTCAAATTGGGTATCCAGAAACTTCTCCCATCCGATGATGGCCACATATTTTCCGTTAGAAAGAAGATGGTCAACCGAAGCACGAGTCCATTTTGGTTTTCCAGTCGGAGAAGGTATTTGCTTTGCGTAGAGCATATTCACGATCTTTCCCAGACTCGCTCCTGCTATATAGAAATCAAAAATCATAGAGATAACATCAGCTTCGTCCTTGTTAATTTTGAGTACCCCGTCGCTGGTCAAAATAAAACCATAGGGAATTCTCATGTTTTATTCCTCCTAAAAACAAGAATTCCCATGTTACTATCTCATTCAGGAGACAAAACATGGGAGTATAGCATCTTTTCTATGTCTGTTCTGCACAATTTGCAGGTTCATTTTACGGCACGCTTATGTCAAAAAACAAAAGTTGCGTATAACATAAGCTATACGCAACTTTTGTCTAATTTGAGATTGTCCACCACTTTTGTTGTCAGTGAATCAGTGCTTTTTGTCTTGTTTCTCCGGTGACGTAGCCGCTCCTTCCAGCAGTTCTGTCACGATCTGATTGAGCTGTGCGGCGTTCTTGGAGGTAATAACAGGGACGCCGGTGCGCTCCTCGACTGCCTTCCGTGCAATCCCAGCAGCTTCACCGCCCTCACGGGCTACAGCCAGATTCTCCGAAAATGTCTTCGGTGTTTTCTGTTTGGAGATTTCCGTGGTGGTCGCCTCTGCCAGCATATTCAGCACCAGCTCCAGGGTAGTCATGTTGTCACGGAGATTCTCTTTCTTCAAGCCCTTGAGATTTTTATATTGCCGCGTAGACATTCCTGACCATGCATGGGAGATCTCATCGGTAAGTATTGCGTACTCCACGCCCTTCTGTACACCGCGGGCATCCCATTCATCCGTCAGTTCCTTACGGACTTGGATAGCTTGCAACCGCTGGTTGATCCACTCGCGGGTGTAGCCCTTCTTGAGGTATGTCTCCAGCGCCCGTTCAATGGTCAACTCCGGATCAATAGTTTCCTCGATACGTTCACGGCCTACCTGTGCCAACCACAGCTTAAACGGTTCCGCTTTTGGGGAGGGAATGGATTGGATGATGCGGAGAAGTTGCTCGGTATCGGCTACATCGGTCAGGCGCTTTTTGCCATCTGAGGCGGTCATTTTCAACTGTACGATTTTTTCGTACAGTTCGACTGCGCCCTCAGATTTTAGTTTCCTCTTGAGGTCGCTCCAATAACGGCGAGGATTATCTGTGCCGCTCAACACCTCGCAGACGTCGACAATGGAAAAGTACCATTCTTCCTTTTCTTCGTCCCATGCGGTACGAATGCGTTTGTCCTCGAATAGTTGGATCTTATCATTTTGTGCCATCCTGCTCACCTCGTTTCTGTGATAACTCTTTCAGCAACCCCTGACATCCCGCAAGCACGTCCCTCCATGTGGCCTCAAAATCGTCGGTGTACC
>ERZ1026844.1229-NODE-1229-length-16043-cov-4.325181_pt1 | contig 16043 bp, 18 predicted proteins | sample MGYA00380152_ERZ1026844 | MGnify/ENA primary metagenome ERZ1026844 (study PRJEB33269, sample SAMEA4719788) | human gut metagenome | biome: human-associated habitat; feature: organic feature; material: feces | place: Cameroon | collected 2013-10 ... | reverse complement strand
CTTTTCCGCCGGGGGACACCTGGCTGCCTGCACCGCCAATGCCGACACGGAGCTTGCGCGCAGCTGCGGTCTTACAGATGTGCGCCCCGATGCCTGTATTCTTTGCTATCCCGTAATAACAAGCGGGCAGTACGGGCATGCGCTCTCCTTTGATTCTCTCTGCTCTTCTCCCCAGCAAAAGGCGGCGCTTTCGGCGGAAAAGCTTGTAAGCCGCAATACTCCGCCCACCTTTTTGTGGCACACCGCCGACGATTCCTGCGTGCCGGTACAGAACAGCCTGCTGTATGCCTCGGCGCTTTGCGAACACGGCGTACCGTTTGAAATGCATATATTTCCTCACGGTGCGCACGGGCTTGCGCGCTGCGACGGCTCCACCTCCGTACAGGGCGGCATGATAAGCCCTGCCTGCGCGGTATGGCCAGAGCTTTCGGTGCGCTGGCTTGAGCGTTTATCCTTCGGAGGCGGATGCGTATGACGCATATTGTTCACCCCTTTGAGCCGTTCTGTCCGCACGGAAGCCGAATATTGGTGCTGGGAAGCTTCCCCTCCGCCGCCTCAAGGGCGCAGGGCTTTTATTACGGGCATCCCCGCAACCGCTTTTGGCATGTTTTGGCCGCGGTGTACGGCGAAGGCGTGCCGGAAGGTCTTGCGCAAAAGCAAGCGCTTCTGACCCGCCGCAATATTGCGCTTTGGGATGTGATACTTTCCTGCGATATTGAAGGCTCTGCGGATGCAAGCATACGCAACGCCGTGCCCTGCAGCCTTGACAGGAGCTGTTTTGCCGGCATACAAAAAATATATGTAAACGGCAGAAAGGCCTTTGAGCTTTATAACCGGTATCTGCTTGATAAATACGGCCCCGCCGTTTATCTGCCCTCCACCAGCGCTGCAAACGCCGCATGGAGCCGTGAACGCCTGATAAAGGCGTGGAGCGTGATAAACTCATAAATTTTCGCCCTTAATTCCGTTTAGTTTCCATTGCGGAATTTATTTTTGAACTTCACTGCGGCGCGCCGGACGAGGTTTTCGCCGTATCGGGAGATTGACAAGGCACAAAAAATGGAATATACTATTATTGCACAGTTTGGGGGTGCACCGGCTTCGACGGGAGTGATCGGGGGCGGGGTAAGCGAGCCGTGGTTCCGGATCCACGATAATCCTTCGGGCGTAAATATAAACGCTAACAACAAAACTTTTGCTGTAGCTGCTTAACGCAGCTGCCGTCGACTCCGACCGCCTGCGGATCGGATAATCGGCGTCATGATCGCAGGGAACGCCATCGGCCTAAGCTTTGCAGCCGTGGTGTAAAGATGAAGCTACCAAACCGCTGCTTTGTCCGTGATACAGCGGGGCGGGAATAAAAACGCACTGACTACGCTCGTAGAAAGCCGCGCAAACGCACTTTCGGACAGGGGTTCAATTCCCCTCACCTCCACCAAATAAGGTAGTAGATTTTGATAGAAAGTCTACTACCTTTTTTCTTTGCCAAAATGCCTTGATTTCAAAGGATTTTGTGACTTTGCCCCATAAAGCAACCCGTCCTGAAGTCATTTCCGGGACGGGTTTTTCTTGTTTTCGGCGGTCGCAGCGGGCTGCCGTAAAAGTATAGGTTTGCTTTGTGGGGTATTCGTTTGCTTTTTGAGTAAAGGTTTGCTTTATGGGGTTATCGTTTGCTTTATCCGTTTTTTGCGACAGAAAACATAATGACCAAAAGAGTGAGAAGCATAAGACGGCCTTGAATTTAGTCCAATATTGTGCTATAATTAGTCTAAATTCAGTTTGGGAGGAGAGCTATGGCTGGCGAAATAATATACTTAGATACATATATATTGCAGCAAGATATGCGTATTAGATTGCCTAAAGCAATCTTGTCTAATTTAAACGCAGAAAAAGGCATTACTAAATTTGATATTTTTCTTGATCCCGAAGAGAAAACTCTTGTGCTGAAGGTTCACGAAAATGCAGACGGAGGCAATAATGGGTAACAAACAATATACCGGCGTTTCACTTTTTACGGGTGCCGGAGGTATGGATGTAGGTTTTGAACGTGCTGAAATTAAGGTCGTATTTGCAAATGAGCTAATGAAGGAAGCGGCAGAAACCTATATAGCAAACCATCCTGGTTGCAATATGGTTAATGATGATATCTATAATCAATTACCTCAAATGGGTCAATATAAAGATGCAGATTTTGTGTTTGGCGGGCCACCTTGTCAAGGGTTTTCTGTTGCGGGAAAAATGAATCCTGATGATGAAAGAAGCAAATTGATTTTCACATTCCTTGATGTTGTCGAAAAAGTTCAACCGAAAGCCTTCATTATGGAAAATGTGAAAGCTTTGGGTGTACTCGAAAAATGGGAGCCTGTTAGAAAGAAGTATTTAGAAAGAGCAAGAGAAATGGGTTATTTATGTATGCCCTTTATTCTAAATGCTACCGAGTACGGCGTTCCGCAAAAAAGAGAAAGAGTATTCTTTGTAGGAGTAAAAGACTGCGGTGATCCATTTTTTGAGTATCATATCAAGAATTACATTGAGGACCAGAAACAAAAGGCTCCATTTATCAGGGACTTACTTAGGCCGTTAGGAAGAGCAGGAACAAAAAGCAATCCGCTTACCTGCACCGCAAAAATTACTTTTGCTACAAATCCAGTGATGAGAAAATCACCGTATGCCGGAATGTATTTCAACGGGCAAGGTAGACCTATAAATGTGGATGAATACGCAAATACCCTGCCTGCCTCAATGGGAGGAAACAAGACTCCATTTGTTGACGAAGATTACCTGTACGGAGATGCTTCCGAGGACTGGGTAGTTGCTTACCATAAAGGACTTCAAGATGGTAGCATAACACCTGAATTTAAGGAGGCTCCTTCTCGGCTAAGGAGGCTAACAATAAAGGAAGCTATAAAGATTCAAACCTTCCCTGATGACTACATATTCAAAGGAAACAAAGGCAGAATATACACCCAAATCGGGAATGCTGTCCCGTGTAAGCTTGCTGAAGTAGTAGCAAAGGCTGTTGTTTCATATTTGGAGAGTGAAGAATAATAGCAATAATAACAGGAGGCTCAATCATCTGCTGATTAAAGCCTCCTGTTACTTTTTTATTCATGCAGTTTTCGCCAGAGTATCTTTACCGTTTCTGCAGTATTGATGTCTGCGATGTAAGTATTCAAGTCCGAATAAAAACCAATTCTTCCGCTTGGTGTCATACGCTGAAGTGTATCGGAAATCCACTCAAAAATATCCCAGAAATAATACATGATATCTTGATAGGCGAATCTTCCAATATATGAATTAAGTGTACTGCACTCCATTTCCTCCGGACAGTCTTCCTTTCTGCAAATAACAATTATTTCATTAAGATTACTTTCGTTTTCCTCATTGTATTTACCAACACAATCGTATGAATCGCGTATTCTCGCCAAGTCAAATGGCTTTACAGTAATTTCATATACTTTGAATATCTCACCATCAGTGGATTCCTCATTGACATCACCTGGTTTTTTACTCGTTGTGCTTGTGACGGAAGCCCGATCTTCTTCGCCTGTAACTACAATCCCTGTGTTCATTGCCAAGTGGTAGTTTTTCAGAAGGAAGGCTGCTATTTTTTGAGGCGTATTACCGGAATCTGGGGTTTTAGTGATAAGTTCATGGCAAAGGATGTATAGAAAGTCTGGATCTGCAGATGGTTCAATCTCAACGGATAACGCTTCCATTCGACTTGACTCTGCTATGAGACGTCTTATTAAGGATGTTGCTATCTTTGATACTCGAGTTCCTTGCTCACCAGTGCCGTTCTCCATATATTCAACCAGAGCAACGACTTTTTCTGCCACATCAGACGGTCTGCGTTGAGCCGCCCAAGTGTGGTCAAGACCCACTGTAGCTTTTGCGACATTAAGCGGGCCAGACTTCCGATGAGGGATTTCTTTTTCAATAAAAAACTCTTTGATTGGGCCTTCGTAAATTGCTCGTGGGTTGCAATCATAAAACCCCGTCGATGCCCTAAATGCATTATCCAATTCCATACCAACAGCAACTACTAAGAGAATCTCACGAAATCCCCAGGCAGTCGTTGTAAATAATTTATCCATGTCGGATTTGTATTCAGATTCATCAATTTGAAAGCTTTCGTCAGTGGCCATACTGTATAAGCGTTCAAGATACGCACTAATTCGTGCATTTCTTTCTTCTTTTATTCCCATAATACTACTCCCTTCATTTAAACAAATGGAATTCTTCTTTTGTGAGGCCCTGATCGAGTACCCGATATAAGTATCTTGATGCTATCGATGAGTAAGGACTCCACTTCTTACATTTTTTCTTTACCGCATTAGGAGTGCAGTCGGTTGTTTTATACATCCACCGATATGACTGGAGAAATGCACCATCTTCATATGGGAGAATATCCGGACGATTCAGCACAAATAGTAAATACATTTTTGCCGTCCAATTTCCGATGCCTTGGATAGAGGTTAGTTTTTTCATAACCTCGGCATCGGGCAACTGCTCTAATTCAGAAAAGTCAAGATTTCCTGACAGCACGGCCTTTGTAACATTTTGAATATACTTAGCCTTTGCAGCTGATGTGCCGGTTGAGCGGATATCCTCTATTGATAACAAAGAAATCTTTTCTGGAGATATTCTACTATTGCACAGTTCCTCGAGTCTGCTGTAAATTTTCCTTCCGGCTTTTATTGACAACATTTGCTCTATAATTTCATGAACCAGAAACGTATAGCCGTCTTCAACTTCTCTGGGAGTGTATTCAATCGGTCCTACCAAAGAAATGACTTTTGCAAGCCGTTTGTCCTTTTTGCATAGGTATTGAATTTCCGGAGAATTCATATCCAATATGATAATGTCCGGCATAATACACCTCCTCAATCATCAATAGTTTCCATGATGTCTTCCAGGTGAACATTCAATGTTTCGCAAATCTTCAAAAGAACATCGGTGGTGATATTCCCGCCTTTGCCAAGTTTCGCTATGGATGCCGCACTGATTCCGGCCGCCTCTTTTAACTCCATCTTGTTCATGTTCTTGTCGATGAGTAACTTCCAAAGTTTGTTATAGCTGATATGCATTGGTTTCCTCCTGCAGCTTATTTGACATCGTTTAAGAATCCGTACCGACCTTCGGTCAGTCCTTTAGTAAATGTGATAACATTTGCACCGGTCCCCTCGTAATCCAAGTCAGGAATATGCCTAATGTTTTCCAGAATTATGATTTGACCGATGTCCTGATGTTTTGTAAAGAATTTGAATAATCCAGTTCTCATGCTCTCCGGTGCTGCATCCGAAACGCCCTGATCGAGACCGAGAAGCGGCGAGTCAATAACAAGAACGCCAGGATCATAAGTTGCTTTTTCAGACATATACTGCCTAAACACCATAGCCACAATGCTGTTTAGGTACGAACAGTATCCTTGACCATTGATGTTTGCTTTTTTATGTCCATTTACTTCAACATCAAAGTCCTTCATGTTGAATCTGGCTGCAGTCAGATTATCGTAACACGCTTCCGTCAGGGATGCCTTGATGAGCTTGTCAATCGTCTCTTGGAAATCGTCCCCAAAATACTCCTTCGGATGGTATTCAACAGGAGTTTCATCTTCGTTGGGCAACATACGGAGATCGGTTTCCCAGCTTTCGGCAAGACCATCTATTACAGATAGCTCGTTTTTAATTTGAATGTATGAGCGGTAACCCTTAAGTGACTCTCGGAAGGAGTCTGCTTTGGGCTGAAGCTCTTTAGCTATCATGGACTCTATGCTTTCGCGCCTTGCAGCGAGTTCGGCACACTGTTGTTCAATGTCAGCCCGCTCTTTTTTTATGCTTTCTTCTGTTTCGGCAAGACCGTCCATTTGATCGGTGATACGCTTCAGTTCTGCTTGGGCGGACTGGATATACGATTTCTTGCTTCGCTCCGGCAGTTTTCCATCGCAGAACGGACAAGTCTGACTCTTCGGTGCCTTTTTGATTTCAACCTCTCCATTTACAATAAAAGAGAGCCGTTTGACATCGGAAACATACTGTGTACGTAACGCTGCATATCTTGTTTGTAACAGCGCACATTCAGCCGCTCTCTCCTGCAGTTCGGATATTTGCTGAAAAATGTCCTTGCTCTGCTTTAAGGCATCAGAGATTTCTTCCTCTGTTCTGTGAAGGCTGTCAATGATGTCCTGCATTGCCTGTTCAACATCGATACCATCAAAAGCCGCGAGACTTTCAGTAAGTGCCTTCTTTTTCTCAGAGATGGCGCTTATTTTTTTGTTCACATACTCTTCAACTGCTCGCTTTTGAGCCTTGCGGATTTCTTTACCGGTTTTTGCATCCGTTTCTGCAAAGTCCTTTCCTGTCAGTAGGAAAAGAAGAGCAGAAAGAAATGCAGTTTTTTCTGTGGCTTGTTCAGGCTCGATGACAGAAGTTTCTTTTGCAATATCCTGAACACTGAAAAGCATCAGACCTATGAATGTTCTCCAGGTCAATCTGCGCTTTTCAAAATTTTTGTTCTTCACAATCTGGTGTTCTTCACTTATGCCAATAGACGCCAGAAGCAAATCTCCAAGCACCGGAAGAGGATCTTTCTTTTTTGACTGCTTTAGATCATACTTTCCGCTCGTAAAGCCATCAACATCTGTTATTACATCGACCTGGTTCTTATCAAACTGCCGGGTGATTTGTATGTTGCCCTTGCCCGTGTGAATCGAAAGAACAATGGTATCATAGCCAAGGCTGTCATCAAATGGCTTTGTCTTGCTGCCGAAGCAAAAATCAATACATTTGATTATACAGGTCTTTCCTGTGTTGGAACGGCCTTGGATGATATTAAGTCCGTTTTTCAGTTCTATGACAGAATCGGTTTTGCCGGTTCCTTTAGCTATTATTTTCTCTATATAAAATTCGCTCATAATTACCTCCGCAATACCTGCACAGCTTTACTGTTTATTTCTTTAATAAGTGCGGCATCAGATTTGTTGCCAAAGGCATCAAGAACCTTTTGTAATGCCGAAACATACTGCTTCGCATAATCTGAATTCAATGTTTCGACATACTGTCTTCCGGCTTTGCTGATCTTATATTTGAATCCGGTTTTCGCCTGCTTAACATCGACCAGACCATCAAGGGCAAATTCCTTTATGCCCCGCATACATATTTCTCTCCTTGTGGGCAATTCACTGAAGTTGAAGCCGTTAATTCCGTTGAGATTGGAATCCGAAATATCGAAATCCTTCCCATAAAGGGTCATGAAATCGAGGGCAGCTAAACGATCAATAGACATTCCGCTTGAATTTGCGGTATACAGAATCAGCAGCAGTCGAAGCCCCGTTTCAAAAGGAGTATTGAATACTTTATTCATCGATGTTCACCCATGACTTGATGACATCATCATTCACTAAAATGTGACAGATGCCTTTCTTCTCCAAGTTGCCAATCATCCCAAGAATATTTACAAGGTTCGACCGGTTCAGAGTAATGCTTGTAATCTTGTCAAGAACAGCACGGAGACGGTCATATCCACAGGCATGGCTTGTGTCAAAATATGTCATTTCGATACCTTGATAGGCATCCTCTTTTAAATCTTGAAATGCCTGTTCTCCATCCGCAAAAACCTCTCGTATGGAGTGATGAACATATTCAGCACCATAGAACGACTGCCGTTGTCTATCCAAGTCCTTCTTATAAAAGTCAGGCAACGAGTCGACTGATTGCGGAGTAATAACACGGCTGAGTTTTTCGGCATAAACATCGCAGAGCGCGTAAATATATGGCAAATCTTGCTTGCTTAACAATTCTTCTGATTCAAGTTCAACCGGAATGATAATTTCTTCATTTCCGAGATATATTGTGTGCTTGGAACGGTCGTATCGGGTTGGAACCAACGGAGTTAATGGATGTCCATTCTCATCAAAATTATCTGAATTCTGATTAGTAAAAACGTTGGTGATAGCATTCTCGGCATGAGCAATATAGGCAGAATGCGGCCCGTATTGGCTGACAGACGTAATATTGTTCGGCTGTTTCTGTACTACTTCATCCTTCAAAGATACCACCTCCATTACAGCTTTAGGTTCTCAACATGGTCTATATGAACTGGGTGATCTCCATATTGATTGACTATGGTTTGATGTACGACTTTTGCATCCTTTGAAATATCTGCGGCACCTGATGGCTTCTCGTCATCCACGACCTCCGCCTCAACTGTTTCGGGTTCATCTTCGGATGGACCCGTTTTTTTATTTGCTCGTATCTGCTCCGCCATTTGATGCTTTTGTGCTTCAAGGGCACTTGCAAACATCTCGAGCGGCTTTTTCAGATTTTCAAATATTACCTCATCATCGGACATTTCACTTGAGTCGCATTCGCATTCCTGCGTTTCCAGTTCGATAACAGAAGTCTTTTCATAGAGGGAAACGGTAATGCCTCGCGTAATCCCATCACCCATATTGCCTGAATAGACTCTTGCTTTCCGATTCTTTTTTACTCCTAAAGCATCAAGGGTTGCTGCCCCGAGGCAGTTCTTGTTTCGACGTTCTTTAAGAATGAAATGCAGAATGCCGACCATAAACGGCTGAAGCTTGAATTCTGTCATTGACCGTAACGCTTCTTTTGATACGGAAGAACCATCCTCACAAATGAAGAATTCCTGATTTTCGGATATATCCGAGTCGTTTTCAATGACCTCAAGAATGGCTTTAACAAACCAGTTCTTCATTTCAGTGTTGAAATGCGTGGCAACAAACTCCGACATTCTGTCAAGCGCATCCGGGAATCTTTCACGCACGGTATTATCATACGCCGTAATTATCGCAATGTCGTTAAACGGAACATTTATGCTTCCTTCGCTTGTACACTCCTTGTAGTACGATGTGTCTTTTCCGGCACCGTAGTTCTTACTTCCTGTAAATGAATATATCAAATCACCCATGACGATAGGTTCAGAGTGATCATCACTAATTCCTCTCTTATGATCCCTGGGTGAGCCATTAGGAAGAACTGCCTGCGTAAGCAGGAAAAACATGACTCCTCCGCAAAGGTATGGAATTTTATTTTCCGGCATTTTCGGCCCTCCTTAAAAAAAGTAACTCAAGTAACTGGAGTAAAGAGTTAACTACGGTTTTTGCCTCTCACACGGTGTTGACATCGACTGAAGTAAAAATAGGTTTGAAAATGTAAAGATCAGTCGACTTAACGGACGATGTGTAGAAGACTTGATATTCCAGTATAACACATTTTTATGAAAATTTCTACACGTTCTGTGAAAGTTGAAACTGCGAAAACGAAATAATTCTCGCAAAAATTGATTTTACTGCTGAAGACAGGAGGAAATAGACGATGACCAGACTTGATTGGGAAATAAACATCACAACCCTCGCCGAGAGCGTAGCCGAGAAGTACGGTGCAGAGGTGGCAAGAACGCCGTTTGCAAGATACGGGGCTACCTGCTTTGACGATTTGAATCCGGCATACTACAGCGAAGTCTTCGGTGACCTGATGCTGATGGACGAAGACGATTGACCCGACACCGTTAAGTGCCGAGTTGACATCACAGTTTTCCTGCGGTGTCACCTGGGCACTCAACGCCCAACAACCGCTGTCAGCTGGACGGAGTCATGAACCGTTGCTCAACGGCTCACGGCGGACAAGTTAATAAGAACGGCTGCCTTTTGAGCGGGTTGCCGCAGACCGAAACGGAGAATTTCTCCGCCGGACTGTGGTTAGTTTTCTGCACCCATTTTGCAGCCGATCCTGAAGTCCTCCGTTTCGGAATAACCGACTCGGAGGATTTTTTATGCGACTTATCAAGACTAAACAGACTGAACGGACTACCTACACTTACACGTTTACCGATACGGATGAAAAAGGAAAGCAGTTCATCCGCAGACAGACACTCCGCCCCGGAGAGGACGGAGTTACAGAAATGGACATCAAAATGCTCCATAGCATGGATGACCATGAGGTCTACATCAATATCAAGAACCTTCGCCCGGAAATGACGGACAAAGAGAAAGCGGAACAGACCGCCTGGATTGAATGGTTCAAATCCGACTTCCTTATTAAATACGGATACGAACCTACCAAGGACGATATCAAGGCTGCTGTTTCCGAACGCTACCCGAAGAACTGGGTCATGTCACTTAATCTGTTTGAGAGTGACGATGACGGCGGAGATACCTCCGACCGCCACACGGAACTTTCCGACCCCAATGCCTTCGTTGACCCGGACGATTCTCTTCCCTCCGATGTAAGGCGGATGAGAGAAATCGTATCCAGCTGCACGGACAAGCAGCGTGAAGCTTACCGCCTTGTATATATCGAAGGCTACACGGAAAAAGAAGCCGCCAAGATTATGGGCTGCACACAGCAAGGCGTACATAAGCACATTTCGCTGGTCGTGAAAAAAATCAAAGAAAAGTTTTGAGCATGGTTGTTAAACCGATGTTTTTCTTTGACTGCCATCTGTGAGGGACATCACCTCACAGAAAGGCAGGTGAAAAACCATGAATCTTAAACACAAGGTTCGCATCAACGTGACCGGCAAAAACGGCACCAAGGAGATGGTCTTGTCAGGCGGTGAAACAAATATCCGCAGTAACTTCCTCGACCGTCTTCTTGGTGACAACAACTGCATCCTTATCTTGAGACTCGGTGCTTCGGTAGCGGATGTAGAGGTCATGGAAGTTCCCGAAGGCGGTGAACCCCATGCCACCTAACAACCACGCAGTGCTTTCAGCCTCTTCCTCTCACAGATGGATGCAATGCACACCGTCTGCGAGACTCGAACTGGAATTTGAAGGCAGCACATCCCAGGCGGCAGCGGAAGGCTCGGCGGCCCATGCTCTTGCGGAACACAAGCTGAAACGGGCGCTCAAGATGAGAAGCCAAAGACCGACCTCACCTTATGAAGACGATGCTATGGACGAATACACCACGGACTATGTGAGTTTCGTCATGGAGCAGTTCTATGAGATGAAGGACGGTGCCGAAGAAGACCCGATGGTCTTGATTGAGCAAAGGCTCGACTTCTCAAGTTATGTGCCTGACGGATTCGGTACGGGAGATGCGGTGCTTCTTGCACCCAGTAAACTCCACGTCATCGATTTCAAGTACGGACAAGGGGTCCTCGTTGAAGCGGAGCATAACAGCCAAATGATGCTGTACGCACTTGCGGCTCTCAAGAAATACAGCCGTAAGTACAAGGTCAAACGGGTGTCAATGTCCATCTTCCAGCCCCGCCGTGAAAATGTGTCCACCTGGACCATTACGGCAACGGAACTCCGCAAGTGGGCAAAGACGGTGCTGATACCGAAAGCAAAAGCCGCCTACAACGGTGACGGCGAATATCTCCCCGGAGATCATTGCCAGTTCTGTAAGGCGGCCGCGAAGTGCAGAGCCAGGGCCGAAGAAAAGCTGAAACTTGCACAGAGGGAGTTTTCGCTCCCACCCCTTCTCACCGATGAGGAGATCGAAGAAATCCTGGTCAAACTCCCGGACATCACCAAATGGGCAAATGAACTGATGGCATATGCCACGGACGCAGCCCTGTTCCACGGCAAAGAGTGGAAAGGTTTCAAGGTGGTCGAAGGAAGATCCGTCAGGAAGTACTCCGATGAGGATGCCGTGGCTGAAGCAGCAAACAAAGCCGGCTACAGAGATATCTACACGAAGAAACTCATCGGCATTACCGAGATGCAGAAACTCATGGGCAAAGCTGAATTTGAAAAGGTCATCGTACCTCTTCTTATCAAACCGCCCGGAAAGCCGACTCTCGTTCCGAGCAGTGACAAGCGTCCTGCAATCAATACATCAAACGCAACAACTGACTTTAATGAATTTATGGAGGATTAATATCATGGCTAATTCCAAAACAAAAGTTATCACCGGTGTCGTTCGTCTTTCCTATGCAAACGTGTGGGAGCCTAAGAGCATCAACGGCGGTGCCGAGAAGTATTCCGTTTCCCTTATCATTCCGAAGAATGATACCAAGACCGTAGCTGCCATCAACGCTGCCATCGATGCCGCAATCGAAGAAGGCATCGGCAAGTTCGGCGGCAAGAAGCCTAACAAAGCTGCCATCAAGCTTCCTCTCCGTGACGGAGACATCGAGCGTGACGATGAGGCTTACGCAAACAGCTACTTCGTCAACGCCAACAGCACTACCGCTCCCCAGATCGTGGATCAGAAGGTTCAGCCTATCCTCGACCGCGGTGAGGTCTACTCCGGCTGCTATGCCCGTGTGTCCATCAACTTCTATGCCTTCAACTCCAACGGCAATAAGGGTATTGCCTGCGGTCTCGGCAACATCCAGAAGGTCAAGGACGGCGAGCCCCTCGGCGGCAAGCGTAACGCAAGCGAAGACTTCGGAGCCATCGATGACGATGAGTTCCTGGCATAAGGAGGTACGGACATGGACGGAACAACTGTAAGTGCTGTAACCGAGTTCCTTATGAACATCCTTATCGGCTCTTTCTCCCTCGCAACTCTTTCCTGGGTTGCTGTGGGCATTCAGACCTTCATCAATGACCGCAGGCACGAAAAGCGTGAGCAGGAGCGTGAAAAGCGCGACAGCGAGTATCACCTTGAGCGTATGAAGGAACTCCGCAAGTAATTATCTCTCCTCTCGGGTGGCGGGCATTGTCCCGCTGCCCTTGAGGACTATGCGAAAGGTGTGACTCAAATGAAAAATATCAGTATTGACATTGAAACATACTCGTCAGCCGACCTGACGAAGACCGGGGTCTACCGCTATGTGGAATCCCCGGATTTTGAAATACTCCTGTTCGGCTACTCCGTTGACGGCGGTGAAGTCGAAGTTATCGACCTTGCAGCCGGTGAAAAGATCCCGGAGGAAATCGTATCTGCTCTCACTGATGACAGCATATTAAAGTGGGCGTTCAATGCCTCCTTTGAGCGTGTCTGCCTGTCAAGGTGGCTCGGATACGAAACCGGAGAATACCTTGACCCATCCTCCTGGAGATGCTCGATGGTGTGGTCGGCATATATGGGACTTCCGCTTTCCCTTGAAAGTGTCGGTGCGGTTCTCGGTCTTGAACAGCAAAAAATGCGTGAAGGCAAAGACCTGATCCGTTTCTTCAGTAAGCCGTGCAGACCGACTATCAAGAACGGCGGCAGGACCCGCAATCTCTACTACCACGATGAAGAAAAGTGGGCAACCTTCAAAGCCTACAACAAGCGTGACGTGGAAACCGAAATGGGCATACAGCATAGACTCCGCAAGTTCCCCGTGCCGGATGAAGTGTGGGATGAATACCATCTCTCCGAAGAGATCAACGACAGAGGAATCGGTGTGGATACAGATTTCGTAAGCCATGCCATTGCCCGCGACCGTGACAGTTCCAATGATCTTAGGCACCGTCTTCAGCAGATTACCGCTCTTACGAATCCTAACTCCGTGGCACAGATGAAGGAATGGCTCTCCGGACACGGTCTTGAAACCGACAGTCTGGACAAGAAAGCCGTTATCGAACTTCTCAAAGACTGCCCGGAAGACCTGCGTGAAGTGCTGACCATCCGTCAGCAGCTTGCCAAGTCCTCGGTTAAGAAATACACCGCGATGGAGAACGCGGTCTGTGCCGATAACAGAGTCCGTGGGATGTTCCAGTTCTACGGAGCAAACCGCACAGGACGATTTGCGGGAAGGCTCGTCCAACTTCAGAACCTTCCGCAGAACCATATGGAAGACCTCGCCGATGCCAGAGATATGGTATGCAGCCTGAGTTATAAGGCGATCAGCGAAAAGTACGACTCCGTGCCGGATGTGCTTTCGGAACTTGTGCGTACCGCCTTCGTTCCGCAGGACGGAAGGAAGTTCATCGTAGCCGACTTCTCCGCTATCGAAGCGAGGGTCATTGCCTGGTTTGCCGGTGAGGAATGGCGGCAGAAGGTCTTTGAAGATGGCGGTGACATTTACTGTGCATCCGCAAGTCAGATGTTCAAAGTTCCCGTTGTGAAGAACGGCGAAAACGGACACCTCCGTCAGAAAGGCAAAATCGCAGAACTCGCCCTCGGCTACGGCGGATCTGTCGGTGCGCTCAAAGCGATGGGTGCAATCGAGATGGGACTTTCCGAAGAGGAACTTCAGCCGCTTGTAAATGCCTGGAGAAACTCTAATCCGAATATCGTCCGCTTCTGGTGGGATGTGGACTCTGCCGTAAAGAGTGCCATCAAAAGAAAGACCGTCACGCAGACCCACGGCATCACCTTCACCTATAAAAGCGGAATGCTCTTCATTACGCTCCCTTCCGGCAGAAGCCTTGCTTACGCAAAGCCACGCATCGGAGAGAACCGTTTCGGCGGTGAATCCGTGACCTATGAAGGCGTCGGGATAACAAAACGCTGGGAGCGTATCGAAAGCTACGGCCCCAAGTTCGTGGAGAACATCGTCCAGGCAACGAGCCGCGACATTCTGATGTATGCCATGAAAACCCTTCGGTGCTGTAGCATCGTTGCCCACGTCCACGATGAACTGATCATCGAAGCAGACAGGCGGATGTCTCTTGATGCCGTCTGCAAGCAGATGGGCAGAACTCCGCCCTGGACACCGGGACTGATTCTTCGTGCCGACGGGTATGAGTGTGAATTTTACAAAAAGGACTGACCAATGAATATCCCATATTTCAATCAGGAGCATTATGCCGACCCTACGGTATATGAGGCTCTTAAAAATATCGAGGCTGAACGCAAGGCTCTCCGTGCTTTCAGACCTATCGTGTATATTTGCAGTCCCTTTGCCGGTGATGTTGAAGGAAATATCGCCAACGCAAAGCGGTACTGCAGATTCGCTGTTGACAGCGGATATATCCCAATCGCCGTGCATCTGCTCTTTCCGCAGTTCATGGATGACGCTGACCCGGAGGAACGGGAACTCGCTCTTTTTTTCGGCAATGCCATCATGAGCAAATGCAGCGAGGTGTGGGTTTTCGGAGAGCGCATTTCTTCCGGCATGGATTCCGAGATCAAGAGAGCCAAATGGAAGAACTACCGCTTAAGGTATTTTGATTCAAACTGCGAGGAGGTCACAGATCATGCGTAATTTACCGATAGCCTACGGCAACAGCTGCTATGCGAAGAAATGGCCGAACAAGACCACTACCTTCGATGAACTGTGCGAGAGGCTTAAAAATACAACCTATACCACCGAGACGGTCGAGGATTATCCGAAGCTGTCAAAAGCCGACCGTGACCGTGCAAAGGATCGCGGCGGTTTTGTCGGAGGTCAGCTGAAGGATAACAGAAGAAAGCGTGAGAACGTGGTCTGCCGTTCCATGCTGACCCACGATGCAGACCATGCGGATAAAGACTTCATCGAGAAGTTCACCTCCGGCTGCAAGTATGCCGCCGCTTTATATACCACCCACGGTCACACACCGGAGAATCCGAGAGTGCGTATCATCGTTCCCTTCACAAGAGATGTGACCCCGGACGAGTTCACCGCCATCGGCAGATACTTTGCCGAGGAATGGGGTATCGACCAGTTCGATGAGTGTTCCTACCGTCCGCAGCAGCTTATGTACTGGCCGACCACTCCGGCAAACGGCGAGTATGTTTTCAAAAGAGTTGACGGCGAGTGGCTTGACCCGGATAAATATCTGTCCGCTCATCCGAACTGGAAAGACTGCAGTCTTCTTCCTACCTCAAGCCGTGAAAGCGAAGTCAGAACTTCCGCTACGAAAAAGCAGGCTGACCCGCTTGAAAAGGATGGCATTGTCGGTGTGTTCTGCAGAACCTATACGGTGCAGGATGCCATCGACAAGTTCCTCCCAGATGTCTACGCTTCGTCCGCTATGGAAGGCAGATACGATTACATACCCGCAGACTCTTCCGCAGGTGTTGTGATCTACGATGACAAGTTCGCCTACAGTCACCATGCGACAGACCCCGCCTGCGGAATGCTGCTTAATGCCTTTGACATCGTCCGTATCCACAAGTTCGGCGATCTGGACGATAAGAAATCCTTTACCGCCATGAGCGAATTAGCCGTGCAGGACGATGACGTGAAAAAGCAGCTCACCCTTG
>ERZ1026844.1226-NODE-1226-length-16066-cov-4.864343_pt1 | contig 16066 bp, 15 predicted proteins | sample MGYA00380152_ERZ1026844 | MGnify/ENA primary metagenome ERZ1026844 (study PRJEB33269, sample SAMEA4719788) | human gut metagenome | biome: human-associated habitat; feature: organic feature; material: feces | place: Cameroon | collected 2013-10 ... | reverse complement strand
CCATAAGCCCCCCCTCCGCTATGACGCCCCCCCTGCCGCTGCTTTCTCTACCGTGTGCTCCTTCCCGCGATCGTCATGACCGCCGCATACAGCACGCCGGCGATCGGCCAGACAAACCACGACCGCCCTGCATCCAGCGCAATGGACGGAGAAAACGTGATATACAGATAGATCGCAACGGCAATGAGCCAATAACAAGTATTGATCGTGCCGAGCAGCCCGCTCTTTGCTTTTTTCTTTCTTGTATACTCTCCTTCTTCCAATAGCTTCTGCATGGCTGCATTGTATGTCCCGCCATAGACGAACGCGACACAGCCGATCCCGGCGATCAGGAACATCGCCGCAACGGAGATCACATACGAAAGATCCGAACCGTCGAAGCAGACCGCAGCAAACAGCGGCAGCACCGACAGAATGCAGAGCACGGTCCCAACGACATTCAGACGATCATATGTATTCTGGAATGCCGTCCTGCGTTCCTTTACCATGCCGCTCACACCGTAAGCCGTCTCAAACGGCTCTTTCTCAAGAAACGCGAACGCTTTGGCCTTTGCGCCCGTTGTCAGGAAGATCGCGACGCCCACCGCCACAAGCAGCAGCAGCGCGCACAACCCGAGCCCTGCGGCTGCATTCTCGGTGATCGGGGCGTTCGTGCTCTCGCTCCATGCGCCGAGCAGAAGAAGCGGTATCGCCGAGATGATGCAGAGAAACGTTGCAAGCGCCATTTTCGGCGCAGCCGCCTTTCGCAGATCCAGATACCGTGCGGCATCCTCCATTGTCACCCGATGCAGCTCCGTATCCGGTTCGCTCGCTGCATACTCCTCCGCTTCCAACTCGTCCTTCAGCAAATAATCGGTCGTTACTCCAAAGACCTTGCTCATCTGGAGAATGCGTTCCATATCCGGAACGGACTGCGCGCCCTCCCACTTAGAAACCGCCTGACGCGATACGCCGAGCTGCTCCGCAAGCTCCTCCTGCGACCAGCCGGCCTTCTTTCGCAATGCAATGATCTTGTCTGCCAGTATCACTTGTATTCCCTCCCAATATTTCGATCAGAGACGTTTTGAATGCCAATGGCGTGCGATTCCTCCGTCTCGCTTGTATCTGCATGATACGTTGATTCCCGGTTGCGTACCATCCATCCGACCGTAAAATCCGTCAACCGTCGGTTGCATCGTCTCGATTGTTTTGCAGACGGCGCGATATGTCCGCTCGCCCGCACCCATCACCGGCTTTTGCAGCGCGGACGCCTGCCTGGTTTTGCCTGCCGGTTCAGTCTTCACCGATAAGCTGCCGAAACGCCGTGTCAGAATCAAATCCGCTGCGCGCAAACCCCGCGGTCTCCTTAATGGCCTTACAAATACTGTAGCTGCACTGCATGAGGATCTCCGCCATTTCCGCCTCGGTATAGGGGCAGCAGCCGCTCACGATCAGCGTCGCAAGGCCATGCACCACGATCCACATGTCGCGGAAATAGAGTGCCGCGGCTTCCTCTCCGACATGATACGTTTTCATGACCGAACCGATCGCGTGATCTCTCGCATGCTCCATAACCGTAACAGCGCCGTTCTGCCCCTCTGCGTTGCGCGTAAAAAACAAAAGCCGATACAGCTGCGGTTCCTCCGCGGCAAAGCGCAGATACTGCTTTCCGAATCCGCGAAAGGGCTGTTCCTCCGCAAGCCCTGCATCCACATAGGCAAGATACCGCTGCTCCGCTGCATCGCGAACCGCTGCCCTTACCTCGTCCATGGTATTGAAATACGTAAAAATCGGCCGGGTCGATACGCCGAGTTCTCTTGCAATGTCCCGCGTCGTCAAGGCACCGGCGCCCCTTTTTCTGACGACATCCAATGCGGCATTCACGATCTCGTCTTTTGTAAACTTCGCTTTTGGCGGCATTTTCCTACCCCTTTCGATGCGTTAATTCCATATTTCTTGTAATGCAACAAGCGATTTGCAACGCTTGTATTGTATTGACCGGAAACGGCTTTGTCAAGGGGACGCCGAGCCAGCCCGCTAAAAAAATCCCCCACGGCATCTGCCGCAGGGGAAGACCAATCTATATAGCCGGCTCTGTCAGTCCGGAAACACAATGCGATACAAGCGATAGATCGATGCGGCATCGCCGGGAACGCCGGTCGTCACCATCGGGTCTTTCCGTGAGGTCTGCTCCGCATAAAATTGCAGCGCCGCTTCGTCCGGGTGCAGCGTGCAATCGCTCGTATGCATCCTCGCAAAATCGCAGAGCTTGTCCTTTGATACACCCAGCGCGTTCAATGCCTCCCGCAGGCGTTTCGGTCGGTATGCATCGAGCGCGGCCACGTACGCAGGCAGCACAAGGCTGTTGGCTCTGCCGTGCGGAACATCATGGAAATAAGTCAAAGGGTACCCCATGGCATGCATGAGCGTTGTCCCCGTTTGTGCAATCGCCATACCGCCCAGCATCGAGATCAGCATCAGCTCTTCCCGGATACCCTCGAGCTTTCCCTCGGCAAGCGGCTGCATACAATGCGAGAACCGTTTCAGCGCCTCAAGGCACAGCGCGTCCGTCGCGGGTGTAGTGCGCATGGAAAGATAGCTCTCAAAGCAATGCTGGAATGCATCCATGCCCGTATCGAACGTAATCGCACGGGGAAGTTTTTCCGTATATGTCGGGTCGAGCAGCGCTACACGCGGAAATGTCAGCGTTCCGCCAAACGATCTCTTGGTCTTTGCCGTGTCGTCCGTCATGATCGACCAAGGCGTGACCTCGCTGCCCGTGCCGCTTGTCGTGGGGATTGCGGCAATGGGGAGCACGCCGTTTTCATAGCCATATTGAAACAGCCGCTGCTCATCGATCTCATTTGCGGCAAACACCGCGATCGCCTTTGCTGCGTCCAACGGCGAACCGCCGCCGATGCCGACGATGAAATCCGCGCCGAAAGCACGCGCCCGCTGCCCGAGCGTCCTGCAAGCCGAGACGTTCGGGTTGCTTCCGATCCCTTCATACACCTCATATGCAACGCCCTCTGCCGAAAGCGCGCAGAGCGCATCTCCGAGTGCTCCGGACTTTCTTCCGGAGTTTGCGCCGGTCACGACGAACGCACGTTTACCGAGTGCAAGCAGTTTTGCATTCTCCCGTACGGCGCCGCGGCCGAAACGCACGACTGTCGGTAATTCAAACGAAAAGTTCATCTTTCATCGCCTCCTGCTTTCTCAAGGATTGCAGCGTCCGCAGGGAACGTACCCATCCGCGACCGCAGCGTCTCTTGTTTCAAAATACACACGGTTCCATTCCGCAGGCAGTCCGCTGCAGGTCAGCTTATGGAATTTGCCCGAGTTTTTGTTGCCGATATAGCAAGTCCCTGCCGGAATGCTGCTCTGTAATTCTTCCTCCGGCGTCAAAACCGCCGTTCGCGGGTCATAGTCGCGCTCCGTCGAAAACGTCAGCGTTCGTCCGTCGCTTTTGCAGCAGATCGTACCGCAGAGATCCGTTCGATACACGGACGCTCCGGCATCTGCAAGTCTGCTCAGCACTGCTTCATCCGGCAGGCCGTACCGATTTCCGTGTTCAACCGAGATCACAGCATAGCGCGGCATGACCTCGCGTATAAACACATACGAGCTGCTGCCGTCGCTGCCGTGGTGTCCGACCTTCAGCACATCCGCAGACAGACGCGCGCCCGATTCCAGCAACTGCTGCTCGGCGACACGCTCCGCATCGCCCATAAACAGGAAGCCTGTTTCGTCCAGATCGATGCGAACGACAAGCGACGTATCGTTCGTCGTTGCCGGCGCCGCCACCGGACTCAAAAACGTCACCATCGCTCCGCCGAGCAAAAAGCTGTCTCCCGCTTTCGGCACGGTCAGAGATTTTCCCCGTTTATCCGCGTATTTGCAAAAGTTTTGAAACGACTTGGAGTCGTAGTCCGTCACCGGCGCATAAATCGTCCCTGCGCTGCATTCCTTGAGCGCCGCGGCCAGCCCGCCGACGTGATCCTCGTGCGCATGGGTACAGATCACAGCATCCAGATACCGAATCTGCTTATCCCGCAGAAACGCCACGATATAACTGCTGTCCGCCACATTTCCGCCGTCGATCAGCATGGCACTGCCGCCCGAAAGCACCAGTGCGGCGTCCGCCTGGCCGACATCAAGAAAGTATGCGGTAAGCTCCTGCGAAGAAGCGCGTATCGGATTGCGGTTCTCTCCGGCCGTCGAAAACCCTATGAGCGCAAGCAAAAACAAAATGCCGGAAAGCAACGGCATCCAATGCCGTTTTGCTGCAAGCGCAATCTTTTTCATAAACAGAGTATAGCATTTGCTGCGGTCTGCCGCAAGCATCAGCATCCGGCCGCATTCCTCCGCCAAGCGCGTTTGCAGAACGCTTGAGCGCCCGTTTGTTTCTATGCTATACTGGTGGCAGTTTATTCTCAGGAGGATGTAATCATGATTTCCGATTCTTTGATCCATCAGCTTCGCGGCCGCGGTTTTCTGGCTGAGCGTTTTGAGACCGGCGCGCAGGCGAAAGAGGCGGCACTTGCGCTCATCGGCACCCGCAGCGTCGGCATCGGCGGAAGCATCACCGTGCGCGATCTCGGCCTGCCGGAAGCATTGACCGCCCAGGGCAACAAGATACACGCCCATTGGTATGCATCCCCCGAGGAATTGCCCACGGTACGCCATGAGGCGCTCCACGCAGACGTATATCTCTGCTCCGCGAACGCAGTGTTAACGGACGGCCGTCTCGTCAATATCGACGGCACGGGCAATCGGGTCGCCGGACTGATCTATGGGCCTCCGGTCGTAATTGTGATCGCAGGCAGCAACAAGATAGCCGAGTCCCTTGACGAGGGCATTGCCCGAATCCGGCGCGAATGCTGTCCCGGCAACGCTTGGCGGCTCGGTCTCGACACGCCCTGTGCGCGAACGGGAAAATGTGTGGATTGCCGAACTCCCGCCCGCATGTGCAACGTCATCACCATTCACGAAGCGCCCACACGCGCCGTCAAAGAGTTTCACGTGTTTCTGACGGACGAGCCGCTCGGGCTTTGATCGTCCGTTTAAGACGCGCTCGGCCGGCAAACAGCAAAAACCGCCCTTGAAACGGGTGGTTTTGGAAAGAGATTTGTCAAGGGTGTTTTCTACATCCAACTACAGCTTTGTATAAAAAAACAACCGAGCATAAATAATAAATAGACTCCAGCGGTATGAACCGCACCCCATTTGTTAGACAAGTATGATAAAATACTTGTACTAAGGAATGGGGTGTTCATTTATGCGATGCAGCAAGAACGTGAGTGTTCATCTTGTACATTAAAGTTCATCTTATCAAATCTTTAGCATTAGGTCGCATATCGCATTATGAACATCATCGCAAGGTATACAGCAAGCTTCAATCCAGCGCCTATTAACGCAGAATACAAACTGGCTTTAAAATCGAGTTTTCCTCATCCACAAAAGAACCGGGGGATATTGCGGTGTTCCCCCATATCCAAACGCTGCCGTCCCGTTTTACGGCGGCGTTCAAAGTTGAAGTCACAAAAACGGAGTTCACATCTTCCATGATTTTGGTAGGCGAAGTCCTGCTTTTTGTATCGCCTGTTCCAAGCTGCCCAACTTCATTGTCCCCCCATGCCCACAGACTGCCATCGGCCTGTACCGCCAAGCTATGCCTGTTGCTTGCGGCAACAGACACAACGTGCTCCATGATTCTTTGCGGCGTCTTTACGCTGCCGCTATGCCCCACGCCCGCCTGCCCCGCATCGTTATAACCCCAAGCCCACAGGCTGCCGTCCTGCTTTACGACAAGACAGTGATTGACGCCCATTGCGCCAAACGCAACATCTTCCATGATCTTAACAGGTTTATTCGAGAAAGAACTGTACTCAGAAGCGTATTGGGCGGCCGTAGAATCAGGTTCAAAGATAATATCCCGCCCCCACATCCACAAACTGCGATCCTTTTTTATTGCCATCGTATGCATATGTATTTCAGACTCTTCCGACTGCGGGATTACAGAAGCAATCGAATTTGCGATTCTCGCAGGATATTTCATGTAAACATGCTTGGCATTGCCATACTCAAAGCCCACGCCAAGCTGTCCCCGTGCATTTTCTCCAAAGCCAAAGAGCGCACCCAATTCTCTAAGCACATAGGTTTGCGTATTGTAAACCGGATTGACCCAAACCGCATGCACCTTCTCCATTTTTCTTTCAAAAGCATATTCTCTGTATTCAAACTCAAAAGAGGATTCCGTCTGAGCCCTTTTTCTCCATACCGTCCACAACGAACCATCTGTTTTCAATGCCCAAAAAGATGAACTGCGCAAACCATTTGCCATGATTGCGCTTACGCCTTCCATCACCTTTTCAGGAGTCTGTTCAAAATGAGACGAGGGTATTTCTCTGTTGCCCTCCCTGTATGTCGATATATCCCACGCCCATAGGGACATGTCTTCATAAAGAACGCAAAGGAAAGTGCCTCTTTTCCCGTTGGTGTCGGTCCCTACATGAACGGCGTCGGCAACGTGATCTGCAAGCTTCCAAGTCTTTCCAAACCTGCAAAAAGGCTCATCCTGGGTTGATGGGACGCTGTCCATGCTCCAAATCCACAGTTCGCCGTTTTCTTTGACGATAGCAATGTAATCTAATCCAAAGGAAACCGCAGTACCTGTATGGTTTATCAAAGCATGCCCTTCGTCCTGAGGCAAAATGGCATTTGGATCGCCCGGCGCACCTATAGGCCAATAGAATTTATATAGCAAACAAGATGCTGCTAACACAACGATTACCAGAAATATCAGCAAGGGAATTATCAGGGCTTTTTTATTCATCTGTTATCACATCCTTATGAACTATTCCCATGGGAACTAATTAGTTCAATTTTGAACTAATAGAGCAAACACCATTTGCATCAATAATTGCAGCGAAACAATTTTTTATGTGCAATACTTCCATGCCGTTTTCGACAACATATTCACGGGCATTCTCATCATTGGGATTAAACGCTAAAACATAGTATCCTGCAATAATTGGAGAGCTGTCAATTCCAATTTCGAGGACATCAACGGTTTCTTCAATGAGCTCATATACATAAAATCCCAATCTAAAAAGGCATTTTCAGCAACTACTCCATTTGCCAACGCGAACCTCAAAGCAGTTTCAATAGTTTGAACGTAAACAAAACTTCGGAAAGAGTTTTGTCTACGGAAAGAGGGGAGACACTATCTTCTCTTTAAGATTAGCCTATGCTTTGCATGGCTGTAAAAGTATCTGACTCTCAATCATAAATCATACCTAACAACCTCCAGATGCTTTATTATATCCTCTGGAGAGACGTTAGAATCAACAGGATACCTAAAGCTGAATTGATCGCCGTTTTCCCACCAATAAATGTAAACATCATTAAACAGTTCTCCAAAAAAGAACTTCGTGTCCTTAAAACGCTTAAGACTGAAGCGGCTAATACGTTCCTCGACCTTTTTGTCAGTTTCACCCCCCTGTATCCATGAGAATACTGCTTGTTCCTCGCCCCCGTCTGTTTGATAAATTATGGAAGTGCCTTGGAGGATGATCATAATAGACGTTTGCTTGAAGCTTGGCAGCGGCGTTTCTTTTAAAAAATAAACATACTTTTTGTCATAGAGCTTAAAATCATCCGGATGCGCCATTTTTTCCGGGTCTGTTGCTTTTACCGCTTTAATTTCTTTTACTGCCTCCTCTGCGCTGCTAAATTCTACAGCAGGCTCAGCACTTCCATTTATTTCAGAATACGGCATCGCAGATTCTACTATCGTGCCGACCTCATCGACAGATGGGACTCCGTCCTTGGATAATTGAGGGAACGACGACTTCGAAGAAGAACAAGCGGTCAAAAGAATAACAAGTATAGAAATGGTAATGAATAGAATTCTTTGTTTTTTCACTGTGTTCACAATGTCTCTTTTACAGAAAGAAACAAGCTCCTTTCTAAATACCATGCGCCCTGCTTTCTTTTCCCAGCAAAGCTCTAGCCCACTTTTTATAATGATTAGGATATGTCTTATTTGTTTGCGTGAATCCGTTTGCTCAGGCATCCGTGCAAAGGATCATGGGCTTGCTGTTGCAGAACAGTTTTCCATCCTTCACCTCAACGGCTGTCCCGTCGAGCAGATTCTCGCGACTGCCGTCCGATAGATCGACCGTTATCTCTGCCGACTGCCCTTTCAGAGAGAACACACCGATAAACCTCCTATTTCCGCTTCCGCGCTGCAAGACGGCGATGTCCTTTGCATCGTCCGCCTCCGCGCGGAACCAATCCGCGCTCCCGAACCGCTGTTTGATCGCATATAGTCTGCAAAGCAAACTGCTGAGATCGCGTCCCGTTTTCCGATCGATGGGGTCCTTGTCAAACAGGCTTGGCAGATGCGTGTTTTCAAACTCCTGTCCCGCATAGATCAGCGTTGTGCCCTTCAGAAAATACAAGAATGCGGTATAGTTTTCAAGTGCGCGTTCGTCATGCACATAGGAGCAGATACGCGGCTGATCGTGGTTTTCAAGAAACCGCAGTTTATTGTAATTTGCAGGATAGACGCCTTCCTGAAAATTCAGCATATCAAGATAGTGGCTAAGGCGCGCCTTTCCCGCAAGATACTTATCAAACACCTCGCGAATATCGTACTCATATTCCAGATCGAACACGGAAAACATGTCCGTATCCAAAGCGGAATCGATGCCGTTTCGCCGTGCCAGGCAACCATAGCCGAGATGCACCGTCTCGGCGAGCCAAATGCAGTTCGGGTTGACCTCCGCGACTGCCTCCCGCGCCCTGCGCCAAAACGCAAGCGGTACAAACGACGCCACGTCGCAGCGGAATCCATCCACGATTCCCGCCCACATAACAAGCGTATCGATGAGGTATTTCCACAGACCCGGCGCGCGGTAATCCAGATCGATCACATCCGACCAATCCCCCATCTTGTTTCCAGGCTTGCCGTTCGCGTCGTGATAAAAGTATTCCGGATGCTCCATATACAGCGTCGAATCCGGCGAAGTATGGTTATACACAACATCGATCATGCACTTCATTCCACGCGCATGGATCTGCTGCACAAGCGACCGGAAGTCCGCCATAGTGCCGTAAGCGGGATTCACGCTTCGATAGTCGCGGTTCGCGTAGGGGCAGCCGAGCGTCCCCTTCTTCCCCGCAATGCCGATGGGATGGATCGGCATCAACCAAACAATGTCCGTTCCAAGCGCGCGGATGCGGTCAAGATCGTCCGCAACAGCGCGAAATGTCCCTTCCGGCGTGTGATTGCGGACGTAAACGGAATAAATGACCTGTTTTTGCAGTCGCGGATCGGTTTGAAGCGCCATATATGCTTCCCTCCTGTACAGACGTCTGTACTCACTCTATCACATCCCTACCAAATTGCAAGCGCTTCTCAATGCGGTTTTTTCACACGGACTTCCGCAGGCGGCAGATCCGGCCCGCCGCTTGGCACGGTGCCGGATCCCGCATACAGCTCAGGTTCCGCATTTTGATAGAACCCCGCGCGGGGCGCGCCGCCTGTCACAGCAGGCGTTCGATCCGCGGCTTTGGCGAATTTCCCCGTTGCATGGATGCGGCTTGCGGGGCGGGACGTATGGGAGGTTCTCCTCTTCAAGCCTACCGGAGATCCGCCGCATCCGTTTCATCATCCGGCTCGGCGTTCAGCCTGTCGTGACGCTTTTGCGTCGCTCGTGCCGCCAGGAGCAATACAAGATAACAGAGTACGATGGCTCCAATCCCCCAAATCGCAGCAAAACCGAGGGCGCCGACAAGCCTTTGATGACGCAAGAACGTAAAGCCAAACAGAAAGACGGCGATACAAAGCCCGACGATTACGGAGATTGTAAGGATGGTCTTGCGGCTCATATCCATTCTCCTATCCCAAATCCCGGCTCGAATACATGAAACGGTCAGGTACACCGCAAGTCCCATGAGCAGGATCCATTCACCAGCAATTGCGCGCACATCCCTTATGACCAGAGCTTCTACAAACAGGGCGATTACAAGTCCCCAAAAGGCCATCCAGCATCCCCGGCTTTCGATTTCCAGCAGCTTGCGCTCCTGCTGCTCATCCAGATTACTTTTTCTCCGCTTCATCTTCATCTTCCTCCCAAAACAAATCGTTCAGTGTTACGCCCAGCGCCTTGCAGATTGCTACGCACAGCTTAATGGAAGGGTTAAACTCCCCCGCTTCAATCAGGCCGATGGTTTGCCTCGTGACCCCGGCCCTTCCGGCTAACTCGGTTTGAGAAATGTTAAGCTCAATGCGCCTGAACTTCATTTTTAAATTTCTCATCGGCATCCCCTCCTTACAATGACAATTATAAATTGCATTTGTGGATATGTCAAGTATATATTGCAATTATTCTCTATAATTTACAGCCATTTCTCCTCGGACTGAAGCGCTTTGAGAATTTGGCGACGATGTGATCGACGCAAAAGCAAACGATTTCCCTTTGTGAAAGCGCCTTGTAAAATTATCAAGGAATGGCTTTGCACTTTCCCCAGAAGATAAATAGATGTTGTGTCACAAATGCGCGTTGGCTGAAACGGCTCGATAGTCCTTGCTTCTGCCGCCTTCCGGCACAGAAATTGCAGCCGACCTCTGCTATCAAAGCTTCGTCAGAAAATGTGTTTTATCCGCTGCAAGGAGAATTGCATTGAAAAAGGACTTGCTTTTGCAAGTCCTTATTTCTGGCAAAGAACCGTAATTCTGTTAATAATCGTTTAGGGGGCAGCATTATCCTGAGGCCGTATTACTCAACTGAAACATCGCAGCAAACAGGGATTTATCTACGTGTTCCGTCATCATTAAAATGTTTTTTCAAAGCTTTCTCCGTCGAATAAATTGACGCAATCATAATAAAACACTGAATTGTCATAAGAATCAACCCTGCAAATTCAATCGTATTCTTATCACTATGGTATAACGGAATATGTATCAAAACAGATGGTATAATCATTACCCATCCTGTTTTCCACCAGAGTTTTCCGCAATAGTCGTGAGCAAATCTCCATGTATCCATATTTTTCATTGAGCGAGTTGTTCTGTATCCCACTATGTTGTTTATACGTTTGGGACAATGTTTCCACATCATTCTTCCACTAATAAGCATAACAATGGGAATGATTAAATCACATATTAACAACCGATACCACATAGAATTCACCCCCTCCCCGCAAATCCCAATTCTTATACGCTGTATAGCATATTTGTATAGAAAAGCCCATCGCAATTCTATCCAAACTACGGTGGACTCATGGTGGAGGCGGGGAGAATCGAACTCCCGTCCGAAAACCTGTCAACAAGACTTTCTACGAGCGTAGTCGATCTATTTAGATTTCCCTTTCCGCGGCTCCGGTCGACAGGATCCGCGTTCCGGTAGCTTCATAAATCCGGCCCGCTGCAAAGCTTAGGCGGGTTCGTTCCCTACCCTAAATGACGCCCGTATCCGCAACGGTAGGTTTTCGCGGGCGGACGGACGCGCGTATGGTTACGCAGCGACTGCTAAAGTATTGTTGTTGTCAGTTACTTTAAACTGTTCCCGTTTTTAACGAAGCACGGGGCTTCGGCTCGCTTATCCGGTCTCCATGATTCCCGTCGAAACCATGTTCGCCCCCAAAGCTCTTTGGAGAGGGGCGCGATGTATCCCTCTCTGTTACTATTATATCCTGCTTTCAAAAAAGATGCAAGAAGTCCAACGTACGGAAATAATCTTCCGGCGTTTCCGCTCTGCGGATCATCTGCACGGAACCGTCCTTTTCAAGCAGCAGCTCCGCGCTTCTCAACTTGCCGTTATAGTTATACCCCATAGAGAAGCCGTGCGCGCCCGTATCATGGATAACAACGAGGTCTCCGATGTCAATCTTCGGCAGCGGCCGGTCAACGGCAAACTTGTCATTGTTCTCGCAGAGCGAACCGATCACATCGTACAACTGCGTCAAAGGAGCGTTTTCCTTGCCAAGCACGGTAATATGGTGATACGCGCCGTACATCGCCGGCCGCATCAGATTGCATGCGCAGGCATCCAGGCCGATATACTTCTTATAGGTATTCTTCTCGTGGATCGCACGCGTCACCAGATACCCGTAGGGCCCCGTAATATAGCGTCCGAGTTCTGTAAAGATCGAGATCTCCATGCCAGCCGCGCGAACGACCTCCTGATACACTCGCTCGACCTCGCTGCCGATGAACGCAATATCCGTTTCCTTTTCATATGGACGGTACGGAATGCCCACGCCGCCCGAAAGATTGATAAACGTGACGTTTGCACCGAGTGTTTCTTTCAGCTCTACCGCAAGGCGGAACAGCTGCCGTGCCAGCGTCGGATAATAATTGTCATCCGTCGTATTGCTTGCAAGAAACGCATGGAGGCCGAAGTTCTCCGCGCCCTCGTCCATCAGACGTCTGAACCCTTCAAAAATCTGCTCGCGTGTGAAACCGTACTTCGCATCGCCCGGGTTCCCCATGATCGTATTGCCGAGCATGAACTCGCCGCCCGGATTGAACCTGCAGCAAATCGTTTTCGGAATGCCGCCGTGCGCTTTCAGAAAATCAATGTGCGTAATATCGTCAAGATTGATAAGCACGCCCATTTCGCTCGCAAGCTCAAATTCCTCCGCGGGCGTATCGTTGCTTGAGAACATGATATCATGCCCGGTGATCCCGACTGCGCGCGACAGCATCAGCTCGGTCAGGCTTGAACAATCCATACCGCAGCCCTCTTCATGCAGCAGTTTCATGATGATGGGATTCGGCAGCGCTTTTACAGCGAAGTATTCGCGAAAACCGGGATTCCACGCAAACGCTTTCTGCAGCTTGCGCACGTTTTCGCGTATACCTTCCGCGTCGTAAATGTGAAAGGGTGTGGGATAATCGCGCACGATGCGCTCCATCTGTTCCTTCGTAAAGGGTAAGGGTCTCATCTGTGGGTCTCCTTCATGCGGCGTTCGATTTCCCGGCCTGCGTCACGTTCCGCGATACTGTGGCGCTTGTCGTACAGCTTCTTGCCCTTTGCAACGGCAAGCTCCACCTTGACTTTGCCGTCCTTCAGATACAGCGACAGCGGGACAAGGCTCATGCCCTCCGTCTGCTGCGCGCTGCCGAGCTTCCTGATCTCGCGTTTATGCGCGAGCAGCTTTCGCGTGCGGAACGGGTCATGATTGTAGATGTTGCCCTGCGCATAGGGGCTGACATGCATTCCTATAAGATACAGCTCGCCGTCCTTGACCTGCGCATAGCTATCTTTCAGGTTCAGCTGACCCTGACGGATCGACTTGACCTCGGTTCCCACGAGCGCAATGCCACACTCATAGGTATCCTCGATGAAATAGTCGTGCCGCGCCTTCTTGTTCTGCGCGATCAATTTTGTTCCGCGTCTGATCGGCATACCGATTCCTCTCCGTAAAATAATATACAATCTATATTTATCATAGCGTCTTTTGTCTGCGCCGTCAAGGGCTCGCTGCAAAACGCAGAAGTCCGAACGCTTTTGAAAACAGGAAAAACGCTCTGCATACGAGATACAGAGCGTTTCTGTTTCTACAACGTTTCCTCAGCCGAAAATCGCAAGCGCGATCGCAAGCACACCAAAGATGACCGACAGGATGATGGTCAGCTTCTGGAGCTTTGCCTCGCGGCTGGCCGCCTTGCCCTTAGCAGTAAAGGAAGCGGTATCACCGCCGAATGCAGAACCTACGCCCGCCGACTTGGTCTTCTGCACGAGCACCACGATGATGATCGCGATTGCAACGAGGATCAGCGCGATGGTAATAATGTTCGAAAGAAGGGTCATTTCTATTTCCTCCAAAATTGACTGCGACGCAAATTATATCATGCGCGGGTCGGAATTGCAAGGGAAAAGGCCTGAAATCTTACGATTTTATCAGGGTTTTTCCGGTCATCTCCTGCGGAACGGGAAGTTCCATCAGGTCCAGCAGCGTGGGTGCGAGATCGCACAGTCTGCCGCCTTCACGGAGCTCGACGCTCTTTCTCGAATCGTCCACGAGAATGCAGGGAACGGGGTTCGTCGTATGCGCGGTAAACGGCACCTGAGCCTTCTCGTCCCACATATATTCCGCATTGCCGTGATCTGCGGTAATGATGCAGCGGCCGCCCGTCTTTTGAATCGCTTCAACGACCATTCTGACGCAGGAATCTACAGCGTGAACCGCCGCGACCGCAGCGTCCATCACGCCCGTATGACCGACCATATCACAGTTTGCAAAGTTCAGGATCATCACATCATACTTGCCGCTCTCGATCCTGCGGACGGCTTCGTCCGTGACCTCATATGCGCTCATTTCGGGCTTGAGATCATAGGTCGCGACCTTCGGCGAGGCAATCAGGGCGCGATCCTCTCCCTCGTTCGGTGCCTCTACGCCGCCATTGAAGAAGAAGGTGACATGCGCGTACTTCTCCGTCTCTGCGATGCGGAGCTGCGTCTTCCCCATCTTGGCCAAGTATTCGCCGAGCGTATTATGCATAGACTGCGGTTTGAACGCAATCTGCAAATGGCCCTCAAAGGTTTTGTCATACTGCGTCATGGAAACGTAGTACAGCGGGAAGAAGCCGTTTTTCCTCTCAAATCCGTCAAAATCCTCAAAGATGTACGCACGGCTGATCTCTCTTGCGCGATCCGGACGGAAGTTATAGAAGATGACGGAATCCTGCGCCTGAATGGTGGCCGTGGGTTTTCCGTCCGTCAGAACGACGGTCGGCACTACGAACTCGTCCGTTACGCCAGCATCATAGCTCTGCTGCATCGCTTCCGCAGCGCTGCTTGCAGTCAGTCCCTCGCCATAAGTCAGCGCCGCATACGCCTTTTCCACGCGCTCAAAGCGATTATCACGATCCATGGCATAGTAACGGCCCATGACCGTCGCGATCCTGCCGACGCCCAGTTCCTTCAGTTTTGCATCGACCTGCTCCACGTACCCCTTTCCGCTCGTGGGCGGAACGTCGCGCCCGTCCATGAAGCAGTGGACATAGACCTTTTCGAGTCCGTGATCCTTTGCGAGCTTGACGAGCGCATAGAGATGTGTCAGATGGCTATGCACGCCGCCATCCGAACACAATCCCATGAGGTGCAGCGCAGAATCATGCTTCTTGCAGTTCTCGACTGCTCCAAGGAACGCGGGATTCTGAAAGAACTCGCCGTCGTCAATAGATTTCGAGATGCGGGTAAACTCCTGATACACGATGCGCCCGGCGCCGATGTTCAGATGCCCCACCTCGGAATTCCCCATCTGCCCCGCGGGCAGCCCCACATCCATGCCGCTCGCTTGCAGCAGGGTATGCGGGTAGCTGTCACACAGCGCCTTGATATTCGCAACGCCGTCGGTCTTGATGGCGTTGCCCTCTTTTTCCTTGCGATAGCCAAAGCCGTCAAGGATGAGCAAAGCTGTGATCGGTTTCATCAGTAGTTGACCACCTTGGAAAAGTCCTCTGCCTTGAGCGATGCACCGCCGATCAAGCCGCCGTCGATCTCCGGCATGCTCATGAGCTCGGAAGCATTCTTGGGGTTCATGCTTCCGCCGTACTGGATGCGCACCTTTTCCGCAACATCTTTGCCGTACACTTCCGCGATCGCGCCGCGAATGACGGCGATGGTTGCGTTTGCGTCCTCTTTCGTTGCGGTTTTGCCCGTGCCGATGGCCCAGATGGGCTCATATGCAATGACGAGCGTTTCCACGTCCTTTGCCTCGATACCGTCCAGCGCAGCCTTTGTCTGGCCGGATACAACGGCGTTCGTGACGCCGCTTTCCCGCTGCTCCAGCGATTCGCCAACGCAGATGATCGGCGTGATGCCGGCTGCGATCGCAGCCTTTGCACGCTGATTCACGGTCGCGTCCGTTTCGCCGAAATACTGGCGGCGCTCGCTGTGACCGACGATGGCATATTCAACGCCGTGTGCCTTCAGCATATCCGCAGAAATTTCGCCCGTGAACGCGCCTTTTTCCGCCCAATGGATGTTCTGCACGCCGAGATGGATATTCGTGCCGGCGATGATGGGTTCGACCGCACAGAGGTCTACAAAAGGCGGACAGATCACAA
>ERZ1026844.1225-NODE-1225-length-16073-cov-11.195218_pt1 | contig 16073 bp, 15 predicted proteins | sample MGYA00380152_ERZ1026844 | MGnify/ENA primary metagenome ERZ1026844 (study PRJEB33269, sample SAMEA4719788) | human gut metagenome | biome: human-associated habitat; feature: organic feature; material: feces | place: Cameroon | collected 2013-10 ... | reverse complement strand
ACACAACACATATCAAATGTTCCTTTGGCGGAGACGAGAGGATTTGAACCTCCGCGGCCCTTACGAACCCTAGCAGTTTAGCAAACTGCCCCCTTCAGCCTCTTGGGTACTGCTCCTTGTGTTATTTATTTTAATTCTTTATAAAAAAATGGCGGAGAGGGTGGGATTCGAACCCACGGTAGGCTACAAACCTACGCCAATTTTCAAGACTGGTGCCATAAACCAACTCGACCACCTCTCCATGATTGTCAACCTGTGACAATTTATATAATACCACACATTAACACTTTTTGTCAATATATATATTGATTTTTCTTTGCTTTTGTGTGGTATTTTTTATTATTTATTTTTTATTACTTGATTAATTGCTTGCTCTTCTTCTTTTGATAGTGCATATTCTGATTTTCCATTTACTACTGGTTTAGCATATATATTTGATGTATCTCTTCCATAAATACCATTTAAAACTATCCCCGTATCATTTTCATTTAATAAAGCTAACGCAAAGCTTAAATTGCTTCCCGTATCTTTATAGGCATTATATCTAATCAACCCTATTTTCTTTAGGTTTTCTCTTGAATCATCATCTAATTTTTGGCAATATTTTTCTATTTCCGCATTTTCCTTCTTTATTTCTTCTACGTTTTCAACATATTTTTGCAACATTTCGTCTATATTATTGCCTCTTCCTAGCTTTGTCATAAACTCAGAATAGTTTGCTCTTAATTTTCTCAATTTTATAGAGTTTAACATATATAAAATTATTAATGTGATATTTATTACAAGTATTACTATTTCAAATACATTAATCTCAAAATTTCCGTTCATTTAATCAAATCCCTTTCATTACTTTATTAAGTGTAAAATTCTTTCTAGGTCATCATTTGAGCTATATTCGATTACTATTTTTCCTTTTCTCTTTCCTGCTTCTAATTTTACTTTCGTGCCGAAAAAGCCTTGGAAAGAATCCTCTATGTCTCTATATATCGCTTGATATCTTTGAGCCTTTTCCTTGTCTCTCTTTGGTAATTTTTGGTCATTATCTATTTTTCTTACTAAATCGTCATAATTATCACCATTTTCAACAACTCCAAGTGCAAGCTTATATTGTTTATCTGGATCTTGCACTCTCATTAATTCCCTACATTGTCTTTCGCTAAAATTATGTTCTAATACTAAATCTATAACTCTTGGATCTAAATTTAATATTCTAACATTATTTGTTAGTCCACTTCTACTCATTCCCAATTTATCAGCTAATTGTTGTTGTGATAAACCATAATCATCTAAAAGTCTTCTTAAACCTCTTGCTTTTTCAATAGGATTTAAATTTTCTCTTTGAATGTTTTCTATTAATGCAATTTCCCTATTTTCTTGTTCTGTTTTTGTTCTAACTAAACAAGGCATTTCTGTAAGCCCGGCCTTTTTAGCAGCTCTCCATCTTCTTTCTCCTGCAACTATTTGATAATATCCATCTTTTGGCATAACAATTATTGGTTGAATAACTCCATATCTCTTTATCGAGCTTGCCAATTCCTCTAATTTGTCTTCGTCAAATTTTTTTCTTGGTTGATCCGCATTTGGCTCAATTTCAGTTATTTTTATTTGTTGAACAACCTCCTCATCTAGTGGATCTTCCATTTTTTTATAACTATTATCACTAAATAGAGCATCTAATCCTTTTCCTAAACCTGTTTTCTTTGCCATTATCTTTCCCTCCTAATTATTTTTTCATACGCTTTGCGGCTCTTAATTCATCTTCATTTGCTTTTATGAACTCTTTTGCAAATTTTTCATAGCTTTTAGCCCCTTTTGATCTCGGATCATACATAGTTATAGGCATTCCATAACTTGGTGCTTCACTAAGCTTTACATTTCTTGGTATAACATTTTTATATACTTTATCTCCAAAATATTTCTTTACTTCTTTTACAACTTGATTTGATAAATTTGTTCTAGCATCGTACATTGTAAGCAAAGCGCCTTCTACTTGCAAACTTTTGTTCATATGTTTTTTTACTAAATCTATTGTATTTAATAGCTGTCCTAATCCTTCCAGTGCATAATATTCACATTGAATTGGTATTAAAACACTATCAGAAGCTGTAAAGGCGTTTAATGTTACTAGTCCTAATGAAGGGGGACAATCTATTATGATAAAATCATATTTATCTTTTATATTGTCAATCTTTTTCTTTAGTCTATATTCCCTCTCTTCCATTGAGACTAGCTGAACTTCTGCTCCTGCTAGGTTTATATTTGAAGGACATAAATCCAAATGTTTTACTATTGTTGATTGTAATGTGTTTTCAACTTCTATATCCTCTATTAGTACATCATAAACCGAAAATTGTTGTTCTTTATTTATTCCTAAACCACTTGTAGCATTTCCCTGTGGGTCAGCATCCATAAGTAATACTTTTTTTCCTCTTTTAGCCAGAACTGTGCTTAAATTAATTGAAGTTGTTGTTTTGCCAACTCCTCCTTTTTGATTTGCTATTGATACTATCTTACCCAATTTTTTCCCTCCTAAGTAGAACAAATCATATAGTGCTTAAAACCTCAGTATTTTCAGTAGTTCTATAGGTTTGCCCATTGTAAAATTGCTTTATTTATATGGAAATTTCTTCAAATTTTTGCATATAATAAAAGACATATTAATAATATATTAATATCATTAATATGTCAATAAATTTCATTAAATTTTCACATATTTTTTTATTTGTTTTTTTTACTTTTTTATAAAAGTGGCTGTTTTGCTGGCATTCCAGGTTTTCTAGGATATTTTTTATTTGTATTTTCTACTTTTTCTACTATAATTACATTTTTTCTCGATTCTTCTCCCGGAATTTCTAATTCTTCTAATTTTATGTATTTTCCACCTAATTCTTCTGCTACATTTTCTATTCCCTTCATCTCATCTATAACTTTAGGTCCTTTCATACATAAACAGTATCCTCCAACTTTAACTAAAGGCAACATATATTCTAGCAACACATTAATTGGAGCAACAGCTCTTGAAACTGCATAATCAAATTTTTCTCTATATTTTTCGTTTTGCCCTACTTCTTCTGCTCTACTGTGAACTGTATTAACATTTTCTAGCTTTATAGAGTCTTTAACTATGTTAAGAAAATTAATTCTTTTATTTAAAGAATCTACCAAGGTTACATTGACTTTTTTTGTTATAGCTAATGGCATTCCAGGAAATCCAGCCCCTGTTCCAACATCTACCACACTAGTATCTTCTTTAATCAATTTTGATATTGTTAAAGAATCTATAAAATGCTTTTTTATTATTTCCTTTTCATCTGTAATTGCTGTTAGATTTATTTTTTCATTCCATTCTAAAAGTAGTTTCATATATTGATAAAATTTTTCTATCTCATTTTCAGAAATTTCAAATAATTTATTATATTTCGTAAATTCTTTTCTAAATTCTTCATATTCCATTTTATTTTCCTCCTTTGTTTTTAACTTGCTCTAAATATATTAATAATACAGAAATATCTGCTGGTGATACTCCAGATATTCTTGAAGCTTGTCCTACAGATTCTGGCTTTATTTTGTTTAACTTTTGTCTTGCTTCTAATCTTAAGCCTTTAAGTGTAGAATAATCTAAGTCCTGTGGTAATTTTCTTTTTTCTAGTTTTTTAAATTTTTCTACTTGGGCTTCTTCTAACTTTATATATCCTTCATATTTTATCTGTATTTCAACTTCTTGTGCCTCTTCAGTCGAAAGTTCTGGCATATTCTTATCAATTTCTTTTAAATCTTTATATTTAATTTCTGTCCTTTTTAATAGATCTGCCATCTTCACTCCTGTCTTTATTTCAGAAGAGTTCTGTTTCTGCAAAAACTGGTTTACCTCTAGAGTCGGCTTGACTATAGCGTTTTTTAACCTATTGATTTCAGATAATATGTTTGCTTTTTTCTCTGTAAACCTTTCGTATCTTGCTTTTGAGATTAATCCATTCTCATACCCCAAATCTGTCAATCTTAAGTCTGCATTATCTTGTCTTAATAACAATCTATACTCTGCTCTTGATGTCATCATTCGATAAGGTTCGTTTGTTCCTTTTGTTACAATATCATCTATTAAAACTCCAATATAAGCTTGTGCTCTATCTAATATTAATGGTTCTTTGTTTTGCAATTTTCTTGCAGCATTAATCCCCGCTATTATTCCTTGAGCTGCTGCTTCTTCATAACCAGAAGTTCCATTTATTTGTCCTGCAAAGAACATTCCATCTATATCTTTATATTCTAGTGATAGTTTTAACATTGAAGGATCAATGCAATCATATTCTATTGCATAAGCTGGTCTTGTAAACTCTACATTTTCTAATCCCGGAAGTGTCCTATACATAGCTATTTGTACGTCTTCTGGAAGAGATGAGCTCATTCCTTGTACATACATTTCATCAGTATCTCGTCCAAGTGGCTCTATAAAAACTTGATGTCTTTCTTTATCTGCAAATCTTACTACTTTGTCTTCTATAGAAGGACAATATCTTGGCCCTGTTCCTACTATTTCTCCTCCGTATAAAGGGGATCTATGTAAGTTATTTCTTATTATTTCGTGTGTTTTAGCATTAGTATAGGTTAAATAACAAGGTAGTTGTTCTTCTTTCATATCAAGCTTATCATCAAAAGAAAACGCTTCTATATCTTCATCACCATTTTGTATTTCCATCTTCGAAAAATCTACTGTATTTTTATTTATTCTGGCTGGTGTTCCTGTCTTAAATCTGACTAACTTGATATTTAGTTTTTCTAATATTTCAGACAACTTCTTTGAAGGGAATACTCCGTCAGGACCGCCTTCATAAGAGGTTTCTCCTATAAATATTTTTCCTCTTAAATACGTTCCTGTGCATAGTATTACTTCTTTAACCTTGTACACTGCTCCTATGTTTGTTTCAACGCTTACAACCTTTCCGTTTTCTACACCTATATCAACTATTTCAGCCTGCTTTAAATATAGATTTTCTTGTTTCTCAAGTGTATGCTTCATCTCTACTTGATATTTCTTTCTATCAGCTTGAGCTCTTAAAGAATATACTGCCGGTCCTTTAGATGTATTTAACATTCTCATTTGCACAAATGTTTTATCGATATTTTTTCCCATCTCTCCGCCTAAGCAGTCTATTTCTCTAACAAGATGTCCCTTAGAGCTTCCTCCTATATGAGGATTACATGGCATATTAGCAACTGTTTCTAGGCTTATCGAGAACAATAAAGTCTTCATTCCCATTCTCGCAGTTGCTAGAGCTGCCTCACATCCAGCATGTCCAGCTCCTATTACTGCTATATCATATTCTCCTGCGTCATATTTCATTTATTTTTCCTCTTTTCCTTTTATTTTTACTTTTTTCTGTTTTAACAAAAACGTTTAAACGTGCGTTTCTTTTTATTTTTTATTATTCATTTATCGTATTTTCAATGTTTTCTTTTATTTTATTGTCTTTTTGACACACTTTGTTCTTTTTTATTTTTTCGACAAAATTCGACAAAATATACAAATTTTACCAATTCTTATTTTCCTAAGCAGAACTTTTTAAAGATTTCATTTATTATTTCTTCTGATACATTTTCACCTGTAATCTCCAGGATATGCTCTAATATTTCTTTTAGACATATTGCTGTTATATCTACCGGCATTTTCTCCTCCAAGCTATTTCTAGCTTTTTTAATTGCTTCTACTGCAAACACTATTTGTTGCTTTTGTCTTGCATTTGTTATAATTTCTGTATTGTCATTTTCTATTTGATTTAGATTAAACATTTTTTCAATAGCCTCATACAATTTTTCTAGCCCCTTTTCTTCTTTTGTAGAAAAGTCTATTATGGTTTTTTTAGTGTTTAAAATTTTATCATTGTCTTTCATCATATTTTTATTTAAATCTGTTTTGTTTATAAGGATAATAGCATTTTTATCTTTTATTAAACTAAGTATTTGCTCATCCTCTTCGTCAAACGCACGAGAATCGTCAAAAACAGCAATAATTAGTTCAGCATCATTAGTTATGCTTATGCTTCTTTTTACTCCTATTTGCTCAACCTCGTCGTTTGTATTTCGTATTCCTGCCGTATCGATTATTTTTAACGGAATTCCTTTTACATTTATATATTCTTCTATGGTATCTCTTGTTGTTCCTTCTACATCACTAACAATAGCTCTATTCTCTCCCAAAATCATATTCAACAAAGAAGATTTTCCTACATTTGGCTTTCCTACTATTGCAGTTTTAATTCCTTCTTTTAATATTTTTCCATTTTTAAAACTTTCTTCTAATTTTTTTAGTTTTTCTTCTACCCTATCCAAAGTTTTCTCTATCTTCTTGTTAGTTGTTTCTTCGATGTCATATTCTGGATAATCTATAGATGCTTCAATGTCCGCCATAATGTCTAATATTTCTTGTTGTATTTCTTTTATTTTCACCGATAAGCTTCCTTCTAACTGTTTTTGAGCGACTTTCATCTCTTGTTCTGTTTTAGAATTTATAATATCTATTATCGCTTCTGCCTGTGACAAGTCTATTCTCCCATTTAAAAAAGCTCGTTTTGTAAATTCTCCTGGTTCTGCAAGTACTGCTCCATTTCTTATACATTCTTCTAATATTCTATTTTCTACAACAATCCCTCCGTGCGAGTTTATTTCACACATATTTTCTTTGGTATAACTCTTTGGCGAAATAAAATAAGATACAAGCACCTCATCTATTATTTCATTTTTTTCCCTGTTTACTATATTTCCATATTTTATTGTATATCCTTTTATTGGGCCTTTGTTTTTTGGCTCAAATATTTTTTCTAATATTTCAAAACAGTTTTCCCCGCTTAACCTAATTATTCCAATTCCTGCATTTCCTGGTGCTGTTGATATTGCTGCTATTGTACTCATATTTTCCTCCTAATTATTTCTAAAAAAAGTCAAAGTTAGATATAGTACTCCTACTAAAATCTGAACTTTGACTTCCGATTTATATAAAATTATTTTTTTGCTATTACAACTCTTCTTCTATCATTTTCTCCTATACTATATGTTTTAACTGTTTTACTTTCTTGTAATTTTGTGTGAATTATTTTTCTCTCATACGCTGTCATAGGTTCCAATGTTATTGTTTTTCCAGTTTTAGTAACAGTTTTTTCTATTTTTTCAGATAATTCTTCTAACGTTTTCTTTCTTGCACTTTTATAGTTTTCTATGTCTAATATAACTTTTACATCAGATTCATTCTCTTTATTTATTATAGCTGTTAATATTGTTTGAAGCGCATTTAAAGCTTCTCCCCTATATCCTATTAATTTTGCAGCTCCTTTTCCTGTCACCACAACCTCAATATATTCTGGTGTTTCTTCTATTTTATATTCAATATCTTCTGATACTTTGTTTAAAAATTCTTTTAAGAAATTTCCAATTATTTCTTCTGCTTTTTTCGCTTCTTGTTTGTTTATTGGTCTTTTTTCTTCTTTCCTTGGTCTTCTTTCTTGAGTTTCCTTTATTCCCTCTTTTTCAGTAATTTCAACTTTTACAATATGTGGATCTAATATATTAAAAAAACTTTTCTTTTTTTCTTCTAATATTTTTATTTCTACTTGATTTCTTGTTAATCTTAACTCTTTTAGTCCTTTTTCAATCGCCTCTGTTGAAGTTTTTCCTTCTGAAATAATTGTTCTAGGCATTTTCTTCTTCCTCCTTTTTGTTTTCAGAAATCTTGTTAATTATTATTCTTTCTATTATCATTGCAATATTGCTTACTAGCCAATACAGAGCTAATCCAAGAGGAGCAATAAATGCTATTGTAATAGACATTATTGGTATCATATAATTCATGCTCTTTGTCATATCTTGCATTGCTTCCATAGCTTCTTCCGATTTTGCTTCTTCTTCAGATATAAGAGCCTTTTCTTCATCATTCTCTTTGTTTTCTGCTGCTTTCTTTTCCTTGTCAGCTTTCTTCTTTTCTTTCGCTTTATCTTGCATATTATTTGTCATCTTTATTGAAACAAAAGAAGTTATAACATACAACACAGGAATAATATATACTGTTATATCTTTTAAGTTTTGATTTGGAACTTTGCTTAAGTCTAATCCCAAGAAATCCATGTTTATAGCAACTTCTGAATCTTCTGCTGATTTCGTTTGAATAACTTGAATTTCTGGATATGCTGACGTTTTTCCCTCTTCTGTCTTTATTTGCTCAATATATTCATTAACCTTGTTTGAATCCACCTTTTTCATGTATGTTAAAGGTTTGCTTACCAACCAAAATACAGAAATAATTAAAATTATTTGTATTATTGAGCTTAGGCATCCACTAAAAGGACTTACCTTCTCTCTTTTATATAGTTCTATTGTCTCTTGGTTTAATTTTTCAGGATTATTCTTATATTTTTTTTGAATCTCCTTCATTTTTTCCTGCACTTTTGCATTCTTTTTCATTGATTTTTGTTGTGATACCGTTATTGGTATTAATATAATTCTTAATAATATAGTAAATACAATTATTGCTATTCCATAATTGTTAAATAAATTATAAAGAAAGTTTAGTAAATATCCAAATAAATTTGCTATTGCTCCCATTTTTACCTCCTGTTACTCTAGAGGGTCATATCCGCCCTTTGAAAAAGGATTGCATTTTATTATTCTGACTAGTCCTTTTAGAATCCCTATTATACATCCGTATTTTAAAATCGCTTGTTTTGTGTATTCTGAGCACGTTGGATAGTATTTGCAGTTAACACCTCTATTAGCAAGGCTTGGCGATATCTTTCTCTGATACCACTCTATTATTTTTACTAGTACACTTCTCATAAAAAAACTAAACTTTTTCAATCAGATTTGCCTCTTCAAAAATTTCTCTTATCTCTTTGTGAATTTTATGAAATTCTACACCTTCAACTTGTTCCTTTTTGTTCCAAAGAAAAACAATGTTATATCCTTGCTTTAAAGATTTCATTTCTCTGTAATAAGCTTCTCTAATAATTCTTTTAATTCTATTTCTTTTTACGGCATTACAAATCTTTGTATTTACTGCAATTCCTATAACATTTCTATCTATATTATTTTTATATATGTATATTATAACGTGTTTTCTTACGAAATATTGCCCTTTTTTAAGAACGTTTTTAAATTCGTAATTCTTTTTTAATGTATATATTCTTTTCATATTTTCACTCATTTTCTTTATTACAAAAAAGCCACTAAAAAATTCTAGTGGCCTTGTCATAATTTACGCACTTAGTTTTTTTCTACCTTTTGCACGTCTTGCTTTTATTATATTTCTTCCAGATTTAGTACTCATTCTTTTCATGAAACCATGTTCTTTTTGTTCTTGTCTCTTTTTTGGTTGAAATGTTCTCTTCATCTTTGCACCTCCAGTATTTTTTCTTTCATAAGTATTTATTATTATATACCACTTTTCATGATTATGTCAATACTTTCCTACAAAAATAAAAATATTTATTTTTTATCTATTTTTATATTGACTATTTAACTCTTTTTTTGATATTATATACGAAAATAAGAGAAATAAATACTTTTGTGTTTTTTTGCTTATATTATACAACCAAATACGCTAATCATAAGGGATCCGCGAGTTATCCACATTTTGTGGATAACTATGTGGATAACTATGTGTATAAATTTTTATTCCTATCTCTGTTCTAGGATGTTGGAAGGATGAACTTTAATGCAAAATGAACTGAATGATTTATTAACAAAAGCAAAAGAACTTTTAAAAGAGGAAACCACAAAAATTTCATACGAAACATGGATAAAAATATTAGAGATTCAAAGTGCGGATAATGATCACATTGTTTTGTTGACATCTACTGATTTTCAGAAGAATATTGTTTCTTCAAAATATTTAGATTTGTTGACAAACACCTTTAATTATTTGACAAATAAAGATTGCAGTGTTTCTATTGTCTCTAGAGAGGAGCTTGAAACCGCGTCAAATAATTCAGATTTAAGTGATACAACCAAAATTGAAGCTCCTATTAATTATGTCACAACGAATTTAAATCCCAAATACACTTTTTCTACATTTGTCGTTGGAAATAATAATAGATTTGCTCATGCCGCAGCTCTAGCAGTTGCGGAAGCTCCTGCGTCTTCTTATAACCCTTTGTTTATTTATGGAGGCGTTGGTCTAGGCAAAACTCACTTAATGCATGCCATTGGTAATGAGATTCTAAGAAACAATAAAAATTCTAAAATTTTGTACGTTACTTCAGAAGCCTTTACTAATGAGCTTATTAATGCTATAAAAGACAATACAAATGATCAATTTAGAAATAAATACAGAGGAATTGATATCTTATTAATTGACGATATTCAATTTATTGCTGGTAAAGAAAGAATTCAAGAAGAATTTTTCCACACATTTAACACATTATATGAAAGTGGAAAACAAGTTATTCTATCTAGTGATAAACCACCAAAGGATATTCCTTTATTGGAAGATAGATTAAAATCAAGGTTTGAGTGGGGAATAATAGCAGATATTTCTAATCCAGATTATGAAACACGTCTTGCAATTCTTAGAAAAAAGGCACAAATAGATAACATAATAATTGATGACGAGATTTTGTCTGCAATCGCAACTCGTATAGATTCTAATATCAGAGAACTAGAGGGAACTTTAAATAAATTAATTGCAACAGCTTCTTTAACATCTAATAGACAAATAACAATGGAAATGGCTGAAAAAGCAATTAATGATATTGTCTCTCAACAAGAAAAAGTTATTTCTGCAACATACATTCAAGAAACAGTAGGGAAGTACTTTAACATAAATCCGAAAGATTTAAAAGGTTCTAAAAGATCAAATGATATAACTTTCCCAAGACAAATAGCAATGTATTTATGTAGAAATGTTGCAAATATGTCTTTACCGCAGATTGGTAAGGATTTTGGAAAAAGAGATCATACAACAGTAATGCATGCTTGTAACAAAATAGAAAAAGAAATAAAAACTAATTCAAACACAAAGTTAATTGTGGAAAGTGTGAAAAACATCCTACTGGATATGAAATAGTTGATATTTAAACAAAAACTAAAGATTTCTTAAATAAACGTTTGTAAAAATTATGTTTGATTCGGAGACTGGAAATTCTTCTTACGGAATAGCTAGATTAGTTATACACAGGGGGCTGTGGAAAAGCTGTTGATAACATGTGTATAACTCAGTAATCCACAATTGTAATTTTTACCTGTTGATAACTTTACATTTTATCCACAGAGTTATCAACATCAATTTTGCTAGGGAAGCAAGGGCGTAGATGAGTTTTCCACACAATCCACAGCACCTACTACTACTACTACTAAATATATTTATATTTTATATAATAAAGGAGTCGATGAAAAAATGAAACTTATTTGTGAAAAGGATAAAATCCTTAAAGCACTTAATTCCGTAACTAAAGCTGTTGCTGTAAGAACAACAATGCCTATATTAGAAGGAATATTAATACAAACAAACGACAATGAAATAAAATTAACAACCTATGATTTAGAAATAGGTATAGAATATATAATTAATGACTGTAAAGTAGAAGAACAAGGAGCAACTGTTGTTAATGCAATAATGTTTACAGAAATTATAAGAAGATTACCAGATACAGATATAAAAATTACATTAAATGATAAAAACTTATTAGTAATTGAATGTGAAGGATCTTTATACAAATTAGCAACTATGAATCCAGATGAATTCCCAGAATTACCAAAAATAAATGTGGAAAATTCAATAGAAATAGAACAAAATACATTAAAAGATATGATAAGAAAAACAATATTTGCTGTTAGTACAGAAGAAAACAGACCTATATTTACAGGATGTTTATTCGAAATAGCAAATAATAAATTAAATGTTGTAGCTGTTGATGGATTCAGATTAGCTTGGAAAAGCAAATTTTTACAAAATAAAGTAAATAACTTTTCAGCAGTTATACCAGGAAGAACATTAAATGAAATAAACAAAATATTATTAGATTCTTTTGATATGATAAAAATTGGTGTTGCTAAAAATCAAGTTTTATTCGAAATGGAGAACTGTAAAATAGTAACTAGATTATTAGATGGAGAATTTTTAAACTATTCAAGCGTTATTCCAGAAAATTGGGAAACAAGAATTAGAGTAAAGAGATCTATTTTACAAGATTGTTTTGAAAGAATTAGTTTAATTTCATCATCTAGTATAGAGAAAGAAAAGAAATATCCAGTTAGAGTAGCTGTTGATATAGGAAAATTGACAATTTCTTGTACAAATCAAACAGGAGATGCTAAAGAAGAAATATATCTTACAACAGAAGGAAAAAATCTTGAAGCAGGATTTAATCCAAAATATTTCTTAGATGCACTTAGAAATATTGATGATGATGAGATATTTGTTAATTTTGGAACAAGTATTTCTCCTTGTATAATTAGACCAGTTGAAGAAGAGGGAGATTATACATATATGATTTTACCAATTAAATTAAAAGACTAAAAATAAGAAAATACACAGTGATTTTCCACAGTTTGAGCACAAAATGTTGATAACTAATTGGAGATTTTGAATTTCTAATAGTTTATTGAGGATAAAAAATGTACATTAACAAAATAGAGATTAAAAATTTTAGAAATTATGAAAAACAAGAAATCGAGTTAAATCCACATATAAATATTTTTTATGGAGATAATGCACAAGGAAAAACAAATATATTAGAAGCAATATTTATAAGTGGATTTGGTAAATCTTTCAGAACCTCTAAAGAAAAAGAAATGATAAAACTAGGAGAGGATTTTTTAGAAGCAACAGTGTTTTATCAAAAGTCAGATAGAGATGGAAAAATTAGAACCGTAATTTCTAATAAAAAACAAATAGAAGTGAATTAATAGGAAAAATTAATTTAGTTATTTTTACACCAGATGATATTCAGATTTTAAAAAGTGGTCCCGAAAAAAGGCGTAGATTTTTAGATATGATGATAGGTCAATTAAGACCTAAGTATGTATATATTCTTAATTTGTATTTAAAGACATTAGAACAAAGAAATAATTATTTAAAACAAATAAAAGAAGAAAATAAACCAGAAAGTATGCTTGAAATATGGGACGAAAAGCTTGCTGAATATGCAGAAATTATATGTAAATATAGGACTGAATTTATAGGAAAATTAAATAGTAAAATTAAAGAAATACATTCTGAAGTAACTTCAAATAGTGAAGAAATAAAAATAGAATATATAACAGAATGTAATAACAGGGAAATATATTTACAATTATTAAAACAAAGAAGAAAATTAGATACTATAAAAGGATATACAACAAAAGGGATACACAGAGATGACTTTAAATGTATTATAAACGATAAAGAAATTGAAGTTTATGGATCTCAGGGACAACATAGAACTGCCATTCTTTCTTTAAAACTAGCAGAATTATATGTTATTTATGATGAGATAGGAGAATATCCAATTTTATTATTGGACGATTTTATGTCTGAATTAGATGAAAAAAGAAGAAAAAGCTTTTTATCATATATTAAAGACACACAAGTAATTATAACTTGTACAGATAAGATGGAATTGGACAACTTAAATGAATATAAGTTGTTTAATGTAAAAAACGGAAAAATTATCTAAAAACATTTGCAAAAAAATAGTTTTTAGTGATATGATATATAAGTACGATTAATAGATAATAAAAACGAAAGGATGTTAATATAATGGAAAAATATAATCACGAGTACAATGCAGAGCAAATACAGGTTCTAGAAGGATTAGAAGCCGTAAGAAAAAGACCAGGAATGTACATAGGAAGCGTTTCTATTAGAGGACTACATCATCTTGTATATGAAATTGTAGATAACTGTGTTGACGAAGCTTTAGCAGGATATTGTACACATATACATATAATTATAGAAAAAGGAAATATTATATCTGTTGAAGATGATGGTAGAGGAATTCCAGTAGATATACATCCTAAAACACATATTTCAGCAGCAGAAACAGTTTATACAGTTTTACACGCAGGTGGAAAATTTGGTGGAGATAGTGGATACAAAGTTTCTGGAGGACTTCACGGAGTTGGTGCATCTGTTGTAAATGCTTTATCAGAATGGGTAGAAGTAACTATTCAAAGAGATGGTGGGCTATACCAAATGAAGTTCCAAAGAGGAAAAACTGTTGAAAAATTAACAAAACTTGGTGATTCTAAAAAGACAGGAACAAAGGTAAGATTTTTAGCAGATGACACAATATTTGAAACTCTAGAATATGATTTTGGAACACTAGAAGAAAGATTTAGAGAGATAGCATTCTTAAATAAAGGATTACATATAACAATAGAAGATCAAAGAAATGATGAAAATCTTAAAAAATCAGAATTCTGCTTTGAAGGAGGATTAAATTCTTTCGTAGAATATTTAAATAAAAATAAAGAAAAAATCCATCCATTACCAATTTATATTGAAAAAGATGGGGAAGTGCCAGTTGAGATTGCACTTCAATATACAACAGCATATTCAGAGAACATTTATACTTTTGTAAACAATATAAATACAATAGAGGGTGGAACTCATTTAGAAGGATTTAAAAGAGGTATAACAAAAGTATTTAACGATTATGCAAGATCTCACAATATATTAAAAGAAAAAGATTCAAATCTTTTAGGTGAAGATATAAGAGAGGGAATGACAGCAGTTATTTCTGTTAAAGTAAAAGAACCTCAATTTGAAGGACAAACTAAGACAAAATTAGGTAACAGCAATGTTACAGGAATAGTACAATCTATGGTTGTTGAAGTATTAGCACCATTTTTAGAGGAAAATCCTTCTGTTGCAAAAGCAATTCTTGAGAAATGTATTAGTGCATCTCGTGCAAGAGAGGCCGCAAGAAAAGCAAGAGAATTAGTAAGAAGAAAGAACTCTTTGGAGTCAACTACATTACCAGGAAAACTAGCAGATTGTAGCGAAAAAGATGCTTCTCAATGTGAAGTTTATATAGTTGAGGGAGACTCTGCAGGTGGTAGTGCAAAACAGGGAAGAGATAGAAGATTCCAAGCAATATTACCTCTATGGGGAAAAATGCTTAATGTCGAAAAATCAAGAGCAGATAAAATATATAATAATGAAAAATTACAACCTGTTATATTAGCTGTAGGTGCAGGAATTGGAGCTGATTTTGATATAAATAAAATCAGATATGGAAAAGTCATTATAATGGCTGATGCCGATGTTGATGGTGCACATATTAGAACTTTATTATTAACATTCTTCTTTAGATATATGAGACCATTAATAGAGAATGGAAATGTATTCTTAGCACAACCACCATTATATAAATTATCTAAAAAAGGATTTAAAGATGTTTACTGCTATACTGACGAAGAAATGGCACAACATTTAGCTGAAATGGGAAGAGATAATGTAAATATTCAAAGATACAAAGGTCTTGGAGAAATGAACCCTGAACAATTATGGGAAACAACAATGAATCCAGAAACAAGAATAATGGTTAAAGTTACAATGGAAGATGCTATTAAAGCAGATGCAACATTTAATGTTTTAATGGGTGATGACATTGCGCCAAGAAGAGAATTTATAGAGCAAAATGCAAAATATGTTAAGAATTTAGACATATAAAAATAAATAAAAATTATAATAACCTCTGAGATATATCTCAGAGGTTATTATAATGAAGCTAATATTAATCGCAGTTAAAACCAATATGCCTAACTAATAACCTAATATATATTGCTATATAAACAAGCTACTCCACCAAACATATCAATCAGTCACTTGAATGTAAATCCACCAATGATAGCCATATTCATCCAAACGAGGGACTAATAACAACCACTAAACAATAGAAATACACTCGTAACATAGAATACATTACCTATAATTTGACCATATATTAATTATTAATAAAATACAGCCTACATACAAATAATATACTCATGTCGCCAACATATATATATCCAATATATTAAACATATATATTTTTTTGCTCGAAACATAAAAAATCCAAAAATAAATTTAATACATTTCTTAGTTAAACTAATATTAACCTTATATT
>ERZ1026844.1223-NODE-1223-length-16112-cov-9.073301_pt1 | contig 16112 bp, 24 predicted proteins | sample MGYA00380152_ERZ1026844 | MGnify/ENA primary metagenome ERZ1026844 (study PRJEB33269, sample SAMEA4719788) | human gut metagenome | biome: human-associated habitat; feature: organic feature; material: feces | place: Cameroon | collected 2013-10 ... | reverse complement strand
AATCCAGATGACGAACGTAGTTATTAAAATACTTAATAAAATCTATTTGTTGATCCATTGTAGAAAAATTTGTCGAATATGCGATTTTATTTATATTGGGAAAATTATATAATATTTGGTCAACAAAATAATCTTCTTGATCAAAATGTAGAGTGGGCTCACCACCCCAAAAATCAAGTGTATCAAAATCTTTTACATCGTAATGCAAAGAATGAATGGCATTCATAATATTATTGAAAAAACTACCATCATCTAATGCTTGTAAAAGCTTTTTATCCTGTTCTTGATAAGCAGGATTTTTATGCAAATAACAATATGAACATTTTTGATTGCATGAATTAGATGTAATTAAACTTAAAATCATTTATGAATAATCTACTCCCCAAGTACAACTATGTTTTCCATTAGGAAAAAGAAAATCTGAATACCATTTTCCAGTGCCAACACATTCTGTATTTCTTATATTTTGATTATTTTGATAACGTTCATCATTATAATTCGCACTATTATCATGTGCATTACATGTATAAGTGGGGCTATATCCTGCATGATGATTAGTGTAAGCAGAAGGTTCTCCTTCCATTTTACTTATCATATCAATGACATTATCATATTCATTAGCATTAATTAAATCATCGGCAAGGGGGATTTCTAAATTATATATATCATCTTTACTTACTTTATCAGATAAAAAAGCACTTGTCTATAATTTAAGTAAATAGTTCTTTAATAAATTATGTGGACTACTTGTATCGCTAACATTTTCACCTTCACCACGAGTATTATCTGAAACTACATTTGTTTTAAAAGAATCGGCTAATTGCGCTCGGGCGGTAGACCCAGCATCATTACCCGCATAATGCGCCGCGCGCAGTTTTTCAAGCCTCTTAAATATATCATTAAAATTATCAGCATCGAAATTATAATCTCGATTAGGATAGTTTTTCTAAGCCATAAATATAAAACTCCTTTCTCTTAATCTTATATCTATAAAATATAAAATTTCGTGGTTAGTTTTTATTCACTTTTGGCCTATATTAATTATAACAAAAAAAATAGCAGAAGTCAAGAAACTTCTGCTTATAAAAACCTGAATCTAAAAATTTAAAAACTCATCAAGAAAAGTTTTTGTTACATGAAAGGAAGCAACAAAAGAAAAGAAAAAAGATAAGATGGAGTCCATAACGGTTGACTCCCTTTGGGGGATTCGCGTAACCTTCTTACTCGAATACACCCCCTAAAAAAAAGAAAGAAAAAAAGTATGTGTTTGAAATAAATAAATAAAAGGAAGGAGAGTAATTTCTTTCTTTCTTATATATGTATTATACAATATTTTTTAAAAAATATCAAATAATACAATCCCGTTTAAGTCTTTGATACCACTCAGGATCTAAATCTGCAATGGCATCAAGACTAAAGAAATTATCTAATTCAGTAACTTCTCCAGAATAATCAAAATGAGTTTTGTTTAATTTCCAAAAGCAACAAGTAAAATGTCCATCTTTTGGCCAATAACATATAATTGGCTCATATTCTGGAAAAGCGTCGGCAAGTATGCGCGCAAACCAATAACAATTTCCATTCATCCAATTACAATCAATTGGAAAACGACGTTTTATAAAGTTATTAATTTGCGCAATGGCAGTTTTATTCATAAGTTTTTCCTCAGTAAGTGGCGACCCGAAGGGGATTTGAACCCCTGACCTTTAGCGTGACAAGCTAACGTGCTAACCAACTGCACCATCGGGCCGTATAAAAATTAAGGTTATTGAGTGGTACCCCTCAACTGTGGAATCTGTAACCACGCCCATTAATCCTCTATGAACCCGTGTGAAGACTTGCACTTCCTGTGGATTAATTTTGAACCTCTAAAAATGAAAAACTATCCTCTCTTTTTCCCACTCAGGCTTGGAACTGACGACGGCAAGATTATAGCTTTTGGGGACATAAGTCCCCAAAAAACAATTCTGTTAATAAGAGTATAAATGTTAATTTATACAATGCAACACATTACATTATCTAAGGGAGTCCCGACCCATTCTTCGCGTTTTTAGGGTAAACCGAAAAGCAAGTCTGAACATGGTGACTCGTCAGGGACTCGGACCCTGGGCCACTCGATTCGGTGGATAATATAAGATTTGCACTTATATCTTTTCCCAATCAGCATCATTAATGGATTTAATGATAGAACTTTTAGCAGGTAAACCATATGCTTTACACCATTTTCTGATAGCATTGTCACTAACATTAAAAGCTTTACCTATCTAAGTAAAAGGCTAATTACGAATTAAATTTTTTAACTCTTCACGAGAAGGTCTTTGAACTTCACGCTAATATTTATCTTTACATTGTTTGCAACGTAAAGCTCCATTGCTTATTGCTATTCCGCAATCTATACAATAATTGCCTTTATTTGGTACATAAGCTACACCCTCATCTGTTAATTGGTAAGATTTTCCATGATGAAATGATGTATGATCTGCTTTAGTGGCAAAAACCAATAAATTATCTGGGTCATTATTAGACCTATTACGATCAATATGATGAACTACTTCTTGAGGGTAAAGTTCTCTTCCTATTTTTTTTTCTGCTACAAGAATATGTTCATATACTAATCCAAAACCAGACGCTCTGTGGTGATTAGGCTAATGTACCGCTACGTATCCATTCATACTTGGCATAATGCTTTCTGTTCCTTATATTTCTATTATACTAATTATCCAAAAGTCGAGTGCTCTTCCAGCTGAGCTAACGAGTCAGGTTATGTTAATCGCTATACCCCACTTTATCGTACATAGGTGCATACTTTTTTACATGATTATGCGTCATAAGTCCCATAAGAGTTTCTTTATCATCTTCTTCAATGATATAAACCCTTGCAGTATCACTTGTTATAGCTTCACGGCCACGCGGCAATGTCATCAACTTTGCGCACCGTTCAACCTCCTGCATATCAAGAGTATTAATTTCCATGCGCCCTTTGCCGCCAACAATAGCAAACATAAGCTTATTGTCTTTAAACTTAGGCTTAGTATTGATAATCTTGCCCTGCCATGACATATGATATTCATCATGGATATCCACAATTATTAAATGTGTCTTGATAGCTACTTCCCGCATAATCAATGCTCCTTAAAAGAATTAAAAAAGTTCATTATATCATCACTTATCTGTCGAGTCTCAACATTTTCACCTTGTGGCGCTGGTTTCGACACATGATAAGGATGCTGCTCTTTCCAACAATTAAGAAAATGTTTTCTTATAGATTCTTCATCTTCAAAAGACTTGTGACAAGTTGGACAAAAATACATAAGCTTTCATTACTCCTTTTAAAAAAGGTAGTTTTGAGGTTTACTTCAGAGATACCCAGCTCTGAAGTTGAGGTCATGACTCCTCTTTAGGGAAAGTGTTAAGGTAGTCCCAAGGAAAGATCAATCCCCTCTACCCACGGTTCATTTGCTTTGTTGCGCTGATAACGACTCAGAAGCTCAGTGCTGTGGAACCCGCGAACAACTTTTCTGTACGAAGCGATGTTACCTAATTATACTCTCAGCCATCAAAGAGTAAATGTTCAAAGGACTTACTTTAAGGTAGCTACTCCTTGTTTCTTTCCCTCTCTCATTTTCTATATATATTATATTATATTTTTTATAAAAAATCAATTTTGAAAAATTGCCCAAAGGCAAATTTCTCAAAGGCCCAATGATTCCATAAGCTTCCTAATATTTTCGCGCTCATCAGTTGTTATCTGCTGCTGAACTGACTCACGATGTTCCTGAGCTCCAAATTCAAGCATATCAGACATACTAGGCGCCTTACTGCGGTCTACGGCCACAACCTCTCCGGCCGGTACTTTCGGGCAAGTGAGTGTAAGTGCAACCTGCACCTTTTCGCCATTTTCCTCTGACCAAATATAAAGCTTCTTGTCATATACAAAAGCGTCTTTTCCAAAAGTATCAAGAATTTTTTTTGTTATCTTGTCTTTCGCTATTGTTCCTCTCGCTGCCATTCTCTTCTCCTTCTACGGCATAACATGCCGGACATATATCTTTATGATTATAATTTGCTGTTGCTATATAAGGTTCTGAACAACAATTGCACCAGTGCGCATATTGACACAAACAATCAATACAAAAATGTTCTATTGTACCAGTGTCAAAATCTTTTACGGGGTATGTTTCAACCTCAAAAAATTCTTTGCCGCAACCTGTACAATTTACTATTTCAGTGTCATCTTCTAAAGGCCCCATACCATAGGCAATATTCCAAAGCGAGTGCGGGGTCTTTTTATAGCTTATATATTTCCAATGTACAGTGTTTTCCGCACGAAGCATTTTCTCGATTTTATCAATTGTAGCCATCAATTGATTGGGGCGCAGAATCTCTGCAATACTATGTTCATTATAATATCCAGTAGACAAATTAACTCCCGCAACCTTCCACGCTGGGCAAAGTACAACAATATCTGTGAAAGAGCCTGGGGCTGTTACAAAACCAAAACTTTCTATGTATTTTTCAAATTCTGGATAATCCAAATCATAGAAAACGCAATCATTAGAACCACGACGATCTATCTGTATAATATACCTAATATCCTTAAAAGGACATTCGCGCGTTATCAAAGCTTCGGCGCCAAGGCATCCAAGTTCCTCATCGGTGGTGAAAACAATGTGCGGTCGCAGTCCACGGCGCAACAAAGTAAAGATCGCAAAGACACCAGCCCTATCATCGGCACCAAGACCGCTGGGACTCCACATTACGTTTTTTTTGCGATCATAAAAAATATCTTGTGCCTTGGGAGGTTCACTAAATACAGTATCCAAATGCGCAGAAAGAACTATGGGAATTTCACCTTCCGCAACCACATAATCCTTTGTGGCTATAACATTTTTATAACCTATTCGTTGTAAATAGTTTTTACAAGCCTTTAAAAGCACTGGCTGTTTCAAACAAACCAATTGCTCAAATAGCTCTTGTTCGCTTGGAGTAAATATCCTCATTCATAAACCTCCCTTTATTTTCTATATATATTATATAATAATTTATATAAAAAATCAATCAGTGGCCATTGAACTCGATTTAACTGTGCGCTTTTCTTCCTTTTGCCGACGATATTCTTCAATTGTTGCCTGCCACTTAAGTGCGGTATCACACAAATGACATGAGCCACGTGTTTCACAGGTCTGATTGCAATTAAGTCGAGTCGGCATTATTTCTTTAGCGATAAATTGATTATTTGTATTATAATCTAATTGTGGAATTAGAACGTTTATATTACCACGCCATTCCTCGCGCTTATATATTTTATATACAGTTTCTTCTATTACAGAACTGGGTGACGCAAATTCAAAACACCAAATGTAAGGCTCATAAAATTCAGTATCTTCCGGTCTGATCCATGTGCCGTGAGCGAAGTCTTTGCGCGCTACATTGCCAGTTGCTGCGCGATTAGGGATTGCGCGCACTTTAAAATTAGGATAACGTTCTTTTATTCTATCCTGTTGGAAAAAAAGAGGTGCGCCAATAAACCCTTCATTTACACCAAGAGATACAGCAGAATTAAGATCTTGCCAAGTATTCAAATAAAAAGAAAAGAAATATTCAAATTCCTTAAATTCTTCTAATACATCTCCAATAGCTAAACATAACACAAGGCGGCCAGGATATTTTTTATTAAGAGTTTGGAGTATACTCCATTTTATATCTAAATCATCTATCTCAACGATTATTCTTGCTTTTGGATAATCTTCCATTAAATCAATTGCTTGTTTATAATCGCGCGCGGCCACACGTATTTCATCGGCTTCCGCAAGCAATTCTTTCTTTTGGCGGGATTTAAGACAATAACGCATATATTACTTCCTTTCTACGTCTATATATAAATATTATAACATAAAAAAGTAGTAATATCAAGCAAAAATTTCCCAAAGCCTTTTTTATTTTGGGCTTGCGGTTTTATGCTAGCGTCTGCGGCGCGAGCAGCCTTTGGGAGCTACGCCCCAAAATAAAAGAAAAAGAAAAGAGGGCGTTAGCCCTCTTTTCACTTTACTATCTTGTAGATTGCCATCTTACGAGCACGACCGCCCTCAGTATTCTCAGTCTTGCGCTCATCCTTCTCTACCCGGCCAAGACCAGCCAGAGCACTCAGACGGTATATAACCTTGGAGCGAGTTATATCCTCATTGTCACCCAGCGCCGCCATTATCTCATCTATGGACATGAACGCATCATTCTCCATCAGTACATTCTCAACGGCATCGCGCAGCTCATCACCCTCGGACTTCTTCCTCTCAGCGGTCTCCTTGGCCTTCTGAGCCTTACGGTCAAGCAGCTCTATTTCATCAGTGCAGAAATCTATAAACTTCTGAACATCGGCGCCCTCTATGTGATTAAAGAGGTCTATCATCTGAGTGTAAACGTCCTTCTTGGTTTCCTTAGCAACAGTGTTCTTCATAGTTATTTTTTCCTTTCTTGTTTCCTTTATTTTGTATATATATAATACTATTTTTTTTATTTAAAATCAAAAATTTTCTTAAAACGTAGGGTAAAGATTCTCTTGCATAGCCTGATCAGAATAATTTTTTACAAAATCTCGAATAGCTTTAGTCTCATTGTTTTTAATACAGTCAGCTATATAAGAGAAGTTTGAATCGTGAGACATTTTCTCAAGAATCTCATCATCATAAGGCAGATAATAATTCTCAAAATCCTCAAATTCCTTATAGCCGATGAGTTCTTTAAGTTTGTATCCACAATCAAAACAAAGAGTTGTTTCGTGTGGTACAAGAGAATTTAAAAAGCCCCAAGAACGAGAACGTTTTATACCATATTTTATGAGATAATCATAAACAGGCTTAGGGACAAAGCTAATAGTAAACATATCTTCATTATACTTATATTCACCACAAACGTCGCAGCAACTTACTTCTTCGTGGAAACAGCATTCACAGTAGTAGTACCCATCCATTACATAAGCTTCATTCTGCAGAATGCGTTCACCGCATTTTTCACAAACTACATAATCATCACAATTGGTGCAACAAAGCTGACCTTCATCGGCAAAATCTACATCTATATTACCGCAATTCATACATTCAGATTTGCCGGAATAATAAACATAATTTTGAATAGGGCTATATTTATTCGGCCCGCCGCACTTAATAGCATAATCGGTAAGAATGCCTGCGGTGTTAAAATAAGCATAATGATCAGTACGGCTAAAATCATTATACATCAGATAAGTCTCAAAGCAAAAACGTGCTATCTTTGCGTCACAAGTATCAGGATTTTTCTCAATATAATGATATATTTCATCTTCAGTAACATCTTCGCCATGAAGAGTAAGCCCTACATGATCATACCAATCGCCCTTAGTAATAACATTGATTTTTCCATCGGAGCGTACAACATCTATACCCTGAGACTTATAAGTGGTAGGCTTATCATCATCATATCTCCATCCAAGATTCTGCATAGCCAAATCACGCAGCCAATCAACGCAAGCCACGGTTAGTTCTTCATGCGGATAGGGATAAGCCATAATGCTGGTGATGAAATCCGCAGTTACGAGGAAAAGACAACGCCAACGCTTATTATTCCACTTATGGTCCGTACCAACATACATATCATCTTTAGATTTAAGATAGCCCACTACTACCATGGGGCTATTCATCATTTCTACAGTTCCCTGACGATAACAACCACTATTCTGCCAGTTCATGCAGCTTTCCCAATCGCTATTGTTATCACTCATGGTCATATAATCCATAGGATGTATAGAAAGACACAGAGTACCAGAAATCTTTTTATCATTAAGTACGCGGGAATGCGCAAGACGAAATTCTTCATAACCTTCAAGATCATAGGCATCGGCAATTTTACCAAGAACTCGCGCAACCTTGCATCCTTGATTCAAAGGAATGGGGTGATTTCCATCTTTTGGATTGGCTATCTTAAGGGATACACCATCATAGAGATTTGCGGCCAAAGTTACGGGGTCCATCAGCTTCTCAAGCGCATAATAACAAGTTATTAGATACTGTTCATTATCAGTGCGCGCCCCACCAAACCAATTTATGCTTGAGCGCAGAGGACGAATAATTTTATTAAGATACTCCATTTCAAACTGATGACCTTCCATCTTGAGGACATCAGTAATACTTTCAGTCATAAGAGTATTATTCTTAGTATAATTTATCTTCTTCTCAAGAATGAACTCATGGCCCATCAAATACCAAAGATAATCTGATTTTTCTGTATCCCAATAGCGCAAAATATATTCAAGGGAGGCCTGATGCTGTCCACTGGGACATTCAGCATAATAATTAATGTAATCAGAAATCATTTCCTTATCATCATCAGAGAGCTTATTGAACAGCATTTTTATTACTTCCTTTTCTTACTTACTTTATATATATATTATACAATATTTTTTAAAAAAAATAAAAAAAGAGTAGTGGCGCTAAGACCCTACCCTTCTTTCTTCTTCTATATATAAACTATTAAACGGATGTGTTAGAACGCATTAACCTAGAAGAAATAATTATACGAACTAACAATAATCTATATAAAATAAAATTAGATGTGGCGACTCATGACTTCACGGACAATGTACTCTTCCTCGGCAGGAGTGAGAGTATCGCTGTCTATGCCAACCCTATCATAACACTGACACTGCACATCAAAATCCTCCCAATTAGGTTCAGCCGCGAGGGCATCTATCAAATCTTCGATAAGCTGCTCCCTTATTATGTTAAGATTCCAGGCAACGGTTTCAATGGGGCAATCGCGTGTCCAAGGTGCATCAACGTGAAATTTCATAAATCTACTCCTTTCTAATTTTATATAATTATTATATCATTTATTATAAAGATTTTCAAGTGTTATTTTTTGGTCAAGTAATCGACTATATATTGAATATAGTATTACCATAAAGGCTGAAATATATATAGACCACCAATATTGCTGAGCCTGTGGCGCTACAACATAAACTATCCAATTAAACAGAAGCCAACCATAAAAAAGGCCAGGTTCAGTAAGATAATAGCGCATTTGCGGCATTTCAGCTTCTTTATCAGGGTTAGCGCAAAGCTTGCGCAGATCCTCATAACACATATCTTCGGCAGTGCCATACATTGCAATGCAGCAAGCAGTAAGCATGGGAAAGGTTACGTTCCAAGAGCAAGGAAAACCTTGAATGTGCTGTGCTATGCATACTATTAAGATTATTGAATAAAGTATTGTTATTATCATCATGCGGGAACCTCCGTGGCAGTGCAGCGAGTCAGGTAACTTTGCCGAGTATTTTGATAGACCTTGTGCGCTTTGACAGTGCCGCGCACATTATATATCATGCCCTGCTCAAGGGTGCGCGCACTTGTAACCCAAACAAATTCATTACCTTCTTCATCAATCATAACGTGCATAGTGCTGGGCGCATAATTGCCCTCAATGGGGATTGCGCGCTTCACGGTTAAAATGCGCTCTATGCGCTCACCCACTTCGCCAATAAACTGAGAAGTAGAAGGCGGATAAACTAACTCATTAACTGCGGCAAGGACTGCGGCATCCGGCAAAAGTGTATTATCATCTTTAGCCACTTTTGCCCAAAGGAGTTGTTTCGGCTCAATGCAAGAAGGAACATCTTGCGGCAATTCTTCGGTTGAAGTAAAATACCAACCAAAAAGTTTGTGGAATCGTGCGGGGCTATACCGGAACCACTCAAGCGCTGCATAGGTCTCTCCCGCAAAGATTGTTATATAACCTTTAGTGAAGCCAAGAACCTCTTTAAGAGATTTATTATTTTGCGAAGTTTGGGGGGTATCACCCCAAAGGCGCAAAAATTCTTTCTCGGAATAAGCGCGCACCTGTTTTTCTGCTCCACTCTTGGTACGAACCTTTACATACATGCGGCCATTAACAGTGTAAGGTTCACAAATCTGCTCTAAGCCTTGGTAAGATTTTGCTACTAATGCGTTCATAACTTTATCAACTCCTTAATCTTCATAAAGGTCATCGTCAAGATGGGGATCAAACTCAAGATCTTCATAGCCAAACTGTTTAAGACTGGCATTGGAGAGGTCTATCAAGACGTTAGTGTAAGTCTTAGGAACATTAAAGTATTCATAGATTACTATGCTGGCCTTTTCCACAGTCGGAGTTACCCAAGGCTTATCGCGATTGGTATCAAGGAAAAAGCGATAGGCTCCAAAAGCATCAATGTAATCGAGGGGTTCGCCATGCAGATTAACAAAAAGATCCTCAACACGAAGTTCCTCCTCAAACTCTTCCTGATAAGCGCAAGCAAGGTCATTGAAGTCTATAACAGGGGTATCCATAGTCTTATAAGTCATTGTGCTTTTCTCCTTTTCTTTTTCTTTTCTTTATGTATATATAATACTATATTTTTTATAAAAAATAAAAAAAGAACTTGCGGCGCAAGGCATCACCGCAAGTAGTTTAATTTAAATTCTGTTTCTTTAAGTTCTTCAACTATATAGTTTTCACGCAAACAATAAAAGCTTATTGCAATTATCGCGCAAAGGGGTATAATAAGAAGAAACCATGAAGTGGCAACATTGAGAATTGCGACAATGGCAGGAACTACGAAGATTGCGGCGAACATACCGACCGTGGACCCCCAAAACGCAATTTTTAAAAGTATCCATTTTTGATAAAGTTTTTTTCGTTTATTATTCATATTTTATTAATCCTAATTCACTAAAGGTTATTGTAATATCTCATATATATTCAATTAACCAAAATACTGTGCTCATAAAAATCCATTACTTCATCGCGTGTAAGATAAAAATGTATTCCAGTTGAGCATTCGCGCCAACGATTGTCATCAAAATCTTCTACTTCGTATGTTTCTCCAAGAGAGTAAGTAAAGGGCTTGTGATAAATTGAATCAACTTTTTTTACCTTTGCGAGTTCGCCACCGAGTGTTTGGATTTCAAGAACTTTAGCCTTACTTGCGCGGCATTTGCGTGAAGTAGCACTACTGCGTTTAGCATCTGCGGGTATCTCAAGTTTTAAAATATAATAATCATGTGTTGTTTCTGCTATTTTCCATCCAATGAAAGAGCCTTCTTCGGGGCATTGCAAGGCAAGAAAATGATTATAACCATAAAACTTAGCTTTGTCAAAATTTTGTGCGCATGAAAGATCGGCGGTATGAAAATTGCAATTTTCGAAATATGTGTCAGTAAAATCACTGAAGAAAAGGCTATTAGCAAAATTACAATTTATAAAATAACAATCATAAAATTTGCAATTTACAAAAGAGCAACTATAAAATTGACAATTACGAAAAACCGCTTTTGATAAATTGGCATTTTCAAGATCCCACCAAATGATGCATTGATTAAAAATCATTCGTTTACCCTTTTGGCCTTCTGTAGCCAAATAGTCTATATGATTTTCATATAATTCTTGAAATTTTTCTTGAGCTATTATATCCATTAGTTTATCACCTATAATAGTAATCTATTGCATCTTGTTTGGTTATAAAAAATTGAATACAAGGAGTATCAATTCTCCAACGGTTTTGATTGAAATCTTTTATTTCAATAGTCTCTCCAACAGTGAAAGTAATAATAGGGTTGAGTTGGGCGGCTGCCGCGCTCTCGAAATCAACGTGCGCGCCATTACATAAACATATATCTAGGACTTTAGCCTTATTGGTGCGGCATACGCGGTCGGCGGCGCTTGAGCGCAAAGCATCTTCAGGAATCTCAAGTTTGACAAGCATTAAGTCGCCCCAATGATAGGCTAAAGCCCAACCTATAAAAGAGCCTGTATCAGGGCATTGAATGTTCTTGTAAGAGCATTCTTCTTTAAATGTAGCCCATTCAAGATTTTGAGCAAAGCTCAAATCAAGACCATTAAGACTAGTGCGGAAAAAGTGAGCATCGCGGAAATCACCATTGAAGCGGCATTCGACAAAGCGGCAATTAGAAAATTGTGTTTTAGTAAAATCACAATCGGTAAAATCGCAACATCTAAACCAACAATTTTCAAATTGAGCAAGATGAAAATTTGCATGATCAATGTCACAGCAAAATTCTTCATCATAGATATAGAGAGGAGATCCAAATTCACCGTAAGATTGTAACCATTTTTTATGGTTAAAAATTATTTTTTCAAACTGTTTTTCTAGTATCATTACCAACTCACCATTACAAAATAAAGGCATTTATTATTTTCTGGTTCAAGGAGTTCTTTACGAATTTTTTGAGACTTATATCCAAGTTCGTTAAGAGCCTTAACAAAGAGTTCACTATCATTATCATTTATTGTAAAATCAGTAATGGCGTTAATACAAATATCAGTGCTATATTTTCCTTTTTTAGCAGCATTCATTATTTGATTAGTGGCTTTTTCAAGACCTTTTCTTAAATCATTAAGATTTGTTTCTTTTGTAATTTTATGAGCTTCTGCGGCAGTTAACATATTCATATTTATCACCACTTTATTGTTACATAGTAAAGAGTTACTTTAAAATTATTAGGATGTTCTTTACGGACACTAATTATTTCATATCCAAAAGTTCTAAGAGTATTAGTTATATAATTACAATCTTCATCAGACCAGCATGTAACTCTTGTTTCATTACAGAGGAAATTAAGACATATTTCTACCCTATCTTCGCCTCTTGTAGCAGCATCAAGCATTTTATCATCTATTTCTTGTAAAGCTGTATTAAGATAATTTCTAGCATTGTTATGCATTATGTTTTGAAGTTCATAAGCATAGTACATATTTTAATCTCCTTTTTTATTATATATATATTATATTATATTTTTTTATTATTGTCTAATATTATATATTATTCTATTCTCATTTGCAAACGGTGAGAAAAACTCCTCGCGCCGATAGGTACAGCCACGTTGCCGCAGCCACAACAGCAATTGCGTAAGCGCATCTGACCCTTCAGCAAATTGGGGGTCAAGTGCCGCCGGCATTAATGGGTACTCTAATTGCCCCATCTCACGAGCGCAAGATAGGGCATTTTCGATGGTTTTAGTTGCCTCTTGGAATGTCAAGAGTCATCACCCCAAGAAATGGTAATGCCTCGGAAAGCTTTATCGATATAAAGTTCGGAAGCTACAGCAAAATCAATCACTCCAGCAATGGAGAGTTCATAACCTTTATCCGCAAAGAAGTACCAAAAAGATTCAAATTCTTCTATATTCCAATAGTCAGGAATGTATTCACGCACATAGTAATTTCCAGCGGCGGTTGCGATATCGATTTTTTTAATCATGTGGGTTTTAAATTCTTCAAGAGCTCGGCTGCGGGCAGCCGCAGTGCGCTCGGCGGCAGTTTTAGCATCTATTAGTTCAGGCATCTTTAGGCTCCCATGATATAACAAGAGTAGTAAAGCGATATTTTTGGTATTGTTTAACGGCTATTTCAGAATTTGTCCAATAGTCTCCTCCAAAAGTTCTAAGAATATAACCTTGAGTAGTAAAATAAGTCCAAAAGGCAAAAAACTCTACATCAGTCCAATCATAGGGAATGTTTATTGGAACAAGATATTTGCCGTGTTTTGTTGCGCTTTTAATAGCTCTTATTGCGGCCTTTTTTATTTGATTAAATTTTTTATTGCGCTTGCGCAGGGTGAGTTTTGCGGACATTTCTGCGGGTATTAGTTTCATCATTTTCGGTACTCCTTGACGGAAACAAAATTTTTTGTTATAATAAATATATCAAAAGACTTACTGTGGGGTAAAAATAATTAATGTATTTGCTTGAAATTTTAGCTGGAGTAGTAATAGCTTTGGGGTGCGTGGCCAGTCTGTGCGCGCCCAATTACGTCGGTTCAATTCTTTTTGCTATTGGTTTGCTTATGGTTAAAAGGTTCGGATTGCGCCTTCTAACGGGTAAAGCGGGACTTATGATTGAAGAAAGAGTTAAAGCTCCAAAAGCCGCAATAGAATTAGGAAGAATATTTGCGTTTAATGTGCTTGGCACTTTTTTGGTTGCGCTTGCGGCGTTGCTTATGTGGAATGTGGATTCGCCGGAGATTGTTAATGCGATTTCGCGCGCGCAAGTTGAGGATTTATTAAGTGTGTTTGTGCGCAGCATATTTTGCGGCATGTTGGTCTATGCGGGCGTTAAAGTTGAAATCGCGCTTGAATCCGCGCTTGAAACAATTATGTATGTGTTTGCATTTTTAGTTGCGGGGTTCACGCATTCAATTGCTTACTCTTTCTACTTTTGGACAGCGATATTGGTTTTGCAAGGTACTGTGCAAATGCTATTCGCGCTATTGATTGCCGCGGTTGGCAATGTATTGGGTTGTTTTTTAATACCCGTAGCAATACGAGGTGTTAAGTTACTTTCCTCTTTTGGAAGTTGTTGAAAGTGAGCTTTGCCCACTTTCAACAAATGTTTTCCGCAATTATTGCGTTTTCAAGATCTACGTCGGAAAGATTGGGAAGGAGAGTTATGCCGTCGTCGCGAAGCGACACAATTTTAAGTTCATAGAGATCTTCTGGATCATAAAATTTTTCGAGTTGAGACATAGCTTCGGCATAACTGTCACCTACGACTATACCATGGTCGCAGTATTCTTTATATTCATCATCTATGGTTTTGAGAATGTATTTGGCAGTATAGAAAAAAGTTTTCATAGTGTGTAACTCCTTTTCTTATAGTGTGAATGTGAGGTTTACGGGGTTTACGATTTCATCATCCGCAAAAAATTCAGGTTTGCGAGTTTTGAGATTTATGGCATTAGCCATAAATATTGCATTGGTTTCACGTTCGTAAATATGGGTCGGTTTTATTTTAAGGTATGTTATACCATGGTAGTAAAAGAAATCAGTTATTTTTGAAAATTCCATGTAAGCTCACACCTCATAAAAGATTGCCGCAATTTGAATGGGCTGGTTTGATTCAAAGAAACACAATTTACCAGTGATAAAATTGACAGCGTTATAATTTGGTATGTTTGTGTCAATCTTCATATAGTAGCTTTGAAATGACTGATTGTCAATAGTAAAAGTTTCACCATAGTCTATGTCAGAGAAACGAGTGCGGTCTGCGGTTTTATTGACAAAGATGTCAACAGGACAATCTGCGTCTATTGGAGTTACAAGAACGTCAGGATCCCAAGTGCCGTAGTAACCATTTGCGAGGTTAATGAAATCGCTATATCCTAATTTCATGTAATAAAGGTTTTTTGTGAAGTAAGGCTCTACAAAAATGGCGGTTGTATTAAGCTCAGAGATTTGAACTTGTTTAGGAGGGTTTTTGGTAACAAAGGTAATCATATTTAGTCCTCTATATCTATGTGCAAAATTTTAATAGATTGTTTACCATCAAAATGATAAGCTTCGCCAGTAACAAGATTGATGGCATTTTCTTTATTTTCGCTTATGGGGGTTTTTATATAAAAACTAGCATAAGTGTTGTCAATAGTAAAAGTTTCTCCAAGACTAATATTATCAAAATAGGCTTTGAAATTACCTGTAAGACTATTTGTATAAGGAATAGTATTAGGGATTGGAATTACTTTATCTTCTGGATTCCAGTAGAAGCAATAACCAGTAATAAGGTTTATTGCATCACCTGTACAGGTTTTTAGATAACAAAAATCCTCAGCGGAGCTAGGCTTGCGGAAAATGTCACCAGGTGTAAGGTTAGCGAAGGTGGTTGCGGCGGTTTCTTTGTGATAAAAGTTAATCATGGGTTTCGCTCCTTTCTTTTTCTTTTCTTTATATATATATTATAGTATATTTTTTATAAAAAATAAAAGGGAAACATATAGTTTCCCTTTTATTTTATTCGTTGTTAGCAGTTTCGTTGTTAATGGACTTTTCTTTTTCGGAAGAGCTTTCTGCGGAGCTTTGCTCCGCAATTGGTTTGGGGTTGCCAATCAAGACTGCGGAAGAGCCTACTTCTTCGACAAGGAGTTTAGAGATTTTGTTTTTGTCGGAGCGGAACGTTCCGACAATATTGGCTACTGCGTCCGCGTAGTCAGCTCCCGCAACTATGCCATTACAGAGGAGGGGCGGAGTATTTTCTTTTGTGGAGCTTTCTGCGCCGAAGGCGCAGAATTCAAAACTAAAATTATAAAGTTCAGTCATTGTACAATTTGTAAG
>ERZ1026844.1218-NODE-1218-length-16130-cov-5.868989_pt1 | contig 16130 bp, 16 predicted proteins | sample MGYA00380152_ERZ1026844 | MGnify/ENA primary metagenome ERZ1026844 (study PRJEB33269, sample SAMEA4719788) | human gut metagenome | biome: human-associated habitat; feature: organic feature; material: feces | place: Cameroon | collected 2013-10 ... | reverse complement strand
GGTGGTATATCATGGGCAGCGCGGCACTGCTTGCCGCTGCTGCCATCTTTTACGCAGCAAATTACGCGCCCTGCTCCAGTCGCTTATAAAGAAGGATGAAGCCGTCCTTTTCCCAGTACAAACCCTTGATACGGTCTCGCCGCCGTCCACAGAGCAAAAATAATGTGTTGGTAAACGGATCCAGTTCAAACTGCTGCTGGACGAGGCGCGCCAGGCCGTCTATTCCCTTACGCAGATCTGTGTAGCCACAGGCAATGTAGACTTTATCTGCGCCAGTGAAGTCGTTCAACATAGGCGCAGAAGCTCCACCAGCAGTCGCAGCTGTTCCGCGTCACAGCCGGGGTAAATGTCCAGACTGGCCTTCCCGATATGCAGTGTGGCTCAACGTTCCGCTACGTTCCGTGATGCCTGTTTCGGCACCGGAAGTTCTGCAAACCTGACGACCGGCACATCCGATCGCGGTCCCGTTTCGGCTGTGGACAGCAGTTCACGTTCCCAACGGTAATAGGTTGTTGCGTTGACTCCTTCTTGTTTGCACCACGCCCGCACTGACAGGCCGCTGCTGCGGCAGTCCTGTATCCGTGCCGACCACCCCTGTAGCTTCGCATGGTGTTTCAACTCTGTGCTTGTCATCCCCATACTTCCAATATGACAGTAACGGAACGTTGTGCAACGTTCCGTTACTATTGTCTCATGCGTGTCTATGCGCGGGTAGGTTTGACGGTTACAAAAAAGCGGCCTCGCCAAATGGCGGAGCCGCTTCACTGTATCATGTGTCAGCAAATCATGCGGTTATCCGTGCCAATGGCGCATAGGGGAAAACAGCCAGTACCATCAGTACCAGCGCGCAAATAATAATGGGCGCCATAATCATGGCGCCCAGCACGGACAGAATGAGCGTATAAGAAGCGGCGCAGGCGCAGCAGAAAGCAGCACCGGCACAGGCGGCGGTCATGGTCTTGTTCATCTTGCGGGTCATGGTCTTGGTCATGGCGGTCGCCTCCCTTCGCTTCAAAAATGATGGGTGAATTTTAGCAAAACCTTCCGGAGAAGTCAACAGGCGATTCTACCAAAATGCGATCACTCTGCACAATTTTTTACTATGTAGATTATGCAGAATGCACAATTATTTTTCTGTCGTCCAGCTGCCGTCTCCCGGATTTTTCCGCCTGCCCGCACCCCGGAAGCAGCGCCGCTCTTGCTGCCGCAGCATCTCGCCGCACCGCATTGGTTCCGGGGAGAGGGTATATCTGCCGGGGACGATAGAAAGGTGCGGCAGCGCAAAGGCGCTGCCGCACGCTGTTACTTTACGCAATAGGGGAGAGGTTCAGTTCAGCGCCGCTTGCCGCCGGCCGCCGCGCGGTCATATACGCTGTCCCGCGGCATCAGCCAACCCCGTATATCAGCGCGGCAGCAAGAGGCATCCCCTTGTATTTTTTGCACCAATCTGTGCACCGCCATTTGGCAAATATCACAGGTGTTGAAATGCAGCGAGGTCAGCGGTGGATCCATCATTGCAACGATCGGCATATCATCAAAACCAATAATGGATATGTCCTGCGGGATGCGTATCTGATATTCCTTCAGAGCCTTGATAGCGCCCATCGCCAGCAGGTCGTTGCCTGCCACAAAGCAGGTGGGCAATTCAGCCGGGTCACAAGCGGCCAAGTATCGGCGCATATCTTCAAAGGCCTGATTGGCGGTGCAGTGCAAATATGCAATATCCTGCTCGCCAATCTCCAGCTCCAGCTCGTTCATCGCGGTGCGATAAGCAGCCAATCTCTCTAAAAAATTATAGGTGAAAACGCGGCTTGCCAAAAAGCCAATGTGTCTGTGCCCCATTTTGTGCGCATAGCGCACCCCCTGACGCACCAAATATTCGTTGTCAATACCGATGCAGTCCACATATGCGGTCGGGAAATGGGCATCAATCACGACCAGCGGCTTTTCAATCTGCTTGTATAGCTGAAACTCATCCTCGTTCATTTCCGAAGCCAAAAGCAGGATCCCTTTGGTTGTTTCACGGTTGCATAAGCTCAGCAACGAAAAGCTGTCCTCTCCCTGGGTATAGTTGACCACAGGAATCGTATAAGAGGCGTTTAAGCCCACCCGCTGGATGGCCTCCATCATTTCGTTGAAAAACGGTGTGTCCTTGATCACCTGCCCATGCGTTTTATGCACCACAAACAGCAGCTTCTGGTCAGATGGCAGGATGCTCTCTGCGGGGTGTGCGGCATTATATTCGTCCACAATGCGCCTGACACTGGCGCGTGTGGTAGCGCTCACACCCGGCCGATTGTTCCGCGCCAAGGATACCGCCGCCGTTGAAATGTTCAGTTGTTTGGCTATTTCAATGTTTTTGATGCCCATGCAGCCTCTCCTGTTTGCGGTCCTCCTGACCTCGTTTTACATCTGATATCAGATATTATAGTATACAGGACATACAAAGGCAAGAGAGTTTTGTACATCCTGTATACTGTTAGTTGCTTTTCACTTGCCGCCGCGCAGCCAGTAAGACAGCATTTCTTCCGGGGTTTTGTCGGCCAATTCGACCTGGACCCCCGGCATATACTTCGCAGAAGCATAGAGAATATGTGCCACATGGCCGTATGCGCCGGAGCAGTGATGAATATACGGCCCCGTTACCAGCTTGTATTCCCACAGATCCATGTTTTCCACTTTCAGCCAAACATAGGTTCCTGTGGTCTCAGGCCCAGTGGTTGTATGCCCTTCACCAATAAAGAGACGGTACTCACCGTGGTCACCATCGAAGCGACAAATCGTCAGATTGCCGTCCTTCAGGCGATAGTGCCCTGTCCCGGGACAGTGGTGCGCCAGCAAAACATTGGGCGTCACGGTGGCGTGCCTGACATCCGCTATGCTGCAGGTGGGGAAGTTGCCGCAGTGCCACAAGAGCTCCGCATTGGGATCCTCGGGATGGCGAATTGTCATATCTGCAAAGAAGGGCACCGCATTGGCTGCCGCCTGCAGAATAACAGAGCTGATAGCGCCGTGAATGTCCAGCTCACAAGCCACAGGGATACCCTCATCCGTCAGCAGCGCATTGGAATTGCACGGCATAAGCCCGCACTCCGCCTGCAGCTCGTCCCAGCATTGAATTGCCACGGCGCGGCAGCCGCGCTGTTGGCAAAGCGTCTGCATCGCGCACTTAAGCGCGGCAATACGCACCTTGATTTCTTCACCGCCGCAAGGCGAATAATCGCAAACGGCACCAGACAATGTATCTGTAAGCTCCTTGGGGCGCGCCGCCTCAATTTGCTTGGCCAAGGCGACCAGCTCTCCCAGTGTCACCGTGGACAGCTGAATATGAAAGCGCTCCAGCAGCTCCCCTTCGTTGCACATGACAGACCAAAACGGCTGCGGGCGAGGGCCGATCTGAAGGATCCGCAGATCACGCATTGCCTTGATTACGCGGCAAACACCAATGAAGGCATCCAGGCCAAAGCGAAAACGGGGGTCCTCTATTCGACAATTCGGGATATAATCGAAGGGCACATTCATGCGGCGAAGAACCTTCCCCGTGGCAAACAGCCCGCATTGCGTATCGCGGCTTCGCATACCGTCCGATGAGGGCGTGTCATCCTGAGGCCCCCAAAGCAGCACCGGCACCTGCAGTGCCTGCGCCACCTGCGCCACAGCAAATTCTGTGCCGAAATTTACATGGGGGAAAAAGACTCCATCCACCCTTGCGCTGCGAAACCGCTCGATCACCGCCTGCGCGGATGCATCGTCCAACAGCAGATCCTCTTCGTTTACGCCGGAGATGGATATAAATTCCGCATCGTAGCCCACCAGTGCCGCATTGAGCGCATCTCTGACCTGATGGGCGCTTTCTTTCAAAAAAGCGTCGCGTCGCGTGGGGGCAACGCCGATGATTACTTTTGTTTTCATGTTCTTTATATGCAGAGCTTCAGAATGCTCTCAACATCTTCCTTGTTCAGAATTCTATAGCCGCCCAAGGGACCAAAGCGAACGGCCTGCTGAGCCATATAGGGGATTTTTTCGGGATCGATATGCAGGTCGGCCAGCGTAGCAGGGGCCCCGATGCTGTTAAAAAACTCCCGCATCTTGTCGGCTCCGGCCATTGCGATCTCCCTGTCCGTCTTGCCGGCAGGATCAATATCCCACACCTTTTCGGCAAACTGCACGAAGCGGGAGGGATCCTTCTCCATAGCATATTTCATCCAGTTGGGATAAATCACAGCCAGGCCCGCGCCGTGAGAAATGTCATACAGTGCGGAAAGCTCATGCTCGATTTTGTGGGAGGCCCAGTCATGCACCTTGCCGACACCTATCCAGTGGTTGTTGGCTACTGTGCCGGAAAACATGATATTGGCGCGGGCATCATAATCGCATGGATCCTTCAGCACGCGGTAGGTGTTCTCCACCATCGTCTTCACCAGGCCCTCCGTCAGGTAGTCCAAAACCGGCGTTTCAGGGGTATGTGTAAAGTATTGCTCAAGGGCGTGGATGATAATGTCGATATTACCGTATACCGTTTGAGACCGGGGAACCGTATAGGTGTACTCCGGATCCAAAATCGAAAAAACGGGATAGATGGCAGGGCCGTAAATGGGTACCTTTTCCAGGGTATCCCAGCGGCTGATGACGGCGTTGCCGTTCATCTCCGTGCCCGTGGCCGGCAATGTCAGGATGGTCGCCACAGGAACGGCCTCTGTCAGGTCATAGCCCTTCAGGAACTCCTCCCACACATCGCCCTCCAGCTTGGCGGAAGCCGCAATACCCTTGGAGCCGTCAATGCAGCTGCCGCCGCCGACGGCAAGGATCAAGTCAATATTCTCTCTGCGGCAGATCTCCCGGCCTTCGAGCACAGATGTAAGCTTGGGGTTGGACGCAATGCCTGAGAGCTCAAAAACTTCCTTTCCGGCAGCGCGCAGGATATTCAGCACGGTATCGTATAGCCCGGAGCGCTTTACGCTGCCGCCGCCGGAGGTAAGAAGGATCTTCTTTCCGTAATGCCGCAATTCCTCTGGCAAATGGCTGATAGATCCTTTGCCGAAATAGATCTTCGTTGGATTTTGGAATACAAAGTTGTCCATAAAAAGCTCCTATCTGCCGCCGCGGGGATTTTCCTGTGTTCTGGGCGGCTGTTTACAGTTCATCCGAAAGGGGCTCCCCTCCCGCAGCGCTTCACACTGCGGGAGGGCTTGCCTTGCTGCATTGCTTATGAATGCTTACTGAAAATCAGCTACATTCTCTTTGGTGATCAACACGAAGTCGATGTCATAGGAGGCATCCACCTGCTCGCCGGAGGCGGCCTTAATGGCGACATCCAGCGCCGTTTTGGCCTGCGTAATGTAATCCTGGAAGAAGGTGCAGTCCATGTCGCCGTCAGCCACAGCCTGAACGGCGTCGGGGATCGCATCAATGCCGCCGATCACATACTTCAGCCCGGAATCCTTCAGAGCGGACAGGGCGCCCACAGCCATCTCATCGTTTTCGGCAAAGATAATGTCAAACTTCATGCCGGAGGTGATGATGTTCTCCATAGCGGTCATAGCCTCCTCACGGCTCCAGTTGCAGACCTTTTCTGCCACGACCTTAATGTCCCAATTCTTTTCCTTGATCATCTGCTGTGCGCCGGTATGACGGTTGATCTCGGCAGACACGCCGGTGGGGCCGTGGAAAATGATCATATCGCCCTTGCCGTCTACCAGGTCACCCAGGTATTCCATCAGCATACGACCCGCCACGATATCATCGGAGCCCACAAAGGAGGTCCGATAATCCTCCGCTTCGGTCTTGGTGCACAGCTCGATAACAGGGATGTTCTGCGCATGGGCCTCTTCCACCATTACCGCCTGGGCAGTTGCATCACCGGGGATAAGGATGATCGCATTCACGCCGCCGGCGATCATGTTCTCCAGCTGAGAATTTTGCGTGTTGGCATCTCCGCCGGCATCCGTAACACTCAGCTCGACCTTGTCAGCCAAGCCGGCCTCGTCAAAATAGCTCTGCATCGCGGACTTCAGGTTGGCGTTGTATTCACCGGACAGTGCATAGTAGGACACTCCGATCTTGAGCTTTCCACTGCCGGAATTCTCGCCGTCGGTTGCCTCCTGCTTTCCGCAGCCTGCCAGCACCGCCATTGTCATAACCGCCGCCAGCAAGAGTGCCATCCACTTCTTTGCCTTTTTCATCTGTTGTTCCTCCTGTTTTTTTAGTATTATTGTTTTTCCCGGCCGTGCAGGAATGGGTTTACATCATTTCTTTTTCTCGTTGATGCGGTCAATCAATACAGCGCCAATTATGATGGCTCCCTTGACTACCTGCTGGGCATAAGACGAGATGTTGAATAAGTCCAGACCGTTGTTCATGATGCCGATGATCAGCGCGCCGGTGATGGTTCCCAAAATGAGGCCCTTTCCGCCCGACATACTCGTTCCGCCGATGACCGCCGCTGCGATGGCATCTAACTCATAGCCATCCGCGGCATTGGGGTTTGCCGAGTTTGTGCGTGCGGTTAGGATCAGACTGACGATTCCGGCGCACAAGCCGCAGATGGTGTATACGAGGATTCTGGTTTTCTGCACATTGATGCCGGACACGCGCGCTGCGTTCTCATTGCCGCCAACGGCGTAGATGTGGCGCCCGAACTTGGTGCGGTGCAGAAAAAGATAGGTAAGAATGCCGCAGAACAAGAGCAGATACACAGGGAAGGGAATCCCCAGCAGGGTGCCTTGTCCGATGAACTTAAAGCTTCTGCCCAGGTTGATAACGGAAAATCCGTCTGTGTAAAGGAATGCCGCGCCGCGGGCTATTTGACACATACCCAGCGTAACGATAAAGGCAGGAATTCCCGTGTAGGCAATAATGACGCCGTTGATGAGGCCTACCAAAAGGCCGACACCCAACGCCACGGCAATCGGCACGATCAGTGCGTGCTCGCCCGGATGGGCAAAATTGGCCGCCAGTACACCGGCCAATGCGATGGTGGAGCCCACGGACAAGTCGATGCCATCGGAAATGATCACATATGTCATGCCAAAGGCCAAGATGGCATTCATGGAAATTTGCCGCAGCACATTCAAAATATTCCGCGTGGTCAGAAAGCTGCTTGTTCCAATAGACAGCACAACGACCATCACAAACAGCACCATATAAATGGCGTACTTGCTTAGAATGGTTTTTCTGTTCACCTTCAGTGAAGTCAGCGGTTTCATAATCGTTCCTCCTTAGCCGGCTGCGTACCGAATAACATTCTCCTGATCGATGTCCTTGCCTGTCAGCTCGCCCTTGATTCGGCCTTCGCTGACAACCAGCACCCGGTCAGACATACCAATGATCTCTGGCATCTCGGACGAGATCATAATAATGGACTTTCCTGCCTTTGTCAGCTCATCCATGATTCCGTAGATCTCCGCCTTGGCACCCACATCGATGCCGCGGGTCGGCTCATCCAAAATAAGAATATCAGGGCTTGTGCAAAGCCATTTTGCCAAAACAATCTTCTGCTGATTTCCGCCGCTGAGATTTGCTACCTGTTGGCTTTGGGATGGGGTTTTGATTTTCAGGTTCCGTATCATATCGGCCACCACGGGATATTCTTTATTCTTGCGAACAAAGCCCAGCTTGTCGCAGAGATGATCCAGCCAGCAAACGCACACATTTTGGCGCACGCTTAGCCCCAAAAACAGCCCGTACTTTTTGCGGTCCTCCGTAGCCAAGGCAATGCCGTGATGGATGGCATCCTGTATGGAGTTGATCTGCACCTCCTCGCCCTTGATCCGGATGGTGCCGGCGCTCTTTTTCCGAAGGCCGAAGAGCGTCTCAACGATCTCTGTGCGTCCTGCGCCCACCAGCCCCGCGAAGCCCAATATCTCGCCGCGCCGCAGAGAGAAGGAGATGTCGTACAGCCGTCCGGGAAGGCACATTCCCTCCACAGCCAGCACGCTCTCTCCAATCTCGTGGGGGGTTTTAACATAATACTGGCTCAGGTTGCGTGCCACCATCATGGTGACCAGCTCCTCCTGCGTCATATCGCAGGTCTTGCCCGTGGCTATGTATGCGCCATCTCGAAATACGGTGATCTCGTCTGTTATTTCGAATATTTCACTCATTTTGTGCGAAATATAAATAATGGAAATGCCACGGGCGCGGAGGTCGCGAATAATGGAGAAGAGAATTTGCACCTCTGCTTCCGAGATTGTAGAGGTCGGCTCATCCATGATGATCAGATCTGCCTTATAGGACACAGCCTTTGCGATCTCCACCATTTGCGTTTGTGCCACGCTGAGGTCGCACATTTTTGCTAAGGGGTCCAAATCGGTCATCCCCAAGCTCTGCAGCAGCTCCTCTGTGTCGCGAAAAAGGCGTTTATCATCTACCAGCCCGTATTTTACCGGCTCGCGACCCAGGAAAATATTGTCGCATACGCGCATATCAAGCACTGGGGAAAGCTCCTGGTGGATCATGGAAATCCCTTTGTCCAGCGCTTGCTGCGGAGAATGGTTCTTAAGGGTTTCTCCCTTAAAGAGGATGGTTCCCTGGTCGGGGTGGTATATTCCCAGCAGCAGCTTCATCAATGTGGACTTGCCGGCGCCGTTTTCTCCCAAAAGAGCGTGTACAGTCCCCGGGCGTACCTGCAGCCGTGCGTTTTTAAGGGCCTGCACCCCGGAAAACGACTTGTCAATGTTCAGCATTTCCAGCAGGTATTCATTTTGTTCCATATCCCGCCTCCTCAATTCGTTGTATGCCCTGTTGCTAAATAGAGAGATTTTCACCTATCAGTGCGCCGCAGAGACCCTCTCCCTGATACTCTCGGTGCCTCAAGATCCATTTGCTTACGCCACAAAGTGCCCCGGCACAATCCTCATCGATCAACGGCGCATTCACACCGGCAGGCAAAATCACAACCGCTTTGAATGCACCGTCCGCTCCTGCGCCGCACGGTGCAAAGTGCAGAGTCGATGAGTATAGCTCCACTGCCGTGCCGGCAGGCAGGAAAAACGCCTGCACTTTTTCTGTATGATAGGTTCCTTTTTCATCTATATCATACCGATGGCCCAAAAGCAATACCAGGTCGGTAACAGCGATATTTACTTCTGAGCAAGCATGGTACTCCAATGCATTTAGCTTTCTGTTATGCCCGGCGCAGTAACCGGCCTGGATCGGCAGGCAGCCAAAGGTCTGCACCTGAATGTGCTCCGTGTCGCTAAGCGTTTGCAGTGCCGGGTCCATTGGAATATACTCCACCTCTTTCGGGATGGCGCGGTCCTTCAAAAGCGCCGCATAGCAGCTTCCCCTCACCTCGGCCACGATACGCCCATACGGGAGAAACTCCGGGCTGCTTATCGGAATAATCTGCATGGCACACACTTCACATAACCTGTCCGCCGGTGATCTTGATAGACTGCCCGGTGCAATAGGACGCTTTTTCAGACGCATAAAAATCCAGCACATTGGCAACATCCTGGAACTCACAGCCTCGCTTTAGGGGAACCTTGTCAATGTATGTCTGCACCACCTGATCCTCGGGGATGCCTAATTTTTTGGCATAGCTGGGGATCAGGCTTTGGAACATATCGGAATACAGGAGGTTGCCCAGCATCAGAGAATTCACGGTAATACCGTGCTCCGCGAGATCCAGGGCCATGGATTGCGTAAGTCCGACACCGCCGAACTTGGATGCGGAATAGCCGGCATTATACTTGCTGCCCACACAGCCCGACTTGGAGTTGATCTGAATGATACGGCCTTTGATCCCGTTGTCGATCATGATGCGCGCCGCCGCGCGGGCGCAGAGGAAATATCCCGTCAGATTTACATCTACGCTGCAGGTAAAGTCCTTCAGCGTAAACTCCGTAATTTTTGCACTACGGGCAATTCCCGCCACATACAGCATCAAATAAACCGCGCCCAGGTCAGCGGACACCTGTGCAAAAACCTCCGTTACGGAATCTTCTTGGCAAGCATTTACATAGTAACCCTTGGCTTCTCCTCCGGCGCTAACGATCTCCTGCGCCACGGCGCACGCATTTTCGGCGTTAATATCCAGCACGGCCACACGGAATCCCTCGGTCGCCAAATGCTTAGAAAGAAATGCGCCTAAGCTCCGGCCGCCGCCCACTACAACAGCTGTTTTCATGATTAAAATCTCCTATCAAAGCATTAATTAATAAAACCGCTTAGCTTAAGAAAAAAGTCGGCTCGCCCCGATGATGCCGGCATCTCCGCCTAACTGGGCAAATCGAAAATAAACCGGCAAATCGTTCTTATTGTACCTTTGGAATTCTTCAAAAGCTTTGTCAAACAGCAGTGGACCGAAATGAACCAAACCACCGCCAAAAACAAAGCAATTGATGTTCAAAATTTGATACAGGTCGAATAACCACAGTGCCATATAATGCGCCATATGGTCCACAGCCCACAGGGCCAGTGCATCGCCGGCTTGCGCACCTCGCAGGATGTGCTCCGCCGTCAGCTTGGACAAATCGCCCTTTACCATGTCCGGCAATTCCGTTGGCGCGCCGTCCTGTATGCGCTGGATCACACGCTGCACGATCATGTAGCCCGAAATGTGGGACATAAAGCACCCTCGGTTTTCACACCCGCAGTACGGCCCATCTCCCGGTGTGATGAGGGCGTGCCCGCTTTCTCCGGCCCACCCATAAGAGCCGTGGAATATGTGGCCGTTGATAACAATGGCGCTGGAGCAGCCGGTGCTGACAGGGCAGTAGAGCATATCTTTAAAACCCCGTCCGGCACCTTGGTGAAATTCGGCCAGCGCCGCCGCGTTTCCGTCATTTTCCAGCCGCACCTCTGCCGCGGTCCGGCAACTTAAGTAATCCCGCATCGGAAAATCCCGTATGTTGGGCAAATTGGAGGTCTTTAAAATCCGCCCTTCCTTTTGCAGAATATAGGAAGGCATCGCTACGCCAATACCCGAAAGCTGTGCCTTTGGCACACTTGCAGTTTCCAGCAGCAAATCGCACTGCCGCAGCAGCAGCGCGGACAGCTTTGGCCCATCGATCTCGCGATCAGAGGGGATGCGGCTGCGCGTTATCAAGCGATGCTCCTTGTCGAACAGTCCAAAGGCGATCTTTGTCCCACCTACATCGACACCTATGTAATAATGCTCCATCAAAGCTCCCCTTTTCCGCCGCAGTCATAGCTTGCTTCCGTGCTGTAGGAGATATGCCTCGGCCTCGGCGCTCCACAGATTGTTGCTGCGGCTGCAGATCTCGGCCAGGCCACGGAAAAGTGCCTGCGTTTCACCCAGCTTTTGGAAATCAGCGATTGCCGTCAGCGGCAGGCTTATCCCTGTGTAAATCAGCTTTTTGCCGCCCTTCAAATCGGGTAGGTGTAAAGTTGCCTCCGCCGCGGCATCCAGGCCGCCGATATGTGTAACAAGTGCTGCCGGCGTCAGTCTGCCTGCCTCCATCATTTGGATGGCTTCTCGCATATCATCGGTATTGCCGCCGGATGTGCCGCAAAAATGATGCAGATTATAATGTACATTATAAAAGTTTATCGGGGCGGAGAGTGACTTGTCCGCCGGGCCGGCAAAGAAGTTCAAGCAGCCGTCAAAGCCCAGTATCTCATCCGCTGTTTTAAGCAGGGCCTCGTCCGGCGCATATACGAACACATCGTCATAGCCCTGTCCTGCTGACAACGCCAGTAGCTCCTCGGCCACATTTTCGCGATCTCGCGTATTGAGATAGTGCAGGGTCACTCCATTTTCTGCCGCTTTTTCCGGCGGAAAAAGCGCTGCGCACCTGTCCAACACGCTCTGTGTACGGCCGGTCACCACCAAAACCGCCGGGCGGCGGTCACAATGTAAAATGTAATCGATAGCCGCTGTTCCCATAGGCCCGGTGGCTGCCAACAGGGCCATGTTTCCGCCCTGCTTGATGCCCATTTCGTGGCGGTACGCCCCCGGGGTGTTGTGGTAATTGGCATGAAAGGCACCTATCACGCAGGAATAGGGCTCGGCCAGCGAGCCGCCAAAAAAGCTGTCGCAGTTATAAGAGATCACATTGTCACGGGTTGTATAGGGCGCGGGAATGATCGCATATTGGCTGTCTCCGCCGCAAAACTCATACGAGTAGCCCGGGGCCGCATAGGTATCAGAAAGCGTTGTTTGCAGAGAAATTCTTTGTCCAACAGAGTACCTGTCACGACAGTTTTCACCCACCGCGGCAATTTTGCCGCAAAACTCATGCCCGACAATGATCGGGTGTACATCTATGTCGTCGGGCACCCGTTTGTGGCCGGAGCCCAATGCTGTCGCCTTATAAGACGACATACACAAGCTATCACAAACGATGTGCAGCAAGAGCTCATCCGGCTTGATCTCCGGGATAGAGAATGTATCCAGGCGTAAATCCAATGTGCCATGCAGGCGTACAGCTTTATTTTGCATAAGCATCCCTCGAACTAAACATTCTAACTTTTTGTTACTTACATTATATGCTGCGACATTTTCGCTGTCAAGCTATCCCGTGGTTTTTCTACAAAAATAGCAAATACACGATTGTAGTTATGTCTAAATTGCACATTTAATAAAGGGTTTTCCTTTGAATGTATCTAAATATATTTAGTTAGCTGTCAGCTTATTCGCTGCTTTTCTTTGGCGTCACATAATGATTTGCTTTCCGTTTGGCATTTTGCTTGAAAGAAAAAAAGTCAAGTTTTAAGGTGCGCAGAGAGCCCACAGGAAAAGTAAATTGTCGTTTTGAAGTTATTGCAGAATCGGAGCAGAGGTGTAACTTAAGTTCACTCTGGAAAAGAATGTCCATCGGCAATTGCACGTGATCTTGCGGCGCAAGTCCGGCAGATAACAGATCTGCCGACATCGCATCCGCTGCTTCTTTTCTGCACCTCCACTGCATAGATTATGGCAGAAAGGGTGAGGAGAATGCGAAAACGGAAAAAACTGTGCCTGGTGGTGCTGCGGAGGCGGTGGCTGGCGCAGGGCTACGATGGCGTGGCCATAGGGCTGGACGCCACGCTGCTCATCGGCGGTGTGCAGGCGCAGATCCGGGCCTGCCGGGGATAACGCCCCCGATGCACAGGTACATGAACATATCAAGCAAGCTCCACGGCAGTGCCGTGGAGCTTGCTCGTTTGCGGAAGGCCGGCCGCAGCTCAGCAGAGATGCTGCGCCGTACTGAACCACCCGGCCTGCGCATAGGATGACAGCAGAATTTGGAAAGGGGCGTGCCCATTGTGAAAAAAGTAAAGATCCTGTTTCTGCGGCGGTGGTATATCATGGGCAGCGCGGCACTGCTTGCCGCTGCTGCCATCTTTTACGCGGCAAATTACCCCGCCTTCGTCACCACCGCCGCCACCACCCGACAGCTGCCCATCTACTCCGTAGAGCGCACACAAAAAATCTGCTCCATCTCCTTCGACGCCGCGTGGGGTGATGCAAAAGTGCGGCAGTTCAGCTGCTGAACTGCCGCACTTCTGCTGCAATATACGATAGCGCAGCACCGGGGGAAGAAACCATCCCCCGGCGGTAGATTTTGCGCGGAATGCTGGCTAACGCAGCGCCTTTGCGGGGCACGCCTTCGTACACTCGTAGCAGAGGATGCACTCCGTCCCGTTTTTCCGCTTGCGGGATTCCTTGTTGACCTCCACATTCATGGGGCAGACGCGCAGGCACTTGCCGCAGCGGATGCATTTGCTTTCGTCACAGTGGACACGCAGCAGGGAGAAATAGCTCATGGGCTTGAGGAACACCGTGATGGGACACAGGTATTTACAGAACGTCCGGTTATCCTTGCACGCGAATGCCAGCGCAATGCCCGCGATGTAATAGAGGGCATTTGCAATGGTATTTTCAATCACACATTGTTGTGTGAATTTCATCAAGGCAAGCGGTTACTCTGTTCGGGCCGGGCGGAGATAGACACTGCGGGCCGGGAAAAATAAGCCAAATGTAGCCGGAAATAAAAAGCCACTACCACAGTTCTTGCAAACCTTGTACACTGGAAAGTGCCAACAGCCCAGTGGAGACGAAAACCGATCCACAGCATCCCTTACAGTGTAGCACAGCCCTTGGAAAGGGGCTTTAAAAACTACTACTCTATAATACAAGGATAAGATCAGTATCACTATAATCAGTATAGTTATTATCAGTATAAGATGTAATATAACTAATGTTGAGGCTGTGGTCCGCCTTTATTGTAGAAAATTTTTTTACTATCTCATATAAAAGTGTGATTGATAAGCATTAAATTTTTAATAATTTTGTGATTTCGGTTGTAATTTTCATAGATTTCGCATATAATAAAAGTGTGATTATAAAGCATAAAACTCCAACAAAAATGTGAGGAGTGATTCTATGGAACGATTTATCTTAAAAAAGTTGCTGGATTGGAAGAATTCTCCCTACCGCAAGCCTTTAATCTTGAAGGGCGTACGTCAGGTGGGTAAGACTTGGATTCTGAAAGAGTTCGGCAGACGCTGTTATGAAAATACAGCCTACTTTAACTTCGACGAAAACGAAGAATATAAACAATTTTTTGAAACAACCAAGGATGTGGACCGGATTCTACAAAACCTTATGTTGGCAAGCGGTCAAAAGATATTGCCAGAAAAGACCCTCATCATCTTTGACGAGGTACAGGACTGCCCGAAAGTCATTAACTCCATGAAATATTTCTGCGAGAACGCACCGCAGTACCATGTTGCCTGCGCCGGTTCTCTGTTAGGTATCGCCTTGGCGAAGCCTTCCTCTTTTCCAGTAGGCAAGGTCAACTTCATGCAGATTGACCCAATGACCTTCGCTGAGTTTCTACTTGCCAACGGTGACGAAAATCTGGCGCAGTATCTGGAACAGGTGGATACCCTTGAACCTATCCCTGACGCCTTCTTTAATCCGCTGTATGAGAAGCTGAAGATGTACTATGTCACCGGTGGTATGCCGGAGCCGGTATTGATGTGGACGGAGGCACGGGATGTATCTGCCATGCAGGAAGCTTTGTCCGGAATCATTGGAGCCTATGAGCGTGATTTTGCCAAGCATCCTAATCTCAGCGAGTTCCCGAAAATCTCAATGATTTGGAAGTCTGTTCCTTCTCAACTGGCAAGGGAGAACAAGAAGTTTATCTATAAGGTGGTCAAGGAAGGCGCACGAGCCCGTGAGTACGAGGATGCTTTGCAATGGCTGGTGGATGCCCGTCTGGTGCATAAAATTTATCGCAGCTCAGCTCCCGGCTTGCCGATTGCAGCTTACGATGACTTGTCTGCTTTCAAGATTTATTTGGTAGATGTGGGACTGCTCCGCCGTCTGGCACAGTTGGCCCCCACTGCCTTTGGCGAAGGGAACCGCCTATTTACTGAATTCAAAGGCGCATTAACCGAAAACTTTGTGTTGCAGACTTTAATTACTCAGTTTGAAGTCATGCCCCGTTATTGGAGCCAGAACAACCCACCTTACGAGGTGGATTTCCTCATTCAGCGGGAGAACGACATCTTCCCCGTGGAGGTCAAATCCGAAGCCAACACAACCAGCAAGAGTATGAAGAAGTTCAAGGAACTGTTCCCTGATAAGGTCAAGCTTCGCATCCGTTTCTCATTGGACAATCTGAAACTGGACGATGATGTGCTGAATATCCCGCTGTTCATGGCAGATCAGGCGGATCGATTGATTGGGTTGGCATTGGAAAAGAGGAAGCACTGATGTATATGGCTAAACTATATTAACCTAAATTGAAAAACATTGAGGCGAATGAAATGAATCAATAAGAATTTTTATGATCTTGACGAGGACTACGAGCTGGGCGAGTTCTTCTCCGACTAAAAAACTGCCCACCATGAGCCAATCACGGTGAGCAGCTTTTTTTTGAGAGGATTCAGACAAGCGTGTCATCCAGCAGGAAGTCAATGACGCTGATATTGAGAATGCCGTTATCATCATACCAACGCTTGCGAATGTCATGACGGACAATGATCTTCGGGAAAGAATCGTCGGTCAGCGCAAAGGGCCTATTCTCGGCGATCGCCTTTTCTTCTGTCCCCAGTGCGTAGGCGGATTGAATGTAGGTCTTCTTGCCGCCGGAGGTTGCAATGAAGTCGATTTCCCGCGCGACCGGCACGACCTTTCCTTTTGTATTTTTCTCGTTGCCATAGACAATGCC
>ERZ1026844.1217-NODE-1217-length-16131-cov-8.349963_pt1 | contig 16131 bp, 8 predicted proteins | sample MGYA00380152_ERZ1026844 | MGnify/ENA primary metagenome ERZ1026844 (study PRJEB33269, sample SAMEA4719788) | human gut metagenome | biome: human-associated habitat; feature: organic feature; material: feces | place: Cameroon | collected 2013-10 ... | reverse complement strand
CGCAATAACGTGAAGTTGTCTTCCCGCTTTTTTGCGGAAAGACAACTTCACGTTTTTGCTCCGACTTGCCGCTTGCAGAGCATTGGCAGAGGCGTGAGAACTTGCCGGGAGTATGTGAAAGGTTAGGGATATTCGGTACGGGAAGAGACGCGGCGCAAGTCGCCGCTTTCTCTCCCCCGAGCCCCTCTCTTTCACGCAGAGCGGCATAAAGGGCCAACTGTAATCTTGTTTGTCTCCGCCAGCGCGCGCCCCCGGCAGCGGCACCTTGCCGCCCGGTCGGGGTGCAGGGGCGAAGCGCCCTGCTCGCTCCAACAGGAGCGAAATCCCGGATATCCCACAGAGAACGATCGTGTGACTTTTTCATCTTTCCATCCCCCTATTTGTTTTCACTCAGCGTGACGGTTTTCAACAATGCTTCCATGATTTTGCGGTCGCTCTTTTCGGGAACTTCCACGATCCAGCTGCCGTTGCTGCCCGGCAGGATCAGGTAACTGAATGCGTGATTTTTCCGGTCGGGGTGCATGGTCGGATCCAGATCGTACACCACCAGCCAGGCCGGAATGCCGCCGAATTCGACCATCGCGGCGTTCCGGCGGTCGGAACGGGCGATCACCGGCAGCAGCGCGGCGGTCTCCTCCGCTCCCCCGGGCACCCGGTACAGCCGGGCGCCGCCGCGCCGGAATCCCTCCCCGTCCCGCTCCCACGAGCCGTCCGGCTTTACCGCGGCGATCCGGCGGGCCTCCGGGGCGAAGTCGGGCAGGAACGCGGTCCGTTCCGGTTTGGCGATATTGCCGCCGGTCTGGCGGAACTCCAATACTCCGGCCACATCGTGGTCCCACTGCGGCCAGACGGCGGCCAGCTTCCCGGCGCGGAGCGCAATCCGCACGCCGTATTCCGGCCGGAATCCGTTCAGCTCCACCGTCCGCCGCCGCCCTGCCTCGGCCGATACCGTCACGGAACCGCCGCCGCGGCGTTCCGGGAATGCCCCCCAGCTGATCTCGGCCTGCCCGGAGACGTTCGGCGTAAAGGCGAATTCCGCGGAGTCGGGACCGGTGCGCTTCAGTTCCGGCGCCCCCACCAGCGGCCCGGCCTCCTTTTCGCGCACGATCAGGAAGCGCGGATAGTCCACGGTCGGCAGCGGCACGGTCAGCGCGTCGCCGGAGGCGGCCAGCGGTCGGACCGGGAAAGTGCGGTCGAGGATCGGGTCGTAAATTTCCAGCTTCGCGCCAGTGCCGTTCAGGTTGCCGAGCGTCAGGTCGAACCGCTGTTCCGGCATTTCGTAGCGGCGCGGATCGAGCAGGTCGAGCTGCGGATTCCAGCCGTGCAGCAGGTCGCGGGTCACCACGTAAAATCCTACCGCATAACTCGATGCGTCGAGCTGGAACGGCAGGCAGGCGAAATCGTCGCGGTGGAAGCGGTCCGGCGCGGCGGCGGTGCCGTCTCCCCGGAACACCAGGCGGGGGCGGTGTTCGACCAGTTTCCGCACGGTCAGGCGGCGGGTGCTCACCAGCGGTTCCGCGCCGCCCAGCAGACGGTTCAAGTTGGAGGCGGCCGCGATCTGCGGCCCGGCGCACCTCGTCGTTCAACTGATAGCGGTTGCGGGCCAGCGCACGGAAATAGGCCTCCGGCAAAATGCTGAACTCATCCTCGCCGTTGCGCACCGCAAAGACGAACAAGGTGTCGATCCCCTTGTGGCAGTAGAACACGAAGCTGCGAACCAGCGCCTTGGCCGCCACCGCCTGCAAGACGGGCTGGAGCCGGGGATCGCCCCGCTTCACGCCGTAGGCTTTTTCCAGAAATTCAGCGAAGGGACGCCGATAGGTGTTGAACTCCGTCTCCCACAACAGCGCCGGCTTGCCGGTGCCGGGATGACTGAAACGGTGGTGGTGCGCCCACGGTCCGGGGAAGGGCTGCATATCGCGGATCATGAATTCGGTCTTGATCCCGAAACACGGGGATTCGGGCAGGGGAAAACGCAGCTCCGGCACGAATCCCTTGCCCGTTTTGCCCTGCGCATCGAGCGGCGGCCGGCGCAACCGGTCGGAATTTTCGGTGGCGGCGCTCAGATAACCGGTGCTGTCGTGCCAGGTGCCGGAGCAGTCGAGATTGGTGTAGTAATGGCGGCTGAAACCGGCCTGCCCCGGCCACATCTCCGAGCCGTTGTCCCACGGCCGCTGGTTCGAGAAGCCGCTGACCACCCGCACACCCGGCAGCCGCATGGCGGGATCGTTCACCAGCTCGATCGTCAGCGGCAGCACGATCTCCGCCTGCACCTCGGCATCGGCGGTGGTCTTGCCGGCGATCGCGTAAGCCGGGTAGCTGCGGAATTTCCGGGCGGGCCGGTAGTAGTTGCGTTCCCACACGAACTGGCTGCCGAAGGAGTATTCGTTCCACACCTCCACATCGAATCCCGCGTCCTCCGGGTCGCCGGAGTCGAGGATATCCCGCACCGCGCAAGTCACATGCTTCACATAGCGGCACCAGCCGTCCACCGTTTCGCGCGCTTCGGGATTCGGCGTGCCGTCCTCCAGCACGTCGCCGGAAAACGGCGCATATTTAAGCTCGGTCAGCTCCGCCTTGCCCGCCGGAACCGCCCTGTTCAGCGGAGCGGAGAGCTGCGCGAGCACCGTGCCGTCCGGCTGCGGAACCAGTCCGGTGATCAGCGGGAACGCCACCCCCTGCTCCTGATTGTTCAGGCCGGTGCGCCCGGTGCGGAACGGTGCAAAACCGCCCTTCAGCCGCAGTTCGCGCGCTCCCGCCGGGGCGGCGGCGGCCAGTTCGACCGGCACGGTCCGGCGCGGACACGGCCCGCCGGAGTGCGCATTCAGCAGGATCATCGGGCGCAGCTTGTACTTCTTCGCCAGCGGCAGCACCAGCTTCAGCCGCTCGACCTCGCGCGCCGAAAGCTGCGATTCGTCGTCGAAGTCGAAATGCCCCCAGCCGATCTCCAGCCGGAAGCTGCGGAATCCCGCCTCGGCGAGCAGCCGCATCGTCGCCTCGCTCTCCGGTGCGGAGAGGTCGCTCCAGTTCACCGCCTGAATCCTGCCGAAACGCGACGCCGGGTGCGTGTCCATGTAGGCCCGCCACGGCGTCAGGTAATAGGAGGTGCAGCCGAACGGTATCTGCTGCTGGAGGCGGTCCTCATAGGGGCCTTTCAGCTCCGCCTGCAGCGTCCTGCCGTCCCACTCCCCGATGCCGGGAGGTGTTTTCGGGCCGGCGGTCACCTTCGGCAGCGCCGCTTTTCCGCCTTTCGCCGCGTCGCGGACCGCGACCTTGCCCACCCGGACCGTCGCCGCTCCGTCGCGCCCGCCGACCGCCCAGCCGGAGCCGATGCGGAACTGCCGGAACGGCAATGCCCCCGCTCCCGCGCTCCGCACCGTTTTTCCGCCCTGCCGCGTGACTTCGGCGGCTCCGGAAGCCGGATCGTAATTGATTTGAAATGAATAGGTTTCCCCGACCCGATAGGCACCGAAGCGCTCCGGAGCGCCGGAGGCGGGATTCCACTGGATGATCCCCTTTTCCGGCCCTTCGCTGACGAAGGTCAACATGCCGATATTCCGCCCCTGATCGCCGAGCAACTGGGCGGAAAGCACCGTTTCCGGGCGGCCGTCGGACGGCGCGCGGTAAGCCGCCACCGTCAGGTCGAAAGAGATCCCGCCCCTGCCGGAACTCTCCAGGTTCCACGCACCGAACCACGCGGACACCGCATCCGACGAACTGGCCGGAAACGCCAGCTCCAGAGCGCCCGAAACGATCTGCGCCCCCTGCTCCGGCAATCCGGTCGGCAGATCGATCACTTCACCCGGCACATAACCGGTGCTGCGCGGCGGCTGTGCCGCATCCTCACGGCTGAAATCCACCCGAACCAGTTCAGCCGCCGGCAGCGCCAGCGCACCCGCCAGGACGGCCCCGGACAGCACTTGTCTGTACTTCATCATCGTTCCTCCTTCGGCTCGAATGCAAATTCGATCTCATTGGCATAACAGGGTTTCCAGTCGGGGTGGAAGCTCATTCCGCCCCGGTACGACGCCGAACGGCCCCGGGCGAACTCCACCGGCGCGCCTCCGGCCCGGTTGGCGCGGAATGAGAATTTCACCGGCTTGCCCGCATCCACCAGCGCCTTGACCTCCGGCATCTCCGTCCACGGGATCGCCGCCTCGACGATGCGCACACCGTTTTCACTGCGGATCGCCAGTCTGCCGTCTTTGACCGCCCCCTCCCACGCCGCCTTCGGCTGGCGCGGATAGAAGTGCTTGCGCGGCGCATCCGGCACCTCTAGCCGCCAGATTTCGGTGCCGCCGCCGAAGCGGTCCGCCACCTTGTTCAACGCGAACTCCCGGTCGGAGGTGCGGCGGTTGATGAATCCGGCGGGGACGCCGGGACGCCGGTCCAGCATCACCGGATCGCGGTCCGCCGGAATCGAATTGAAGGCGATCTGGATATTGAAAAAGCCGCCGTCGCTGCCGTCCGGCAGCACCGCCCATTTGCGGTAGCTGAAACGGCGCACCCCCTCCGGCCAGCGGTGAGTCAGGCGCACCCGGTCGTGCCGCTGCACCGCCCCGATGCCGTCGGAGAGCCGCCGCCGGTTTTCGCCGGGCAGAATCCAGCCGGAACTGCCGTAGCGGCCGCGCCACAACCCGGGGCGCTCCTCATCCACGCCGAGAAAACGCGCGGAGTTGCCGGAGGCCGCCTCCGCCGCCGGGTCGAAAAAGATGCCCGCCAGCCGCCCCGAACCCGGCTCCCAGCGGTGGAAGTTCTGCACCTCCAGCGACACCTTGCCGGAGGCGAGGAAGCGGAAGAAACCACCCTCCCGGAGCCGCCGCACCGGATGCGCCGCCAGCACCCAGCCGGTCGCGCTGTCCAGCATGCGCACCTCCGCATTCCGGTCCGCCCGGAAGTCGCCGTAGGGGAAGTAGACGGTCACGAGCGTGCCGCGGTCCGCCGGGAGCGTGAAGTCGAAGCGCATCCGGTCCGACTCCGGCCGGATCGCCGAGGAGAGCCGCCGTCCCCCTTCCGGGGCCTCCACGCCCGCCGCCGCCGTCACCGCGCCATTCTCCTGTTCGACGGTCACGGTATAAGTGCGGTCGCGGTCGAGCGAATAGCTGACTTCCGGGTAGAAAAACTGATCGGGGTCGAGGGTCTCGAAGCGGAAGGTGCCGGCGTCGGGCCGCGGATCGTTCACCCGGCAGCAGAAATAGAAGTACCGGTCGTCCGCCGCCAGCTTCGCCTCCGCCTGCCCGTCGGCGTTCTGACTGGAAAGTTTTTCAAACGGAAGCCACGCCGCCTCCATTTCGGAGCGCTCCGGGCCTTCCGCGCCGCTCACTTTCTGCGGCAGCACGCCCGCCCAGTCGGAGAGGTTCCCGTCCACCGCAATGGTTTTACGCGCGATCCGGTTCACCCGCATCGTGTCGCGAAGCTCCGCCGCACCGTCTTTGCCCGCGTCGAAAACGAAACTGCCCGGATACAGGTTGTCCGGGTCGGCGGCTCCCGCCGTGACCTTCACCGCCACCTCGCGGGTTTCAAAGGGCTTCAGCGTCAGTTGCTCCGGGCAGTCGAGCTTCAATCGGCCGACCGAAGCCTTCAGCGTTCCCGTCAGCTCGCGGTTCAGCAGATTGTGTATCTGCAGCCGCAGCACCGCGCCGGGCGTCACCGGGTCGAGGAAGTCATACGCTTTGAGTTCCACCGGAGTCATTCCCTCCAGCTGTCCCTGCCGGAGCGCGTTGTCCATCTCGGCGGCTCCTCCGGCGCGCAGCGGCCGCACGAAGTGGCTGACATTGCCGAGGTCGAGCACATATCCGCCGCCCTGCGGCGCGATCTCGTTGCCGTACCGGTCGTACACGGCGTAAGCGCCGGGCGAAGCCGGAAAGCGGAAGGTCACGCCTTCAAAGCCCCACGGCTGTTTCAGCAGCCCTTTCCACTCCGCGATCAGGTTGTCGTCACCGATCCGGAAGAACGGCAGCCGCCGGGCGGCCTCCCGTTTCGCCTCCTTCCACTGCGGCGTACCGGGTTTGAGCGCGTCAAGCTCTGCGGCGCGGCGCGCCTTGCCCCGGACCTCACTCAGGGGCCGGACCGCCGCATACCGGCTGTAGTCCGCAAACGAGGAGCCGAGGTCTCCCGCGATCACCACCGTCGCGTCGTCGGCGTTGCCGTCCAGGCCGCGGAACCGGAACGCATAGGGCAGCCCCTCCGGATACACCAGCCGGTCGAACTCCCGTTCACCGATGAACTTCTGCGCCGCGCCCAGCGCCGCCGCCATCGGGAAGGAGTAGAGCGGCAGCTCGGCCTGCCGCGGACCGGCGGCGGTCATGATTTCGGCCTGCGCCTTGTGGTTCGGCGCGTGGTGTTCGTAGTTGCCGAACGCATAGCCGCAGTAGAACCCCATCGACCGGTCGTAGCCCGCCGCCCGGTTCGCGGCGATCACCATCGCGAGGGTGTCGTCGGCGTTGGCGGTCCAGCTCTCGGTATCCCAGATCAGCACCCGGTCGCGGCCGGGGCGGTCGATCCACTGCCGGTACAGCGACGGAGCGGTCAGCCCCTGGTAGTGGATGCTGCAAAAATCGAAGTACGGGGTGAATTCCCCGCTTCCATCCGGAAACAGCTTGTCGAAGGTGTTGCTCGACGAATCGCAGCCGCCGACCAGCACCCGGTTGCCGGAAGCCTGTTCGGCGGCGCGGGTCGCTTCGCCCATGATCCGGTACAGCTCCCGGTAGCGCACCATATCCGCGCCCCATCCGGCGATCGACAGTCCTTCCCACGGCTCGTTCCACAGCTTGATCCCGTTCACCGGACCGCGCGGCCAGCCGTACTCCCGCACGATCGCTCCGACGAACCGGCGGAAATCTTCGTCATATTCCGGATGCCACGCATAATCCGCCTTGCCCTCCGGCACCATCTCATCGTTCTCCAGCAGGTGGGGCCGGACCACTCCCATCGGAAAACCGGTCGTGCCCGCGCCGATCTCCAGCACGCCGACGATATGGTGTTTTTTCATCTTCGCGCACAGCTCGCGCAGTTCCCGCTCCTGCTGTTCGCGCTGCGGCGTGCCTTCGGGGTTGTACGGCACGCCGAAGCGGACCGCGCTCAAGCCGAGCCGCTCCATCACCTCGGGGTCGAACAGTTCCACCGCCTGCCGCGGGAACCGTCCCGGCCTTGCTTCGTTGCGTACCGAGCGGGCGAAGGAGCACACCAGACGCCGCCCGTGCTCCTTCCCGAGATCGAGCAGCAGCGCATAGCCGCCGAACCTCTCCGGCAGCGGCAGCGCCGGCTTCAGGTCCGCAAAGCCGCCGGCGGGCAGTTCCAGCCTGACCGGAATCCGCCGTTCCTCCCCGAGCCGCTCCGCCGTGGAGTGCCAGCAATTTCCCGGATACTGCCGGTTCCCCCACGGGACCAGCACCCACTCCCCGGTGAGATTCAGCGCTTTCGCGCCGGTATTGCGCACCTGCACCGTAATCTCCGGCTGTTCTCCCGGAAAAAACAGATTGCCGGGCCGGTTGGTCGCCAGCAGGGTCGCGCTGAAATCGAAGTCGCGGCGCTCCCGGTCCAGCCCCAGCACCTGATAGTATCCGGCGGCGGAGGCTTCGACCGTCAGCGGGCCGCCGGGCAGCTCGCCGGCGCCAAGCATCGCACAGGCCGCGACAACTCCCGCCGCCGCCGGAATCTTCCCTTTTCGTTTCATGGAACGTCCTTTCCTCTGGAGTCGGCATTTTGATTCCCTGCTATAATTATACTCCATACCGGAATCCGAACCAATATCCGAATGTATATTTTTCATATCCGATCGTAATATGACAGTATCTATATGGAGCCGACCTTTCCCGAAATATCCGAAATTTGTCGTTTTCGGTATCTTTTTTATATGGATTGTATGATTGCGGTATTGAAATTCCGGAAAAAGACGGTATCTTCCGTTACAGGACAATCATTCTGGAGAGATCATGAAAACCGGAGAACAGACCATTTCCCTCCCGCCCCGGGCCCGGGTGATCCACTATCTGCGGCAGGCGCTGGCGGCGGGCGTTTTCGCGCCGGGCGACCAGCTTCCCTCTGAGCAGGAGCTGTGCCGTCAGGTGAGGGTTTCGCGCACCACGGTGCGGGCCGCGCTGCAGACGCTCGAAGCGGAACATTTCCTGAACTGCGAGGGTCGGCGGCGCTTCATCAGCGCCGCCCATGCCGGCTCTCCCCGGAAATCGACGCTCTTCACTGAAACCGTAGCGGTCCTCGACGACGAGGTCTACCCGGAGGACGAGGCGAGCTGCTGGGGCGAGTGGGAGGTGTTCTACCACCTGAACCGCGAGGCGGTCCGCCGGAACTGCCACACTTTCAGCTTCAAAACCGGCGACTTCACCCCTGCCAAAGCGGAGCATCTGGTGCGCGAGCATCCGCTCGGGTTGATCCTGCTCCACCAGAACCGGACTCCCTCCGAAGCGATCCGGCGGCTGCTCGACGGCTGCCGTTCCGCCGGGATTCCGCTGGTCCGGTATGAGTCCGATACGCCGGAGTGTCCGGGAGCGGACGTGATCGCCTCCGACCACCGGCAGGGATGTGCGGAGTTGACCCGCTGGCTGATCGGGCAGGGCAAAAAGCGCATCCTGCGTTACTGGCGGCTGAACTCCCTTGATCCGGCCCGTCCCAACTGGCTGGTCCAGCGCGATCTGGGATATGAGGACGCGATGCGCGAGGCCGGGCTGGAGCCGCTGCCCGCAGTGGAATACACCTACTACGATCAGGACCGGACGCCGACCCGGCGGGACTTCGACTGCCGGGTTTACGAGGCGACGGGGCGGCTTTATGAGTATCAGGCGCTTCACGGCAGGGTCGACGCGGTCGTCTGCGCTTCCGACGGCGTCACCTTTTCCGTCGCCGCCGCCTGCCGGAAGCTCGGGCTGAAGCCCAACCACGACCTCTGGATCGCCGGCTACGACAACAACTATTACAACTGCCCCGACCGCATGTTCGAGGAAACGCTGCCGCTTGTGACGGCGGACAAAAACAACCGCCGGCTCGGCCTCGCCCTCTTCGAGCAGCTGCTGCGCCGTCGCGAGCGCGGCGGCGACGGCAGGGCGGAGCGGCTGCTGCTGCCCCAGGAACTGGTCTTTCCCCGCTCCCTTCAACAGGAAGTTTAGCCGATGGAAGTTCTCTTTGCCCAGACCGTCGCGATTCCGGAATTCACGGCTGTCGCGGTGCGCCGGCTGCGGCAGCCCGGCACTCCGCAGCGCATCGTCGCCCAGCCGGGCACATTCCGTTTCTTCCTGACCGGCGGCGAAATCGAATTCTTCCTGCCGGAAAGCCGCGATCCGGTGCCGCTCACCCGCCGGATGATCCTGATGCTCCGCCCGGAAGAGGAGGCGCTCTATTCTTCATCCTCCCCCCGCCCCGTGCCGTATTTGCGGCTCGAACTGACCGTGAAGCAGCCGGACCGGACGGAACCTCCGCCGCGTCTGGCGGAGTTCCGGTACGCCCATCCCGTTTTCGGCGTCGCGGACCGGCTCGACGAGGCTCTGGCCAATCCGGGCCCCTGTTCCGCCGCGCTCGCCCGGCTGCTGGCGCAGGAGTTCTGGCTCTATCTGCACGAGCAGCACACCGGAACCGGCGGCGCCGATCCCCGGCTCGACCGCATGCTCCGCTATCTGGAGGAACGGCTGCTCGAACACCCGACCCGGCAGCAGCTGGCCCGGGAATTCAACCTCTCGCCCCAGCAGGTGAATTTGCTCTTCCGCCGGAATCTCGGCATCTCGCCCGGCGAATACGTTCAGCGGCAATTGATCTGCGCCGCCCGCCAGTTGTTGCGCACCGGGAAGCTCAGCGTCAAGGAGACCTCCGCCCGTCTCGGCTTCGCGAATCCCTTCTATTTTTCCCGCATCTTCAAGAAGATCACCGGCCACGCCCCCTCCGAAAACTGACCCATGCGCAACCGGGATTTCGCCTTCGGCGGGCAAGGGGTGGAATCCCGGCTGCCTATGGCGACCGCTCAGGCCTGTTCGAGACGGGAAGCGCGGCACCACTCGCGCACCGGCTGCAACCGGCGAATGAAGAAGCGGACGATGGAGCCGACGATCAACGCGGCGATGATCGTCCCCTCCCGGAAGCCGACTACAGCCTGACAACAGGCCAGCGACAAAATCACCGCCATCGTGACCATGCCGGAGTCGAATACGGTTTTGATGATGCCGAACTCCTTTTTGAGCTTCGCCGCGATGGCGCGCACCAGGCCTTCGCCGGGGATGTAGATCGCCTCCGCCACCACCTGCAGCGCGATGCCGAAGCCAAGCGTGACACATCCGGCCAGCAGCAGCGCGATCCGGGCGGGATACGCTTCGACCGTAAGCCCGGAGAGCAGGAACATCACCAGGTCGATCACGCAGCTGAACAGCAGCGTGACCGGAATCTGGAGATACTGCGCCGGCGTGAACTCTTTTTTCAGCAGCAGCAGCTGGCCGAAGATCAGCGCCAGATTGAATACGAAGGTGAAAGTGCCGAAGGAGAGCGAAAAGATTTCGCACAACACATAGGGCAGACTGGAAATCGGCGGCGTGCCGAGCCCCGCCTTGGTGATCAGGCTGATGCTGAAGCCGGTCGTGGCCACCCCGCACAGAAATACCGCATAACGCCGTACAATCGAATTGCTGAACATGAGAAATACCGTTGGTTACCGTGACAAATCCTGTTAATATACCATGAATCGGCCCGGTTATCAAGGGAACTTCTGCTTGGACTCTGCGTAAAATAGAGGGAATAAGGACTCAATGTTATTCTGTGCTACTGCCGTTTTCCAACAAACCCGTCATCGGCTTCATCTTCGTGCTTATTACGCAAATCTCGAAAAAGTCTGCCTGCATCCCTGAGGCCTCCCGCGAAAATCCAAAAGGTACAGATAATTCCCAGAAAAGCACTGAGCCAGATATAGAACCACCAATACCAGCTCCAAGCCGCATCAGAGATTTGCCAGAATAAATTTATAGCGGTGCCAACCACGAAAATGCCCCACCAGATCATGGTCCAGCCGAAAGTTCCGTAAAAAAGGAAGCGTTCCCAACGGGAAAATTCCGCAGAGATGCCGATCAACCGGGCAAAACTGAATCGCCTCATCAGCCTTGCGGCCGTTTCATCCCCGGTTACAGTATCATCCGTGAGAGCATATTGCCCCCGATGCAGCAGACGGTCCATATTGAATTCACGCTTCGGTCCAAGCAGTGAAACCAGAATATAGGCAACTGATGCCGTGAGCATTGCAATAAAATAAATCCACTGGCCGTTGATTGGAAACTTTGCGCTGGGCTTGTCCATCAGAGCTGGCCAGATTGTTTGCAGTATGATCCCCCCACAACCAAGCACGGTTCCTAGCAATAAAGCAGTCCAGGCGGCCGCAGTGGTTCCGCGCTTCCAGTATAATCCTCCGATAATCACCGCTCCGGCTCCTCCCAGGTAGATGGCTCCGGTCAAAGCGAAAAACATGAAAATATACCCTTTGAGCGGAAAGAAGCAGCTGAATAAAAATGCGAACAGTGCCACGCCGATAATTGACAACCGCAATAACAGCATATGAGTTTTCGGTTGAAAGGGACGATTGCGCAGAGGCCCAATCACATCCTGTATCAGAATCGTTCCCCATGCGTGCATATAGGTGTCGTCACAACTGATCGCGCAACCGAGCAGCACCGCCGCAAAGAGTCCCCAAAGCCCGATCGGAAGGATATGCCGCATAAAAAGCGGTACCGTCATCTGCAACCGGAGTTGCGGCTCAGCCAGCTTATCAATATCGGCGGTTATCGATGCGGCAATATCCGCATATGCCGGAAGGTGCAATACCGCATATGCAATCAATGGAATCAGGAGCAGGCACATATTGGTTGCCAAGGTCCGCCAGGTACCGATCACTCCAGCCAACTGTGCTTCATGCGGAGTTTTGGCCGCTGCGTTATAGCCGGAATTTCCCTGCCAGCTTTTGGCATTGTAGATAGCGCCGAACATCGCAATCAAAAAATACCAGATGCTGAATTCTTCCGTTGTGCATCCTTTAAAAGGATTTATCAGCGATTCTCCAGCGGGAACACCAATCGTCAATCCGGCCATTACATCGTTCCATCGGAACTTCAGCATCAGAAAACCGAGAATCGCCACAAAAATCAGCATCAGCAGCGTCCCCTGGATGAAGTCGGTTACCATAATTGTAATCTGCCCGCCGGAACAGGCCACATAAGCGGCAAGCGACAGATAGACGGCCATCATCACCGGAAAAGTGGAAAACGTCCAACCGTACAGTTGAAAGGATTCCGGCAATCCCAGAAAACAGATCAGCACATTGGCTGTTACAGCAGGAAAGATACCGAAATTCAGGATGCCGGAAAACCAGCACAACGCTCCGGCGAAATAGCGAAATTTGCGACTGTACCGTTCCTCGAAAAACTGCGCCAGCGTCAATGCGCGGGTCTGCCGAAACCGGTAGATGATAAATCCAGTCAACCCCAGAAAGAGTCCGACTGGAGCTTTAATCTGCCCCCACCATTGCGGCGGCAAGCCGGTGGTATAGATCATTTCCCATAATCCGACTAAAGAAATCACTCCGGAAAAGCTGCCTGAAACCGTCAGCAAATATCGTCCCGCCAAGCGGTTTGCCGCCAGAAAATCCGGTACGCTCCTGCAAAAACGCTGCGCGAATGCCGTAAGCCCGAGAATGCCCGCAAGCATTACAATCATCAATGTCCAATCCAACCAGTGAATATTCATTTTTCCGTTTGATCTTGAGTATATGCCGGCCGGAAGTTGCAGCCGAGGAAGCGGGCATGGCAAACAGCCGGCCGTTAAATTTCTACTTGCCGCCCCAATACATCGGATTGTCGGGATTGAATCGTCCGTCATCCCGATTATCCCGCGAAACCGTTCCGGCTGCGGTTGCCACTGGTTCTTTGGCTCCTGAAATCGGATTGGACGGCTTATCGCCGGCCAGTTTGATTACAGCGGCATTTTTCGGAGGAATGGTTACGGAAAATTTTTCTCCGATCACATAGTCGACCGCTTTCCCCCACTTGCCGCCGATGCATTCACTGCGCTTCACCTGAAGTCCGACCGGATATCCCCAGTCGCGCGCATTCCATGGGAAGGAGACGGTCTGCTCGCGATCGGTATGGTTGGCGAAAACCAGACCAATTGCTCCGGTGGGCGAGCGATAGACTTCGGTAAAAACCACGGGAATCGAATATTCCACTTCGGCATTTTTCAATGCCACCCACCACTTGTCCCGGACATGTTCAATCCCTGACAGGTCGGGCTGCCGTAAAAGTTCTCCATCGTGCAGAAATTCAAGAGCAGCTTTGCGAGTATGCAGCATATTGCGCAATGTCGTCATATTCGGCGCTTTCGCCTTCATTGCGTCACCGTAAAGATAGAAGACGCGTCCGCGTGCCAGCATGAAGCACAAATGAGCATCGCTGCATTGGTAAACTCCCAGCAGATTGGTACGATCGGAGTAGACACTGTCGAACATGGCCGGGGTTGTCGGATCATTTTCCGGCAATACCACCAATTGGCCGTCAACTGTTCCAATATAGGTTTCGCCGACATTTTCACCGACAATATAGGAGCGCCCCACCGGACGCAGCGCCTTGACGCGCGCAGTCAGTGCGCGCCCGCCTTTGCCGAAATAGTTGCCTCCCGGGATAGTGTGACCGTGACGCTTGTCAAAACAAAAGCTCTGGCTGCTGAACAGCAGGTCCATATATTCAGCATCACAGTTGTAATCGTCTTTCAGTTGCCGGTAGACCTCTGTGATATAATTTTGCCACCATTCCGTAGCAAAGCACATGCGTCCCCAGCCGCCGAAGCTATGAAAGAGACTGTGCCCCCAGGGGCCGGTTGCGGTAATTTCTCCGGAAGAGTTCATTTTGAAATAGGGTTTACCTTGTGCATACTGAGGAGTACTCGCATCAAACAGCAGCACATTGACATACGGCATGACGGCACCTCCGGCTGCACGGATTTTGGCAATACCTTCCCGGACGCCGGGGAGAGCCGGAAAATAATCCGGATAACGCAGATCCATTTCACCGCTTTTGTACCACATATATAAGTGTACTCCGAGCTTGACTCCGAGGTCGTTTTGCATTCCGATCACTTTGTCGGCCAACCGGTCCATAGCTGTGCGGCAATCCGTGATGAATTTCGGATCAGTATTCGGCCGGCCGTCCACCAGGGCCTGAATCGGATGATCCGGACGTCCCCAGACACTCAACCAGGCCAGTACTTCGCTGCGAAAGCGTTCCGACACGTCCCTGCGTTCCGCCAGCGGTTTCCAACGTTCCTGTTTCAGAGACCAGCGGCGGTAAACTTTGGCGGCATCATACCAGTCGCCGTGAATGGTTCCGGTGACGACCGGATATGGCAACTTCCAGACTCCGAACGGAGTTGTCGAATCAAACGGTTCCCGGTAATTCATCACTGCTCTTTCCGGCATGGTTTCCGCATAATGGATATTGAACATCCGGAAACTCTCTCCTTCCGGACGGCAGGCGAAAGTCTTGTGATAGTCATCGGTATCGTAAGCCGCGAAATAAAGGCCTCCCCCGCAGGAATCGTCATAGTACATCATCTGGAAGGACAAGCCGCTGGACATCGGATAGTTGCTCACTTCCTGCCCCGCGACCAGTGTCTTGCGCGGATTCCGGCAGATGCTTCCGCAGAACAAAGGCAGTGCCACAGAGTCGTTTTCCGCGCTGCCGGGAGCGTCGGAACCAAGGCCGCTCAACAATGGGAATTGCACTTCCTTCAGAGGAGTGCCGGAATGATTGTCAACCGCAATATGCCAGGATATGAATGGATTGCCGTCCGGCAGGGTTACGGTAACATGAATATCGGCGGTTTTCCCCTGATCTCCGACAATTCCTCCGTTGTAATGCAATTCCAGAATATCGCAGTTATTGCCGCGGCTCATTCGGAAATTGCGTTCGGGCATATTCAGGCCATTCAAGGTATAATCATTCACGGTTCTCCAGTTATCGGCGGAGTAAACACCGAAAGTGGCGTTGAACAGTGAACCGCCCGGCTTTATCACATAATTCACTTTGCGCGCCAGGTCACGCAATTGCCGGAGCGAAAGTGTCTTTTTGTCAAATGTGACTTCCACGCGGGAATTGCGCATCCCTACGGCATCCCCGGTGTCGATGAATTCGGCCCTGACGAAAAGGGCGGCAAGACATAGGGTCGTAACGGATAAATATTTCATCGTTTTGTGTGCTCCAGGTTGGTCTCTCTTGGGCGGCTATTTTACGTCAAATCCACTTATTCCAGACAAAAGTATGGTTTCTGGTTCCATCTATTTCGGCGCCGATTCTCTGATTGAGGCGGACATTCTCCACATGGCCATCCATCAGCAGCACATTGGTGGTTTCGGCATGGGGAAAACCAGCCGCTTTGAATTGGACCAAATTCCCCGGATCAAGCCACCAGGGCCAGCTTACCCAGGCATCATCTCCAGACATGTCAGTTAATACAATAGTTCGTGAAGTTTTTTTCCACGATGTGATTTTACTGTAAGGCGCCACATCCAGATTGAAGCAGTAACCACCTGCATATACATTCTGGGCATATCCCAGATAAATCGGGTCCTGACGTTCCGAACTATCGATCCAGCTGACAAGCGATCCTGTTATTTCAGGCTTTTGCTGAGTCGGACAGGAATTGACTTCTCGGCTGTTTCCCACATATTTCCGCGTTTCCAGAAACCAGTAATGGAATCCCCGGGAGTCACTGACAAGGCCGGGGATCACATAATCATTGTAATCATGTCCATATTGCATGTATGCCAGGCCGAATTGCTTTTCATTATTTGTACATTTTATGCGTTTGGCTGTTTCACGGGAACGATTCAAGGCCGGAAGTAACAAACTTGCCAGAATTGCAATTACGGCTATCACTACAAGCAATTCAATCAGCGTGAAATAACAGGAACCGGGGAGCATGCGTCCGGAGTCCCTCCGTGAAACGCATTTCCGGCAATCCGCTGTAGCAGCTAACTTGGATACGGTCACTCTTGTTTTCATTGCCCTTCCTTTCTTTTGCGGAGTGAAAAATCACCTTGATTACTGTACCTGAATCCGTGAAATTTTGTCCATGTGTTTTTCATGCGGATTCAAACGTTGT
>ERZ1026844.1211-NODE-1211-length-16142-cov-4.669547_pt1 | contig 16142 bp, 11 predicted proteins | sample MGYA00380152_ERZ1026844 | MGnify/ENA primary metagenome ERZ1026844 (study PRJEB33269, sample SAMEA4719788) | human gut metagenome | biome: human-associated habitat; feature: organic feature; material: feces | place: Cameroon | collected 2013-10 ... | reverse complement strand
ATCTACACTATCCTCTTCGTCGGCAGCGTCAGATGTGTATAAGAGACAGCTCCCAATGAATACAGAGCCAAACGGATCTTCGGCTACCTATCAAACCGTGCAGACTGTATCGACCGGGAGGGCATCGACTTATTCTTTGCTTCCGACCCTGCAACACAGAAGCTACTGAATCTCATTTGCGTGCTTCGCCGGGACAGACTGTTTTTTGAATTTGTCAACGAGGTTTACAGAGAAAAAATCATGCTCGGAATGCAAACGCTTGAGCCGTCGGATGCAAAGATATTCTTTCGCAATAAAGAAATTCAAAGCGAAACGGTTGCCGGCTGGACAGACACGACCAAAAGACGGGTATGCTCCTGCTACTTCAATTTTTTGACCGATGCAAATTTACTGACGGTAGTTGATAAAAAGAAAACCATAACGCCGCCGCTTCTCGATCCGGCGCTCGAACACTATCTGGAGACAAGCGGCGAGATTTCCATTCTAAAAGCAATAACGGGGGTATTCTGAGGTGAACACACTGGCAGAACGCTTTGACAGAGCGGAAGAAAAATTGAAAGACCCATCATTTCGTGAAAATAAAGGGGCTGCAAACGAAGTAAACTACTACATCTTCGACTATCCCCCGGAGGAAGAGCTGTATGTTCGGGAACGCATCGAATATATACAAAAAAAGAACGAGAGCTCCGAAGACGATTATACAATCGCTGTTTTTGACCTCTATGAGATCGTCATTTCCATTCTGAAGGAAAAAGGATATTTGGAGAAGTGCTACGACATGGAAAAGAAGAAAGGCTTCCAAAAGGTCAGTGTTGCCGTAGCCAATCTGATGCGGATCAATTCCACCGACGGGCTGATCGTGCAGTATATCAAAGAGAGAATCCCCGAAAAAGCCATCGTGTTCCTCGTCGGCATCGGAAAATGCTTTCCGATCATCCGCTCTCATACGGTGCTGAATAATTTGCTTCAGGTGATCGACACCGTTCCGGTGGTGATGTTCTATCCCGGGAAATACGACGGGCGGGAGCTTATCCTGTTTAACGAGATCAAGGACGGTAACTACTACCGTGCTTCTGATCGGTGGATTGAGGAGGACTGAATATGAAGATACAGGATATTTTTGCAAAGCCGATCGACCGTGATATCAAGGGCGTTATCAAGGTCGGACAGGGTGAAGACGAAAACATAAAGCAGGAACTGGAAGAATATGTGGTCACAAGAGAGCTGCAAAAGCATTTTGCCGATTTCTTTTCCAGTTATAAGTGCGGCATCATCGGAACGACGGACAAGATGGGCGTTTGGATCTCCGGCTTCTTCGGAAGCGGTAAATCGCACTTTCTGAAAATACTCTCCTATCTGCTTGCCAACAAAGTCGTGGACGGCCGCAGCGCCATCGACTATTTTGAAAAAGACAATAAGATCAGCGACAATATGGTCCTCGCCGACATGAAGCTGGCGGCGAATACCTCTGCCGATGTGATCCTTTTCAATGTGGACTCCAAAGGCGAAAGCACCGGAAAGCAGACCAAGGATGCGATCGTATCCGTTTTCCTGAAAGCCTTTAACGAGATGCAGGGCTTCTGCGGCGCATATCCGTATGTTGCCGACCTGGAAAGGCGGCTGCATTCCGAGGGAAAGTACGAGGAGTTCAAAGCCGCCTTTGAGGGCATCAACGGCTCTTCCTGGGCGGAAGAGCGCTATGCCATTGATTTTATTCAGGACGATATTGTCGAAGCACTTTCGCAGATCGGCTTCATGAGCGAGGAAGCCGCCCGCAACTGGTGCGAAAAAGCAACGGAGCCTTATGCGATCAGCGTTGAGAGATTTGCCGATCTGGTGAAAAAATACATCGACCGAAAAGGCAACAACCACCATGTGGTCTTCCTGGTGGATGAGATCGGGCAATACATCGGCGACGATTCAAAGCTGATGCTGAACCTGCAAACCGTTACCGAAGACATGGGAACAGCCTGCCACGGCAAGGCCTGGGTCATCGTGACCAGCCAGCAGGACATTGATTCTATCACGAAAACAAAGGGCAATGACTTCTCGAAAATTCAGGGGCGTTTCGATACCCGCCTCTCGCTTTCCTCGGCAAACGCCGATGAGGTCATTCGCAAGAGGATCCTTGAAAAAAACGAAACAGGAAGAGACACCCTCACGCTTTTATACGATGAGAAAGCAACCATCATCAAGAACCTGATCCTGTTCAATGACGGCATCGAAAAGAAGCTCTATTCCGACAGAGAAAACTTTGCCGCCGTATATCCGTTCATTCCCTATCAATTCAATCTGCTGGGCAGCGTACTGACCGCTATCCGTACCTTCGGCGCATCGGGCAAGCATTTGGCGGACGGCGAGCGCTCCATGCTGGCACTGTTTAAGGAATCGGCGATGAGCGTAATGGATCGGGAGATCGGCGTGTTGGTTCCCTTTGCTCGGTTCTATGCGCCTTTGGAGAAATTCATCGACCATTCCCACGGAATCGTTATTTCCAATGCCCTTGACAATGAATACCTCAATCCAAGTCACGAAAAAAGCTGCTTTGATGTCGATGTGCTGAAGGTTCTTTTTATGATCAAGTATGTCAAGGAGATCAAGGCGAATGTCGAGAATATCACAAGCCTGATGGTTTCGCACATTGATGAGGACAGACTGGAACTCCGCCGAAAAGTGGAGGATTCCCTCAAACGGCTGATCCGGCAAACCCTTGTGCAAAAGAGCGGCGAAACCTATGTGTTTCTGACAAACGAGGAACAAGAGATCAACCGTGCCGTGGAAGCGCAGTCGATCGAACCCGCCGAGATCACCGCCAAGGTTTCCGAGCTGATCTTTGACGGACTTTATGACGAAAAGCAGTATCGCTACCCCGCTTTTAACGGCAGATATACCTTCCGTTTCAATCAGATTGTGGACGATAAGCCCTACAAGGCAAACCAGAACAACTATCTGACGCTCAAAATACTCACGCCGAACAGCGACGAGGTCAGCGATGAAACAACGATGCGTATGCTGTCCGGTCAGAGCCGCTGCGTGCTGGTCGTGCTGCCGGACGACCGCACATTTCTTGATGAGATCCGCTCTGCGTTGCAGATCGAAAAATTTATTCGCTTTGATGCGACCAATGCCGTGACGAAATACGAGCAGATCAAAGCCGATAAAAAAATCGAGCTCCGTGAGCATAACGAGCAGGCAAAGCTGTTCCTTGCCGAAGCCCTGAAAGCGGCGGATATTTATGTGGGCGGCGATAAGGTGCAGTCCTCGTCCAAGGAGATCGTTTCCCGCATCAATGATGCGATGGGAAAGCTTGCCGCAAGCGTTTTCCACAAGCTGTCTTATATTGATACGCCGACAAACGAGAGCGACATCCGTGCTATATTCAAGAGCGGTCATCAGCAGCTCACGCTCGACGGAGCCGCCGCAGAAAAGAACAAACTGGCGCTGAATGATGTCAATGCCTATATCACCATCAACACGGCAAGGCACACCAAAACCTCGATGAAATCGCTCCTTGACCGTTTTGTTGCCCCGCCCTACGGCTTTGTGGAAGCCGATGTGCAGTGGCTTGTGGCAAAGCTTTTTAAAAACGGCGACATCTCCCTGTATGTGAATAACGAAGCGGTCACGCTGCTTTCCAAAACCGAGGAAGAGCTTGTCCGCTTCCTGACCCGCAAGGAGTATGCCGAAAAGCTGATGACGGAGCGCCGGGTCAAGGCAAACGAAAAGCAGAAAAAGTCCGTCCGTGAAGTGATGAAGGAGCTGTTCCATGTGACATCGTCCAGCGAAGACGACGACGCCATGATGAAAAGCTTTATGGGCTATGCATCCAACCTGAAAAACGACCTCGAGAAACTGGAGCTGCATTACAGCAAGCAGGCAAAATACCCGGGTATGGATGTCATCCGCACAGGCAAGCGCCTGGTTGCGGAAGTTCTGCAAATGAAATATCCCAGTGAGTTTTTCGCCGGCGTGGATGCGAAAAAAGACGACTTTCTGGATTTTGCCGAGGACTACGAACCGGTCAAGACCTTCTTTGCGGGCGACCAGCTCGCCATCTTTGACCGTGCCGTGAAGCTGATGGGCATTTATGATGACAGCAAGACCTTCATCGTCAATGAAGAGATCGAAAGCATCGTCGCCGCAGTCAAGGCGATCATGCAAAAGCCCTCGCCCTACGGCGAGATCTTCAAGCTGCCCGCTCTGCTCGACTCTTTCATCCAGGCTTACGGGAAAGTCCTGCACGATCTGAACGAGCCGGTTTTGCAGGCGATCGCCGAGGCGAGGAGCCGTGTGTTTGACGAGCTGCGGGACAAGCAGTGCAAACCGCAGCTCTCCGACACCTTCATCCGGCGCTTTGATGAGATCCGGGAAAAGGCGATCCACTGCAACAATGTGGCGACCCTGCAGAATATCAAGGTCGAGGCGGATGCGCTCAAGGTGCGCTGCCTGAACGAGATCAATGCGGAGGAAAACAAAATACTCGCCCAAATTGCCGCAGAGGAAGCCAAAAAGCAGCAGGAGCAGCGGGCAGCAGCGGGCACGGAGCCGACGGAAGAAGCCCCTGCCCCCGTTGCACCTGCGCCGAGAGTGAAAAAGGCAAAGACGATCAGCATTAAGTCGGTCAACGCGGAGCAGACCTGGCAGATCGAGACCCCCGAAGATGTGAAACGGTATATCACCGAGCTGGAAAAGAAACTGCTCGGGACATTGGAAGAGAATACCGTCATCCATATTGAATTCTGAAAAAAGCAGCGGAGGAAAACAGCATGAATAAAGCGGCGATCGAAAAGTTTGCGGTTTGGGCAAGAACGAAGCTCATCAGCGAGATCACATACAAGATGGGGCTGCTCGGCATCACGGAGAAAGGCATTGCCGAGCCGCTCCCGCAATCCACAGGCGATCTGCAGGTGTTTGACATCGGCACGAAGAACTACGCCGAGGTGACGGGCACTGCCGTCAAGCAGCGTGCGGCGCTTGTGAGCGAGGTGCGGCAGCGGGAGAAGACGGCGGACTACGGCACTGTCCTGAGCTCTGTGATCGAGGAGGTCGCCTATACCTGGTTCAACCGGCTGATCGCCGTGCGCTTTATGGAGGTCAATGATTATTTGCCCTCCCGTGTCCGTGTGCTTTCTTCCGAAAACCCGGCAAAGACCGAGCCCGACCTTGTCACCGACCCGTTTGATACCGACCTTGCCTTTACCCCCTTCGAGCAGGATAGGATCGTGCAGCTGAAAGACGAAAACCGGCTGGACGAGCTGTTCCGTATGCTCTTCATCAAGCAGTGCAATCAGCTTCACGATATTCTGCCGGAGCTGTTCGAGAAGACCGACGATTATTCCGAGCTGCTTTTGACGATCTCCTTTACCGATAAAGACGGCGTGATCTATCACCTCACCCACGACATTGCCGAGGACGATTTCAATGTAGAAAAAGAGGGACAGGTCGAGATCATCGGGTGGATGTATCAGTATTACAATACGGAACTCAAAGCAGACACATTTGCTCAGCTGAAAAAGAATGTCAAGATCACAAAAGAGCGCATTCCGGCTGCAACGCAGCTGTTCACCCCCGACTGGATCGTCCGATATATGGTGGAAAACTCTCTCGGTCGTTTGTGGGTGGAGGGGCATCCGAATGATGACCTGAAAGCCAACTGGAAGTATTATTTAGAGGAAGCCGAGCAAGAACCGGAGGTGCAGGCACAGCTTGCAAAAATGCGGGAAGACTATGCCAAGCTTGACCCGGAGGATATTAAACTCATCGACCCATGCATGGGTTCCGGACATATCCTCGTTTACGCCTTTGATGTCTTGATGCAGATTTATGAAGCACAGGGCTATACACAGCGGGATGCCGCCCGCCGGATCATCGAAAACAATCTTTTCGGCTTGGATATCGACAAGCGGGCATATCAGCTTTCCTATTTTGCTTTGATGATGAAAGCACGGCAGTACAGCAGAAGAATATTCAGCAAGCATATCAAGCCCAATGTTTTTGTGATCGACGATAATTCCGCTTTGACTGCCGATACTATCGAGTATATCGCAAAAGGCGATCAGAAGATCAAAGCCGACTTGCATTCCATCTCCGATGATCTTTATAACGCAAAGGAATATGGAAGCATCATTGATGTAGCTCCTGTTGATTTTGGCGCGATCTACGACAGGATAGAGGAGATCAGAAACAGCGAACCGGATCTGTTCAGCACGCAAATTCCAGATCAGATCACCCCGATCATCCGGCAGGCAGAAGTTATGGCGCAAAAATACGATGTGGTGGTGACGAACCCGCCGTATATGGGCAGCTCCGGGATGAGCGCAAAGCTGTCCGACTATGTAAAAACGAACTATCCCGACAGCAAGAGCGACCTTTTTGCTGTCTTTATCGAGCGCTGCGGACAGATGGCGAGGCAAAACGGCTATCAGGCGATGATCACTCAGCACGCTTGGATGTTTTTGTCCAGCTTTGAAAAGTTGCGGTCAAAGTTGCTGACGGTTGATATTGTCAATATGGCGCACTTGGGTGCAAGAGCGTTTGAAGAGATCGGCGGCGAAGTGGTGCAGACCACATCGTTTGTTGTCCGCAAGAGCCACATTACGGACTATAAAGGTGAATATTGCCGTCTGATCGAGCCGACTTCTCAGCAAGGGAAAGAGGATATGTTTCTTGCCGGTGAGAACCGTTATGCGGCAAATCAGTCCAACTTCTCCAAGATACCAGGAAGCCCCGTGGCATATTGGGTAAGTAAGAGGTTTAGTAAAGTATTTGAAGAGAAACATATATCAGATGTGGCAAAAGTAGTTACTGGAATGACCACTGCCGATAATGAACGGTTTTTACGCTTGTGGTTCGAAATAAGTCTTAGCACATTTTCTATTAAACAAAAGTCTAATCCCAAGTGGTTTCCTTATCAAAAGGGCGGAGATTTTTGCAAATGGTATGGGGATAACGAATATGTTGTGAATTGGGAAAACAATGGACTTGCAATTAAAAATAATATTGACCCCAAAACAAAAAAAGTTCGGTCAGGGAGCTATAACGAGATCTACATTACAAAAAAAGGATTAACATGGACTTATATAACCTCTGGACCATTAGGCGTTCGGTTTGTCCCGGATGGTTTTTTGTTTGATAATAAAGGGTCAATGATTTTCTTTGGAGATGAAGAATCTATCTATACGAACTTAGGGTTTTTATGTGGCACGATTGCAAAAATTGTTTCTCAAATTCTTAATCCTACGATTTCATTTCAGCCCGGAAACATGGCTACAATGCCAAGTCCGAAAATATCAGAGAAAAAAGAACTGATAATACCAAAAGTCAAGGAAAATATTAAGTATGCAAGAAATGATTGGGATTCCTATGAAACCTCATGGGATTTCAAACGGAATCCGTTGGTGTGAGGTGCAGTATGTCTGAACAAATAAATTGGGATAAAGAATTATCTTGGATAGGTGAATATCGCTTCCCTCTTCAAAGAAGGAATCGGAGCTACACAGCCCTAATGACTGAGTGGATTCATGACTATTGTACACACATTGGTGATTGTAAATCTCTGAACGATGAGACAAAAAGAAGAATAGAGACATTTGCAAATCGCCTTTTGGAATGCCATATGCGGTATTTGAATAGCCAATTTGCAGATGCTTATACTCTTTTCAATCAATCTATGGATGATGTGCAGGACTCTCTCCTGTCCGTCGATTTTGGAATGCAAAACGGCTATACAAATGAAGGAGTAGGGCATTATTTCAGAATCAGAAAAGCCGATAAAACTCGTAGCTACCTTGAAATGTTGCATATTCCACTTGCCTCACGACAGTATGCAACTACGGGACGATTTAGTGCGCCAGGTATGCCATGCAGCTATTTGGCAAGTTCGGTGGAAATATGTTGGTATGAGTGTGAAATGCCCCGGATATTTCAACTGGCAAAGTTCAAAGTGAAGAGTGCTACCGGAAACAAGAAAAAACTTTTGAAACTTGATATAAACCCACTTTTGGTGAAGCATGATCTTCCTCTATTATATAGGCGCAACGATATAAGTGATGCTCAGATGAAATGTTTTGCAGAGCAGCTCTTCTTTATATTTCCGCTACTCGCAATGTGTTCAGTGACAGCACGAAAGAACGACGGGGATTTCATTGAAGAATATGTCATTCCCCAAATGCTTATGGCGTGGCTAAGAACCAACTCAGCATTTATCGGTGTGCGTTATTATTCAGATTCCAGTAACGCTTTAGTCAGGAACAACAGCGGACACAATGTTGCTATCCCAGTTAGAGATGAGAATAATGCTGGGTATAGTTCTGAGATTTGCTCTCTATTTGAGTTTTCTGAGGATGCAAAATCAAAGACAGTAGATATGGCAAATATTCTCCAAAGGAAATTTAGCAAAGAAATCGCTAAGTTGGAACTGTTCTTAGAAGAAGTTACTTATGAAAAGCAACACTTTAACTCTCCTGACCCGACATTGTCCCCTGCAACGGTTGCTGTGTATTCTGGCTATTGCTCAATTTGCGAGTCTCTGCTTTCACTATTGAACGATTATTCTGATAATAAAGACCAAAGCAGTTATGCTATTGTTCTAACTCTTGCAGAGATGTTCAACTGGGGAAATCTACTGAAAGAACACGTCAGCAATCAAAGCGGAATGTTTGATACACGGGCAAATGAATACATTTCCCGTTTTAACGACGAGATACTGGGCTTAATGGATTCGATTTGCTCCTTTTTCAGGCTAAGTATATCTTGGGAAATATAGTATTCTCAAAACACAAGACACAACAAGCAGAAAAAAGAGAAACGCCACACCATGCTTTTGATGGCAGCACATTGCTTAAAAACAACTTGCAACTTTTTTGGAAGAGCCTTTACTCAACTGTCGGAGGAATAATTCATATGGGCAAACTGATTTCCGAAAAATACACCGTTTGGAAAGCGGAATATGAGCGACATTTTTCAACTCAATGCAGACAAAAATTGAAAGGAGGAAATTGGCATGAAACATGCTGAAATTTCAAGCAAAATCCGTTGGTGTGAGGTGGCAATATGATATGGGAAGACCTTAATTGGATTCGAGAATATCGTTTTCCGATTAGCTCGACCAATACAAGTTATGTGGAAACAACTACCCGGTGGGGAAAAGCATACATCAGCAGAGTGCAGCAATGTGCGTATATTCCTGCTAACGAAGCAAATACGATTAAGAAGCATATTGATGGGCTTCTGTATTCTCTTCGCTTATTTTTATCCGGAAATCCATATGCCGCATATGAACATTTTTGTACTGCTATGGATTTAGTTAAAGAGCATTTGCGATATTCTAAAATTGGAACCGATCCGAGATTTTTCGGATGCTCTGTTTCATATTACCGTGTGCAAAAGCTTGACTCAAAACCATTCAATTACAAACAAATGCTCCATGTTCCATATAATCTCAGAAACATCATTCCTGCATATCGTTTTAGTATGCCAGGGATACCATGCACCTATATGTCAACGTCCCCGGAAGTTGCTTGGTGTGAAGCTGGTATGCCGGACGAATACCAACTTGCTGAATATTCAGTAAACGATTCATCGGGTAATTTACTCGCGTTGGACATCAATCTCCAAGATGTATACTCCTCAATTCGCTCAAAAGCAGAAAAAAGCCAAGACTCATATTTTGATGTATGGGAAAAAATATCTCAGATAATATACTCTCTCCCCATTATTGCATTTTGTTCTGTCGTAAAAAAGCATGACAATGCAAAGTTCAACGAAGAGTACATCATTCCGCAGATGCTCATGACTTGGATTTCAGCAAATACAAATCTTTTGGGCATACGCTACCGGACAAGCAAGCGATTTGATCTCGGATACAATATCTCTGCGTACAATGTGGCACTGCTGGCAACACAAGAGGACTCCGACCATTATAGCAAAGTTCTTAAACAACTTTTTTTACACTCAAAATCAAAGGACAAATTATCAAAGGACAAATTGTGCACCATACGGGTTCAAACTGAGATAGAAAAGCATTATTCGGATAAAATTCAGTTGCTGAACTCTTTTTATGAAAAAGTCTACGAAGAAAGTCGGCACAAAAGCTACCCGCCAATATACTTTGACTTTTTAGCTATCTGCAAAACAGCGTTAATCAACATAAATCTTCTTAGAAATGAAACGACTGACAACATTGCGGTTTCGGATAAGAAGTACAACGCCATAATCACATTAAAAAGTTTGTTGCGCTGGGTTAATAGAATCAATGAAGCGGCAGAAAAGGAAAGCTACATTAAATCAATAACGAACCTTCCGCTAACGAGTGCCGAAATAATGTCAGCAAAAGAAATTGTATCCGAATTCAAAAAGCAAATAGCACCAATATTGATTGACATAAGCAATTTGGACAATATACTCTTTGAAGTAAAAATAATATGCCCATCTACTGCAGTTTGTCGAAAACGAAGGAGAAAATATGGAAAAAGAATTACTTGAAAAGCTGCAGTTGATAGCCGAAAACTATGATAAAACATCGGATTTGCGTTCCTATGTTCAAAATGGAAGAGGAATGTATCTTGATGAGGAAAAACAAGAAATCAAATTTAACTATATCGTTGATAAGCAAGAAGCAATGCGGTTGGCGCAAGATATTATTGCAGCATTGAACGAATTTGGGTATACAACCGTGATTGCGGAAAATAAAAAATGTACACAAATCATGTATGAATGCGTGCTCAAATACAAGCTTTAACGCCGTAATATCAAAAATCTTAAGCAAAACCTGTTGATGCAAAAACAATTTATGAAAGGCAGGATAAGTGAAATGTATCAAAAAGAGTGGGACAGACTTGAAAAAGGGCTGCTAAAGGGATTAAACGGCTATGTGGATAGGGCGCAGTAGATAGGAGCATTGAGTAAAAGCATTCCGCAGATAGTAGGCCGCGAACCGGTTGCTCCCTGCGCTTCGTATGTTAAATATAATGACACCGATTACAATCAAGGTGCCGTGTTGGGAGTCGCTGTGTATATTTCAAGCGAAAACAGTGTTGATGTCTGCGAAGAAAAGATCGGAGCCGTATTGGAACAATTGGGGTATGCTCTGACCGGATCAAAGCCCTTTTCGCATTCTTGCGATAATGGTCCGATTATTATGCGAGTGGCATTTCAAAGGACTATATCTATGGATCAGATAACATATGCACTTGATGAGGATGGTGAACAATGAGCTGCAAACTGATTTCCGAAAAATACGCCGCTTGGAAAGCGGAATGTGAGCAGCGGTTTTTGCAGTTCAAAGCAGACATAATTGAAAAGAGGAAGATTTGACATAAAACATGCTGAAATATTAAGCATATATCGCGGCTGTGAGGTGCAACTATGTTTAAGAAGAAATGGATTGGGTGGAGCATTATCGGAGTAGCTGCAATTTTGGTCGTTTTTATGCCAAAGATTATAGATTGGCTGTTCGATAACTATTTTTCCGATTTCACCGCTTTGAAGATTGTAGATGCACATGATGTAATGAGTTATATCGGGGCTATATTGGGTGCCATTTGTGCACTTATAGCAGTTTGGTTTGCCGTTAAGCAGTTTTCGGTTGAGCAGCGTCCCATCATTATTCCGCAAAATAAAATTATCTATTATTATCGGGAGTTCGACCGTGACTACGCATTTCAAGACTCTCCGGATATTAAAGAACAGCCAAAACCTTGCAGCCCGAAGATATTGCCATCATTTGTTTTTGAAAACATTGCAAACTGTGCTGCTCTGGGATTTGACATTGAGATTGATTATCACAACGGAAAATTTTATCGAGCTATATGCGATCTGATCGGTGGCGCACCAGATGATGTCTCATGTTCCACATTTTCAAAAGACAAATATCAAGATCAAGGGGTGCTTAATGCCAATTCAAGTATCCATCTACCTCTTCCGCTTAATATAGAGTACATTATACAGGGAATAAGTTACAGACTGTACGAGGCAACTGCAACACCTCGATGCAAAGCAGAACGGTGGAACTATTTCCTTCGTAAAAAATATCCGATTGCAGATATACTCATTCATTCAAAGGATATGCTGGGCAAACATAGAACAGATATTTATGAAATGCGGATCGAAATTGTCGATTATATGGACAAACCAGTTTATGCGATTCACATTACATTTGCCGAAAAGAACAAATAGCGTAAATTTACGATTATTCTAAAACTAATCTTATCTGAAAGTTGAGAACTGGGATTTCAAGCTGAATCCGTTGGTGTGAGGTGCAGATGTGCTTTTTTGTGCTAAAAATTATTTCACAATATGTGATGGACTCTCTAAATTGTTCAGTACCAACATAGAGGATGTTTTTCTGCATTTGAGTAACATCAATCATGAAAAGAGGGATGATTATATTGCAAAATTTATTAAAGGCAATTTGAAAAATCACATTACCGACATTGATTTCTACCATTTGAGTCGTTCAATTTCTCCGCATAAAGTGCTATATCCGTTAGACCGATTGCTACTTACTGAGAATGAGCTTTCGCTCTTTTTTCGTGAATATGGCATTGAATTTTCAAAATCGGATGGAATAGGGATCTCTATGTCTGTAAATGGTTCAAGGGTTAGTAATGATATAATAGATGACCATTTCATCTTGGGAAAAAGATTTACATCTGATATGTGTATTTGTGGGTTTCAAATCCTTGAGAACATTGACCATTTTAGGCCAGGATATTTGCATAATATATTGAAGAAGTCCCCTGAAATCATACAAAGTATTGATGAGAATCTGAAGTTAAACGGAGCACTAATACAGGATTATAACAAACGGAGTGAATATTATTGCTACATAGGTACAGTCGAGTTTTCTGAAGTCGGATTCAGCAAAGGAATGCAATGTGAGATATTTCCAAGCACAGATTTCGAAGTGAAAGAACAGAAATATGTTTCTAATCTTTTTGCCTATGCAATGGAAAAATATTTATATCCTAATACTCGTCCGATAACAAATGCGATGATATATTGTGAAAAACCTATCAGAATTATAGATAGAGTACAGCCAAAAGATATTTGGCAAGAAGAAATATAAAGTGTTTAATCAGAGGTGGAGTTAAGAGATGGGCAAACTGATTTCTGAAAAATATACCGCTTGGAAAGCGGATTGTGAGCAGCGGTTTTTGCAGCTCAAAGCCAATGAAGAAGAGCTCAACCGCATTTTCATCGACATTTACGGCTTGCAGGACGAGCTGACGCCGGAGGTCGCCGACAAGGATGTGACCGTGCATCGGGTGTTTGACAGCAAGGACGATGTACCGGAGACGATGAAAGGCAGCAGCTATGTCCGCACGCTGCACGACGAGATCGTGTCGCTCGTTTCCTATGCCGTCGGCTGTATGTTCGGACGGTATTCTCTCGATGTGGACGGGCTGGCTTTCGCCGGCGGAGAGTGGGATACCGGCAAGTATACCACCTTTTTGCCCGACGACGACAACTGCATCCCCGTTACCGATGAAGAATATTTCAGAGACGATATCGTCGGGCGGTTCGTGGAATTCGTGCGGGTCGTTTACGGCGAAGATACGCTGGAAGAAAACCTGAACTTCGTCGCAAACGCTCTCGGCAACAAGGGCAATACCAGCCGTGGGATCATTCGCAATTATTTCCTGAACGATTTCATCACCGACCATATCAAGACCTATCAGAAGCGCCCGATCTACTGGATGTTTGACAGCGGCAAGCAAAACGGCTTCAAGGCGCTTGTCTATATGCACCGCTGGAACGCCGACACCATCGGCAACATGCGCGTGGAATATCTGCACCGGATGCAGCGTGTGTATGAAAGCGAGATCGCCAGGATGCAGGAGACCATCGACAACAGCGCCGTCAGCCGTGAGGTGGCTGCCGCCGAAAAGCGCAAGGACAAGCTTTTAAAGCAGCTGAAGGAAACCAAGGACTATGACGCCAAGATCGCCCACCTTGCCCTCGCCCGCATCGACATTGACCTGGACGACGGCGTGAAGGTCAACTACGAAAAGGTGCAGACCGCCGACGGGAAGAACCTGGGGATCCTGACGAAAATAAAGTGAGGAACATATGGCAGAGCTGAACTTGAAACAGATCACCGACAAGCTGAACGGGGAGTTTGCGGGCGAGGTGCGGAAGCTCGTCTTTTGGTACGATGCCAACGCCGAATTCAAAGAGGATGTGGACACTTTGGCGCTGGAAAACGCCAAGGTTCTGCATCTCGAGCCGAACAACCAATTCTATATCAAGCACTTTTTGGAGTGCGTGGACAAGGAGCAGAGCTATCTTGTGTATGCCCCCTTTCCCAAGCCTGCCATAAAGGATAACCACCTTGCCGACACGGTGAAGTATTCCAAGGAGTTTTTTGCCGACCGTGCTTCCCTGCTTGCCCTCGACCTCGGCATTGATGAGCGGTATAAGCCCGTCATCCAGCATTACATAAAGTTTTTTGCCAATAAGGCAAGAACGCAGGCGTTCTATGATCTGGAGATCGAGACCTTTAACAAATCGACGATCGAGGTCGCCTTGATGAGCGTTCTCTGCAAGAGCAAGACAGCGGCCTTTGAGGAAGTGGTGCGCTGCCTGCTGACCGACGGCGAGCTGCAGGAGAATGCCTATCTTGCCGAATTTGAAAAGTATGATCTGCTGGATGCCTTTTGGCAGCAGGCGGACAGCGTTTTCGGGTATCAGGATAACAAACCGACTCTGGAAAAGCTCGTCATCACGATGTTCGTGACCTATATCGCCAAAACCATTCATACCGATGTGCCGCAGCCGTGGAGATCGTTTGTGTCGTATAAAGCGGGCAATATCATCGCCTTTCTGGATAACCTGATGAACAGCTATCTTTACGGCGAGCGTTTCGATGAGATCTCCGAAAGCATTTACAGGACCCTTGACGGCAAGGCGGTTTTTTCCAAAATGGCAGCGGAGGATATCGTCGATTGCTGTGTCTTTGCCGGCATTGACGACATTCTGATCCGATGGATCACCGAGCGGCTCGAAAACGAGGACACGGGAGCAAAGCTCGGAAACAAAACGATTCCCGCAGTTTGCAAGGAGCGGCGGCAAAAGCATTTCGGCAGCCGGAAAAGAAGCGCGTACTTCGTGCTTGAAAATGCATGGCATCTGCTCTCCATGGGCGCCTATGCACCGCTCGGCGGGCTGAAAAATGTTCTGAACGACTATGTTGGGAGCGGGTATCAGATCGACCGCCGCTATCGGTATTTCTATTACTATTTCGATCAAACGGACGATACTGCGCAGTTTGAGAGGCTGCGCGATCTGGTCGAGAATGTATACACCAACGAATATCTTGACAAAGTGACGGTGAATTGGAGCCGGGAGCTTGTTGCTGCGCAAGGCGATGCCGGCATCGTTAAGCAAACCGACTTTTTCGACAAATATATCCGCTTTGCCAAAGAGCGGACGGTCGTCATCCTCTCCGATGCGCTGCGCTTTGAGGTCGGGCAGAGCCTGTTTGAGAAGCTGCAAGCCGACGAGAAATGCACCGCTGCGATCACGCCGATGCAAAGCGTGCTGCCGTCCTATACCCGGCTCGGCATGGCGGCGCTCCTGCCGCACAAGACGCTGGCGCTTGACGAAAATGATCAGGTTCTTGCAGACGGCAAAAGCTGCGACGACCTGAAGCAGCGGCGGGCGCTCCTTGCGGCATACAAGCCAAGCAGCGAATGCGTGCAATACGACGAGATCAAAAACAAAAAAGTCGCAGAGCTGCGGGAGATCTTTACCGGGCGGGATGTCGTCTATATCTATCACAACCAGATCGACGCCCGCGGGGATAAGCCAAGCACCGAAAATGAGATATTCAGCGCCTGCGAAGAGGCGATCGAAGAGATCTATGCGCTGATCAAGCGGCTTTCCACAAGCGCCAACACGGTGCACTTCATCGTTACGGCGGATCACGGTTTTCTCTATCAGCGGGATAAGCTGCGCGAGAGCGACAAGATCGGCAGCATCGCATCTCCGGAGGAAACGCACACAGGCAAGAGATACTGCATTGCCGATCAGCCCGTCGCCGCCGAGGGCGTGATATCGCTGCCGCTGGATGCGGTGCTGCACAACGGCGATGCACGGATCCTCTCCTTCCCGCTCGGCAGCGATATATTCAAAACGGCAGG
>ERZ1026844.1210-NODE-1210-length-16151-cov-9.313867_pt1 | contig 16151 bp, 16 predicted proteins | sample MGYA00380152_ERZ1026844 | MGnify/ENA primary metagenome ERZ1026844 (study PRJEB33269, sample SAMEA4719788) | human gut metagenome | biome: human-associated habitat; feature: organic feature; material: feces | place: Cameroon | collected 2013-10 ... | reverse complement strand
CATAATGAGACATTATATCTTCAAATTTTAATTCATTTTCCTCATTGAATGAATTACATTTAATTAAAAATTGCTTAACCTTATTTTGAATTTGCATTTGCTTAAAAAAATCAATTTTTCTATCATCAACATTAATACCTGAATTTATAGTTTCTTGTTTGTAGTAATAGCCACAATAATCGATAAATTTAATTGTTTGAATATTACTATATACCTCAAGGAAAAAATCAAAATCCTCAGCTAATGTTATTGAACTATCAAATCGTATACTACTATTGTTAATTATTTTAGATTTGATAAGTTTGGTAGAAACATAACCATAAATCCCAGTTTTTGACTGGTCTCTATAAAATGTTTCAGCCAATTTATCAATTCTAATAAAGCCAAGACATGGAGGATTTACTCTTTCAATAGTATTGCCTTTATAATCTATTTTTGTTAGGCCACCAAGAACCATATCAGCAGTTGGATCATATAATGATTCTAAATAATGTTCATCTAAGATATCATCTGCATCAAAAAAAGTGATATAATCCCCATTATGATGATCAATGCCAAAGTTTCTAGCACAAGAGACTCCACTATTTTTTGTTGAAAATATTTTAATTCTCGAATCTTGAAACGAACTGGCAATAGATAACGAGTTGTCAGTTGACCCATCATTCACAATGATTAATTCCCAATCTTTAAATGATTGATTAATTACTGAATTGATGCTCTCTCTTATATATAATTCCTTATTATAAACTGGCATTATTATTGAAATCCTGCACAAAAAAATACACCTCCATATTTCTATAAAATGTTATAAAGCGCTACTAATTTTCGTTTAATTAAATAAATTTGAACTTTTAATTTCCAACTCCATTCTTTTGGTAAATCAAAATCTGTAAACGCCCCTTGAAGTTTATTAGATTTCATTATTCTAGCATAAAGTTGCATTTTATTACTTCTAGACATCTCAGCACTTTTAATTTGATTCAAACTGTTGCACGCATAATAAATCATATGCAATTTTAATTGCTCAGAAAAATCATAATCAGTTTTTTCACTAAAAAATTTTTGTAAATAATCATTCATTCTTGAATAAACTTCCCATGAACCTTGTTTATAAGATGTTGTTATAGTACCTGGATTATTATAATAGTGATATAAAGGTCTATTTTTTAAATAGTAGAAACTATTAGCATAGTACCCAACCATTGCACTAAACAAATTGTCTTCTGACCATTTTACATCATTTGCAAATTTTAAATTGTTTTTATTAAGAAATTCTCTTTTATATAAACAATGCCATACAGATAATAATGGTCCATAATCTAGATTTCTTCCCATAATAAGTTGTGGATAAATTTCTTTTTTTATATCTTCATTAGAAAAATATCCTTCTCTTAGATTTGTAGTCTTAATGTAACTAACATTATCATTTTCTATTCTAAGATAATCTGACATAACAAAATCAACTTGATTACTGATAAGCGTTTCATACAATTCTTCATACATGGTTAACTCTACGTCATCATCTGAATCTACAAACCCAACTGTTTCTCCAGTTGCAACTTCTAAACCTGCATTTCTTGCACTACTCAAACCACCATTCTTCTTGTGAACAACTTTGATTCTTGAGTCAGTCTTTTCAAATTCATCACACATGTGTCCACAATTATCAGGTGAGCCATCATCAACTAGAATTATCTCAATATCTCTTAAAGTCTGATTGCTTAAACTTTTAATACAACGCACTAAATATTTCTCTACTTTATAAACTGGAACAACTATACTCACTTTAGGCATCCATATCACCTCAACTTATAATTTTATATATTTTTTGAGCTTCTGAATATTTAGAATAATCTTCATTAAAACAATTCTTTTCCATTGTCTCCAATAATTGAATATCTTGGATAATTTGTTGCATTCTTGATGCACATTCATTATTCTCTAAAGGAACTATCACGCCATCATATCCATCCTTCAACTGACTCTTGGCAGTAGAATAATTAGTAATAATAACTGGTTTATGAAGCGATTGTGCTTCTATAACACTTACACATTTACCTTCATATCTAGAAGGCTGAACATATACATCACATGCTTTGATATATGGATATGGATTAGACTTCTTACCTAAGAGTATTACATGTTCTTCCATTTTACATTCTTTAATACTGTTTTTAATTCTTTCTTCACTTCCACCATATCCTATAATATACCATTTAATATTTAATCCTGATTCTAATATTCTTTTACAGATAAATGGTACATTATCAAAATTCTTTGCTTCGCAATATCTACCTATTGATAATAACTTAATAGAGCCATCATCAATCATCTCATCACTTACATCAAACTCATCTGCCTGCTTACTAATAAGCTTAATAGGTAATATATTAGGTATTTCAATAATCTTATCTTCTAGTTGAGGAAAGTTCCTTAAGAAGTTTGTGGTCACTGCTTGAGATATAGATGCAATATAATCATAAGATCCCCACATATTTAATTGAGAACCTATATCTGTTTCTACATGACCATAATCAGTATGTATCCAAGCAATCTTCTTTTTCGCATTTACTTTATGAGAAACAATATAATGAGGTGTTAAGAAACTAATAGCTAAATCATAATTAGTATCTTTATTTATAAATGGCATAAGTTTATATGTATACTTATGACTATAATCTATTGGCACTTCACTATCTGTCTGGTGATGTTGTTTGATATATTTATTAGCTTTAATTCTTCCATATAAGCGTCCTAAAGTAAGTAATATATGACCTTCTTTTAATGTATCAATCATAGGTCTTGCAAGTACTGTATATTGTTTTACTTCAGGTAATAGATTTACTTCTTTTGGTATATATTCTAGAAGTTCTCCTTCATGTCTTAAAAGAAATAAATCTACATCGTATTGAGTATAATCAAAAGCTTCTAATAAACCTAATAAACTCTTTTCTACACCACCAAGAAACATAGCATGAGATACAATTATGATCTTCTTTTTCATAGTTTCCTCCTATCGTTTCTTTCTAAAAAAATCAGTTCCAAATATTCTATGTAGTGGCTGAGTCAGTTTACTTCTAATAATAGATTTCTTATCCAACCAACTCTTAGCATACCAGTGAATAGAATGTGTGTTTTCAGTCTTCTTAAGCCTTCCTGTCGGATCATCATATGGATTAAAATAATCTACAGGATATACTGTGCATCCAGATATTTTCTGTAATTGACCATTTCTCTCTAAGCCTAGTTTAATTAACCCTTCAGTATTTAATTTAGGACATCCAATTACATCTTTGTTTCCATCTAATAACTGATTATATTCTTCTAATAAAGTTTTAACAGCAATGCTTCCCTTTTTAGCACCAAAACCAACACCTGTATTAATAAATTCTTTTGTTTCAAAGCCAAAATACGCATCATTTTCAAGTAAATCATCTAAAGATTTAACTAATTCAACATCTACATCAAGATATATACCACCCTGTTCATATACAATCTTTAATCTTGCATAATCGCTTAAAAATGCATATTTCTTTTCAGCATATACTTTTTTAGTATATTCATTTTGATGAACATCAAAATTATCTTCATTCCATTCAATTATTTCATAATCCGGACAATACTTTTTCCAGGATTGAATACATTTCTTTGCTTTTGCTGATAGTTCTCCTCTACCAAACCAACAGTAATGAATTGTTTTAGGAATCATATTTCACACTTCCTTATGCATATAGATTTCAATAATAATCCAGGTATCACACATAATAAAGTCAACAATTTTCTAGGAGATTTTCTAATATAGTATTTTTCACCAGCCAATTGACACTCAGCACAATAATGTATTGTATCAATTACTAATCTCTTCTTAGATTCAGGATATGTCATACATACCTTTCTCCAAAATGCAAATCCTCTTGGGTTCTTTACATATTGTTTCCACATAGTAGCGCTAGAACCATCAAGTTGGTATTCTACATTACATAATACTTCATTTAATACAGCTAGCTTATATTCCTGATCAATTAATCTATACTTATAAGCTAATGCAACATACTTTTCACCTTTAAACACAGGATAAGGAGGATATTTACTAATAATATCAGTTCTATATACTAATTTCTTATCACCAGCACCACCATTCGCATAATAGCCTGATAAAGTAGTTTCTTTTAAACCTTCTGGAAAACCTTTTCCGATAATATTACCTTCTAGATCTGCATCTAAACCAATAATACCTGCATAACCTAAATCTTTAACTTCTTCCCACTTATTAAGAATCTTATTAATACCATCTTCAGCTAAACAATCATCAGAATCTATACATACATTAAGTAATGTATCGATATGTTCATAAGCCACATTATGTGCAGTATGCATACCACCATTCTCTTTATGAATATATCGAATCTCAAAACCATTGTCTTTAGACACCCATTCTTTAACTAATTCCTGTGTATTATCACTAGAACCATCATCTACTATTAGCCATATAAAGTCTTTATTACTCTGTTTTAATAAAGACTCATATGTTCTCCCAATAGTATGTGCTCTATTATAAGCAGGAGTAAATACTGTTATTAGTGGCATATATTCTATTCCTCCCCTAATGCTTTCTTATATAAGTCAACATAAAAGTTTTCTAACCATTTCGCATTTTCTACTATATCAAAACCAGATTGTTTAATTTCTTCATAAGTATCTCTACGTGTGATATGACTTAATTCATATACTTTATCAGACCATACATTGACTGAATCATTTAAATTCAATTGATACACTAAATCTGTTTTCTTACATTCAATAGGTACTTTATCTGAAATTAAACAAGATAATCCTGCAGCCTGTGCTTCTATAATAGAAACTGGTAATCCTTCATATAATGAAGGAAATAAAAATACATCCATAGCCTGTAATAACTCATTTACATCACTTCTAAGGCCAGTAAAGATGACATAATCTTCTAGTCCTAAAGTATTTACTTTATCTTGAATAGATGTTTTTAATTCACCTTCACCCACTAACATAAGATAACTATTAGGATGATCTTTATGGAATTGATTAAAAATATCTATTAAAAACTCATGATTCTTTTGAGGAAAAAATCTACCAACATGGCCAACCAGTATTGAATCATCAGAAATACCAAACTCTTTTCTTTTATCATTTCTAATATTCATATTAAATGTATAATCTTTTGCATCAATCGCATTATTTAAAACCTTAAAGTTATCAGTATTAAACATCCACTTACCAGCTTCATCACCACACGCAAATAAATAATTTGCATTCTTTTTAATGTTTCTCTTATAAAACAATTTCAGAGGGTATTTTAAATCTTTTGTCTGATTACTATTATGTGCATGCGCAATTCTAATTGGTACAATGTTTAGTTTTGCATACTTTAATGGAATACCAGCCATACAATCTAAATGAGAATGAACTATTTTATATTCTGGATGATTTCCAAAAAAATCATTAAGTGATGTTTTATAACCAATACTTAATGGATTGAGGTTTGATAGATGATATACATTTCCACCTAATTCCTTGATTTCTTTATCATAATCACCATCAAAATCTCTATGTGTTAAAAAATCAAACTGAACCTTCGAATGATCTATGTGACGATAATAGTTCATCAACATCGTCTCTAAACCACCACGTCCCATATATGTCACTACCTGTAGGACTCTTATAGGATGTTTCATTATAAGACCCCCCATGCAAAATGCATCTGATAATAGAAGAATAAGAAATAAAAGCCATACATCAAAAATTTAACCAATACAGCTGATTTTTTCTCAAACATGCGATTAATAAGCCAAGGTAATATAATATACCCCGTTAAAGATGTATAGATAGGTAAACGACCAAAATAAATACCTGATGTTACTGCAGATATTGCGTATAAAGCAGTTGTAATTACTGAACAATTGACGCATAAATTAATTAAAGGATCATTTGCCTCATCAATATATCTCTTTCCTACAATAGATAGTAATAAAGGCACAGAATATACAATAACTCGTAAAATATTGGTACCCGTTTTATTCTGCATGATTTCATTTGTCATGATATCACTGTACTGCGTTTCTTTTAACGCATTCTCTAAGAATGAAGTAAATGAATTAATACCGACTAATACTATTAAAGTTAATAAAATCAAAAACATTGTTTTCTTATTAAATGCTTTACCTTGGATAATAAAGATTATTGGTATCATTATGAGTGCAGTCTGATGAATTGTAGAAAGTAATAAAATCACTATAATTGTCTTAAAATATTCCTTTTTAAGAATCCAGCCAAGACACGCAAATATTCCACATACCGCAATAAACTGTCTTATACCATTATGCATATAAGACAAATAATCGGTAGATACAATAAATAAGAAAATACTCATCCAATAGTCAGATGAATATTTTCTATATGTTTTCATAATACAAAATATTTGAAAAGCTGCAATCGCTAAAAAGAAAACAACGCTAGAACTACTGAAAAAAATCTTAAACAAACTATTTAAGACATAAAACCCAGTGTCTTTTGTTTGTGATGCTACGTAAGCTGGTAATGCTGATAAAGAATTTGCTGCATCATAAAAAGACATTCTATAAACAGGTGTATCACCAAACCAGTCTGTTCTAAACCCAGCCCAAATAATATAAGGGAGCACTAAAAGAAAGGCACTAAACTTACCCCATCTATATTCACTCTTACCTTCTACCGTTACTAATGTTTTAGGTATTACTACATTTAAGAATAAACCTACTGTTAAAGGCCATATAAGTAACATCCAATAGTTTCTTAGTACCATTCATTTTCCCCCTTATTAAAGCTTTAATGCATCTATTGTTTCTTTTACTACTTGTTTCTTATCAAACTCACGTTCCATCTTACTTCTACCCTGTTTTCCCATTTCTTCTCTTTGACTAGAAGTGAGATGTAACATATCTTTCATCTTTTCATATAAATCATCATGATTCTTAACTTCTGTTAAGTATCCTGTAATCTTATCTTCCACTGCTTCCTGACAACCTGGAATATGACTTGTAATTAAAGGTCTACCAGTAGAAGCACCTTCTAATAAAACATTACTCATACCTTCATGATAAGAAGGCAATACAATAGCATCACTAGAAGAATAGAATGGTCTAGGATCAGATTGGAACCCATGAAATTTCACAATTCCAAGTTTTTCTAATTCTTCTACCTGATCTTTATATTCATCCTCAAAGAATCCTACTAAATCCAATATAAAAGATTCATTATCTTCTTTAAGTCTTCTAATACTGCTGAATAATTCATCTATACCCTTTTCCTTCATGATTCTACCTAAGTATAAGAAATGAAATGTATCATTAGAAGGATATGGTACATAGCTGAACTTATCTAAGTTAATACCTGCACCATGTAATACAGTAATGTGATCACGTTTTAATATATTTCTATTAATGAATTCCTGTGCATTTGTGTCATTTTCAAAGAATACTGTTCTTGCTTTCTTTAATGCCATCTTATAAAGTATAGTGACAAACATCGCAATCTTCTTAGATTGGAATGCAGTACCTAAGCCTTGTACATTGGCACAATAAGGAATACCCATACTTCTACATACTAATCCTGCATAAATATTAGGCTTAATAGAGTAAGTAATCACTAAGTCAGGTAATTCTTCTTTCATGAGTCTCTTATACGTATGAAGAAGCTTTAAATCAGTTTTAGGATTCATTCCTCTTCTATCTATAGGTGTATCAATACATTTGATACCCATGGCTTTAAAGTCTTCTTCATGACCTACAAAAGGCATTGAGAGAACAACTTCATGTTCCTTCATTAATGCTTGTATCAGTTCCTTACGGAACTGATATAGCATATAGGAATGATTTGTGATAATCAGTATTTTAGTCTTTGTTAAGAGATCCTGTGCCACCTTCAACCACTCCTTCATGTTTTAGCACAGATGTGATAGTGCCAAAGAAGCACTTAACATCTAATAAGAATCCTAGATGGTCTACATAGTAGCCATCTAGTTTTGCTTTTGTTGTAATTTCTAATTCATCACGTCCATGAATCTGTGCCCAGCCAGTTAAGCCTGGTCTTACATCGTTGGCATGATATTCATCACGTAAGGCAATGAGATCATCCTGATTCCATAAGGCAGGACGAGGGCCAATGACTGCCATCTGTCCTAGAAGAATATTAAATAACTGTGGTAATTCATCTAGGGATGTTTTTCTTAAGAAATGTCCTGCCTTTGTAATAAAGGCATCAGGATCATCTAATAAGTGTGTCGGCATATCATGTGGTGTATCTACATACATTGTTCTAAATTTATAGATAGAGAAATAAGTTTTATCCTTCCCGATTCTCTTCTGTTTAAAAAGAACAGGTCCTTTAGAGTCTACTTTAATCCAGATACTTAAGATAATAAGTAAAGGAGATAAGACAATAATGCCACATAGACTCATAAAGAAATCGAGTATTCTTTTAACACCATTTTTATACATATCTTACCTCTTCCCATAGCCATAGCCATAGCCGTATCCATAACCATAGCCATAACCACTCGATGATTCAGTTGTAAAGAATGTGTTCTTATAACCATTCAATACAGCACCTAGAACATTTGGTAAAGTATCATGTAATTCATCTACAGAATCTAAGATATCAGCTGCAGTAGCATGATCCTGTTTCACTACTACAATAGCACTATCAGCCTGTTTCGCAACTAATAAAGCATCCTGCATCATGAATAGAGGTGGTACATCTAGAATAATATAATCATAGTGCTTTCTAAGTTCTTCAATTAAGATAGAAAGTCTAGGTCTTGATAATTCTGTTGCACCATCCATTGAAATATCACTACCAAATATAACATCAATATCATCCATATGAACAATACAATCTTCTAATGAAATAAGTGAATCATTTAAGAAATCTAATGAAGTATGTTTAATATTCGCATACTTCATAGTCTTTTCTACTGAAGGGTTTCTTAAATCTAAGTCTACAAGACATACTTTATAACCCTTCTGTCCTAATGAAATAGCACTATTGACAGACACTAATGTTTTACCTTCATTAGGCACAGTACTAGTAAACATAAAGACTGACTGATCTTTAGCTTTATGAGCCTGTTCCATCTTAATTCTAATGTTATGGAATGCATGTCTGAATCCAGATTTCATACCTGGAGAATTAAGTAATAGACTTGCACCCGTCTTTTTACGTCTATCATAACCTTCTACAAAAGGAATCTTCGCAATATAATCCATACCAAGGATATTTCTAACATCCCTCTTATCTAGAATAGTATTTCTAAAGATAGAGGCAATAATTAAGAATAGAATACCTGCCACAAGACCTAACATACCACCATTCATAGCTGCCTTAATATAGTCTGGATTTGCATCAGGACTCTTAGGCATATTAGGATTATCTAATAATGTGATTGTTACATCATCCATGACATTCGCTGTTACGTTATCATAGTTATTAACAACACAAGTAGCTACATTATAAGCATCCTTAGGATTACTTGCAGTTACTTTTAAAGTAACGAGGTTTGTTCCTTCAGTCTGAGTTGTAGTAATAGTGGCAGGTACTGACTGCACATGTAATACTTCCTTAATAACATTCTGCATTTCATTACTAGTAAGCAATGAATTGAATGTAGGAATTAATGTATTTGTAGATTCTCCACCCTTAGAGTCTGCATAGTAGTATACATCCTCCTGGCTCGTAGAAGGTACAAACACAGCTTCACTTGTATAAGTTGTATTGAAGAAAAGTACTTCTTTCATTTCAAATGCGAGTATTCCAATCAATAGGAATAATACAACATATTTCCATAAACGGCGGAAAGCACGGAAGAAACGGTCAAAATACTTCATTAAATCTATTTTCTGTACATCTGAACTTGTTTGATCCATTATTCTCCCCCCTTAGTTCTATATCTGTTATAACCATATCTATAACCATAAGTACCACGCATTGTACTTGGTTCATAAACTCTACTGTTGAATACAATACCAACTACGTTATTCTTTACATAAGATAAACGTGAAATAGTTTCATTGATCATATCTTTTTCTGCATAATCCTGTCTTACAATGAATAATGTTGCATCCATCATTTCATTGATAGTCATAGGTTCATTTAATAAGTAAGCAGGGCTGACATCGACAATGACATAATCATATTCTTCATTGAGTTCTTCTACGATAGCTTTTAAACGATTGCTTCCAGTGAGTTTTTCAGAATTCTTTAAATCCTGCTGACAAGGTAATAAGTCTAAACCTGGATGATCTAATTTAACAACCTGTGTTTTCCAATGGAATGTACCTTCAATCGCATTATTTAAGCTTGTATTAGTCTTTAATTCAAAGATCTTAGTTAATGAAGGCTTTCTAAAGTCCATATCAACTAAAATAGTCTTATGACCATTCTTTGCAAGTGCTAAGGCAAGATTGGCACCTACACTTGATTTACCTTCATTTTCATGAGCACTCGTAATCATGAAAGAAGTATAACCATGCTTCTGACTAGATGCTTCTACTTTACTTCTTAACTTATTAATAGATTCTCTATAGAAGAAGCTTGTCTTAAGTGAAGTAATAAGAATAGCCTTTCTGTTCTTTTTGAAAGGATTTCTTTTCTTCTTTTTCTCAAAAGGAATTCTTGCATAAAGTCTTGCATTTAATTTCTGTTTTGCTTCCTTATCACTCTTTACTGTATCTCTAAAGAAGTAATATAAAGCAAGAATAAATGCTAACAGAGCACCACTCACTAATGCACCCTTCATAAAGTTACCCTTATGACTATTGTAGTTTACTGGTACAGTAGAGAAGCTGCTTTCATCTAACATATTGATTGCATATGGGAAGTTATAACGCTGAGTACTTCCTGCATACCATTCAGTTAAATATCCAATCGCATAATAAGCTTCCTTTTTTGTATCTGCAGTCACATTAAAGCTAATAATATTTGCCTGCTGTGTACTAATAGTGGCAGTATATGTAGTAGATGGGATATCCATCTTCTTCTTTACATAAGCACGTGCATTTTTACTATTCATTAAGTAATTCAAAGTACTTACATAACTCTGAATCTTATCTAGGTTCTTAAATGTATCTCCCCCACTACCTAATGTAGCAGTCATAGTAGAACCATATTGAGGTACATAGTTGATTGTCTTTACAACATCAAACATACTCCCACAAATAAACATGACTGCAAGAATAAGTACCCATCTATGTAATACATCATCAATAATACAGCTTATAACTGTAAGGAGATCTTCATTCTGTTTATTGTTATCCATATATATCCCCCTTACTGTTCCACAATGACAACAAGCTTAGTTAAACCATAGTCGTCATTGGCTGTCTTAACTCTATAAATAAATTCATACATACCAGGTGTATTAGGATCATAGTCCGTATTAATAGTCACCTGATTCTTTAAGCTAGAATAATCCATCTTATCCATCATAATAGACTGGATATGACTCTTTGCATTCACCTTTGTACCTACTTTAACTCTCATTAAATAAGTATCCAGATTAATAGACACTGTCTGTTCCTTATTAGTCTGGTAAGCCTTTAATGTAAGCTTTGTTTCAGTACCAGTACTATCACTTACCGCAAACGCAACATAATGATCATCATTCTCTGTATATTCTCTTAATACCTTAACACGAGAACTAATATCACCATCTACGCAGCTATAAGCACTCACATAATCACCAAACTGTGCTTTAGAACTAATCCATGAATATACTAATGCATTATTCAAATTGATCTGTGGCGCAATATAATCCTTATACTTAATCTGTCTTGTTACAGTCGTATAGTTATCATCCTTATCAAAGACACCTAAAGTAACGATTCTTGTATTACCTTCTCCAAAAGAACTCATGTTTTCTACAAACACTTTCTTAGTAATATCTCCATCTTCCTTATCAGTTGCCTTAACACCCTTTAGAAGTGCTTTAGTTGTCTTCTTCTCATCAGCACTTGCCTTAATCTTTAAAGTACCTGTAGGTACTTTAATGACAGGTGATTCCCCTGTTTGAGGCTTATGGTTATCATAATAAATGAAACCAAAATATAAAGCCGCAATGACTAGGAATATGATTCCGTTTCTGACTTTATTGTTCATACCTTTCCCCCGTTTAATAATTTCTCTGGATTCTCATTGAAGATTCTCTTCGCATAAGAACTACCAAAGTAAGTCTTTACCTTCTCATATGATTCATACATAGCAGGATATCTGTTACGTAAGTTATGTGCATCACTTCCTACTAGATGAATCATTCTTCTCTCTAATAAGTCATATACTGTATCTTTGACTATAGAACCATAGTCTCCAAGTATTGACCCTTTATTCATCTGTAAATAACCACCCATCTCTATAATGCGTGGAGCAAGTTCTGTATTTGTCTGGAATGCTTCAAAACGTTCCGGATGGGCAATAATAGGTGTACATCCCTTTTCAAGCACACTCTCTATTGCTTCAAGAATAACATCCTCATTGACATCAAAATAGAATTCTACTAATAAGTATTTTGTATCTGCAAGAGTTGTAATATCCTTGAAATGTTTTTCAAAAGATTCCTTAGAACTATATAAGAACTCACATCCTAGATGTAGTTTAATAGGAATACCTACATCCCATACTATATTTCTAAACTCTTCAAAAAGATTTTCAATCTTTTCTCTAGGATTATCAAAACCATATGCATAGGCAAGATGTGGCGTTAAGATGATTTCTTCTGTACCATCTCTATAAGCCTGATCTAACATCTCTAGACTCATGTCTACACTCTTAGAACCATCGTCTACGAGAGGAAGAATATGACTATGTATATCAATCATAAGTTCACCCCTTTTAACATTTAGTGAATAGTATAACATCTTTTCACACATTTTGGGAGTTTTGACAACACTTAATGCACGAATAGAGTAAAAATTACACTAAATTTATATTTTACTTGTATATTTTCATAATCAGATGCCTAAAAGGTATTAAATGTAACCAGATTTTCTCAAAAAATACCCACCAGAAGTCCCCTTCAGTAATCTTCTTATCTTTTCTATATACTGTATGTATAATCCCAAACACTTGTTTTGGATTGACAGGACCTTCCATATCTGTCTGATTATCACCAATAATATATAACATGCCTTTCTTTATATGATGTATTCTATGCATCACATACTGCCCATTCTCTCTTTGGAAGAAGACTATGTCTCCCTTCTTAAAAGGTTTGACAGGCTTAGATATAATGACACTATCACGCATATGAATCAAGAAAGGATTCATAGAACTACCTGTGACAGTAAAACGTACATCTTTACCCTGATTCACTAAATCTATTAATACAGGCATATATTCATTTATATCTACTATCTTCATCTTAATGTGATCTGAACGATTTCTGCTGGATTATTCATCCTAGGCAGTGCTTCTCCAGAACTACTCACCCCTCTTGTAATAATCATATTATTAATACCTAACCTATATAAACCATAATCATACTTAGGAAACCATCCCTGCTCAGGTGCATACAGTCCCTTACCATTAGGAAGAATAATCTGACCTCCATGGACATGACCACTGAGTATGAGTCCTACATTCCACATATAGGCATCACCATATATAAAGGTATCTGGTCTATGACATAACATAATACGATAACTGTCTGTCTTATTGAATGTACTTAAGTAACGATAGACATGATTATTATGCATGGACTTCTTACTTATACCCCCATCTTCATTACTGAAGGCATAATCATATAGACCACCTATTCTTATACTATTACCCTTTACTGTTATGTCTTCATAACTTTCATCTAGGAAGTGTACACCCGTACTTTTAATATTCTCTATCTGGAAAGCATGATGACTATAATACTCTTTCTCATGGTTTCCATAACTCATATAGACAGGTGCTATACCTACTAATGAATGTAAGAAACTAAGTGTACTTTGATCACTCTTAGATTCATTATCAATAATATCCCCTACACACATTATTAAGTCAGGCTTTAACTTCTTAATTCGGCTTATAACCTGTTTCTTAATCTTTGTATGCTCATCATGAACATCCGCAATCATGACAATATTTACAGGGCTATGAATCTTATCTGATTTCATTGTGTATTGTGTGACATCAATCGTGTAATAAGACTCATACACTAAATAACCACTCACCAACACAATACACATACATAACATCACAATACAGCTTATAACCTTCTTCTTCATCACAAGACCTTCTCTAGAGTTTCTACAGCTTCCTTAGAAATAGTACATCCTAGATGATAGAAAGGCACATTGTCTATTAAATCCTGTAATAAATCCATAGACTTAAGTACACTTCTCTTATCCCATCTGTTGACTGTGAGCTGACTATAAGCTTCCTTAAAAGCCGCTATAGGACTTAATCTCTCTATCTTATTCTCTTTTTCCTGAGATAACATCACTACACACTTAATAGGGACATTCTTATTATGACATACACCACTAGACCCACATACAGGCCATCCATGTGCTGTCCATACACCATCATCCTTCATAAGTAATCCCTTATCACCATTCACTACATGGGAACCTTTATATTCTTCCCATAACGTCGCCTGTGTTGTCTTACCTGTACCACTAGGTGCAGAGAATAGAATCGCATAATCCTTATATTGCATGTAACTGCAATGAAGCACTAATGCATCCTTCTCTAATAACTTCTTCTCTAAGGAGAAGAAAGAACAGAAGAAGGGATCTACATACAATTCTCCTAAAGTATCTTTTAGAATAATAGATCTTGCACTATGAGGTGTTAATTCTTGATACACTCCATAATACCAATCACTACCCTTAACACCTAGATATCTAGTTTCTAACCCATCACAATCAAGGATTAATAACTCATCCCTTTGAGAGACTACTCTCCCTTCTATTTGTGGTAGTGTCTCACTCACTATAAACTCATATGTATATTCAGGTTCTTCCTGACTTTCAAATATTTGAAAGTTAGGAGGAATCTTTATTAACTTCTCATCATAGATCAACTTAAATGTGAAAGTTCCAATCGTATATATACGTTCCATAATTTCTCCTTTCCGATAGTTATTGCCATTCTACCATAATATTTTATGTATTTGTAGAGAACTTATGTATAAGGACAAAAAGAAGAAGAAAATCAAAACTTATTTAACCAAATTCATAGACTTTTTACTTTAAGTATTATAAAATACAAATGAATCAGGGTAATGTGCAGGTTGACTCTCAATGAGTTGGCTTGTAGTATTATTCTGACATATAAAAAAGGCCTCTGATGGTGTCAATTAAATTGGCGCTTTAATCAGAGGTTTTTTTATTAATTCTTTCCTTTTAAATAATCAAATATTCTTATTAATCTTCTTAAATTCGTTTTCGTTCCAGGAGAAGCATTATCCAAAATATCTGGATCATCTTTAAATACAGAACACAAGTAACTTTCTAAGCATTTAAGATCTATTTGTTCTTCATTTAGATAAGCCATATACATAAATTCTTTTTCTTTATTATCTAACTTTAAATCAAAAACATCTTGCATCGAACGAAGATGCTGATATCTTGGTTTTGTTTTACGAATTGTATTACTGAGGATTGAATCAAAGTCTTTAGTATACAATTTATCATACTGCATTTCTTGTTCTTCTGTGGATATCAAGGAATTTACTGGAAATTTTCCCGAACATTGATTTGCTAAATAAGGAGCAGCAGTCAATAAAGTATCATCATCAAAATCCAAATCATCTAATACAATATTTTTAAACCATTGTGCTGTAGTAATACCTTTCAATCCCTTTAAGCCAATAACATTAGAAGTATCTAATGTCCCAATAGATAAGACTAATTCATCATTAGAAACTCTATCATCATCCAAAGAAGCAACCTTAATACTATTATTTGGCTGATTAGTTAGTACATACTCATACAATTCATCCTTTAAATGCCTTAATATTCTTACTGGAAGCTTCATTTTTTTCTGTGCTAAAGCATTAAAAACAATAGAATAATCAGAAAGAGTTATTTTTTTCATACTAATCATTTTTCCGTTTTGGAAAGTAGTTGTATAATCATCAATATCATAACCCTCATAAT
>ERZ1026844.1209-NODE-1209-length-16163-cov-6.516576_pt1 | contig 16163 bp, 20 predicted proteins | sample MGYA00380152_ERZ1026844 | MGnify/ENA primary metagenome ERZ1026844 (study PRJEB33269, sample SAMEA4719788) | human gut metagenome | biome: human-associated habitat; feature: organic feature; material: feces | place: Cameroon | collected 2013-10 ... | reverse complement strand
TTGTTGATCACGCCGTCGATCATGCCGTAGTCGTCCTCCAGCGTCATTTCCGCCGCGCGGAGAGGATTGTCCTGCTCCGGCTGCTGCTGCGCGGGGATGGCAAAGGCTCGCGTGCCGTTGCCCATGATGAGATATTTTCCATCGTCAGACTGATGGTGAACCCCATATCCTGCCGCAGCACCACGATATCCGATACCGACAGGGAGTGCCCGGTGAAGTCTGCCGGACGGTCCACATTGAACCAGGTATAAATGCTTTCCAGATCGTCCTTCGCCGTCAGCGGGGCGGTATAGACCAGCTCATAGTTCTCCGGCTTTACGGAAAGACCGTTGTTGCGGATGGCGTCCAGCGGCTCAAAGCGATTGCCCGCATAATTTAGTCTCCTTTTCGTCTTGGAATGCTGTTTTCTTTTCGCCGGCGGCGATGACCGCCTTGACGAACTGATAACCGAAGCGAATGCCAGCCGTCAGCAGCGAAGCGCCGAGGCCGGTATAGAACACCGCGACGAAGCGATCCGGCGCGATGCCGCTCGAGCGCAACCAGATGCCGCCGCTCATCATCACGGCCATGATGATGAAGGACTTTACATCAAAGAACTTGATGAAAAAATGGCGCTCCTCCTCATAGCCCGTGATACGAGCAGTGTGTTTTTTGACCAGTCTGCCGAACACGAAATACTGGAACACGGCAAAGGCCAGCGCTGACAGCACGAAATTCAGCACGCTCAGATAGGCGGGATAAGCCAGCACCCCGAGGCGCAGAATGTTAAAGCCCGCCGCCCCCCACACAAGGCAGGCGATGAGCAGCAGTGTGTTGCGCTTGACTTTCATGACATTCGACCTTTCTGTGTGAACAATGTTCATTTTATGGTTTGCAATCGCCCGCCGCAAGGCGGGCTGATGCTGCCGGAAAGCACTTTGTGGTTTCCGTTTGTATTTAATACAGCGTTCTGCGCACGATCTCCAGCACGGCGGTGGGATCGTAGTTCTGCCGCAGCATGGCCGAGAGCATCTGCGAAAAGAGCACATCCGCAAACTGCTCCGCGGTGAAGGTGTCCGTAAAAGCGTCCGGACGGACGCGGGCGTCGTGCTTGAGCACCGAACACAGCCCCGCCAAAATATGTCCCCACGTCTGCTGCATACGCCGCTTGCCATCAGGCCGCTCGTCGCGCAGGAAGCCGATGGAGTGCAGGGTAAAAAAGCCGGGGTATTGCTCGCAGCCGTAGGCGATGCGCGTGTACATCCAAGTGATGCACGTCTGCACGTCGCGGAACTCATCCGCGTCATCCGGACGGTGGAAGATCTCCTGCCAGACGCTGCCGACCGTTTCGCTCATCAGTGCAGCCTTGGAATCAAAGTAATTATAGATTGATCCCACCGACACGCCGCAGGCCGCGGCAACCGAGCGGATGCTGACCGAGGACCACCCCTGCTGCCGGATCAGTTCACGGCTGGTTTTCAGGATCTCCTCTTTGGATGTGACCGCTGTATTCATACAAGCACCTCAACTTGAACAATGTTCATATTCGAGTATTATTATAAAAAAATCACGCCGGAAGTCAAGTACAAAAATCAACAAAATGTCATACGCCGCCACGGAAACTTCACTAAAAAGGCGTATGGCTGCTCTACAACTGGATTTACGCAGGAACACCACATACTGTACCCTTGTTATAGCAGGGGGAAATTGAATTTCATATGTTTTTTCTGCAAATTATAGATCGTCACATCAAAGCCCTTTCGCAAATGGTGTAATTCTGGTGTAGCAAGCGCCATTCGAGCGGTGAAAACCGTTGATATGACAAGCTTTTTCAAAGCATCTTAGGATATTGCCGTGGCAGATGCAGAAAAGAAACTGCTACGGGCGCAGAGAATTTGGGGTGGAAATTCTCCACCATCTGTTGCCGCCCGCCTGCGCAAACCTGCCGCCGGCAGCTTTTCCGCAGAGATGGGCAGGCGTCCTGCCCGTCCATTTTCTCTTTAACGAGAGAGAAGCAGAAAACGAAAACGAGGTAAACAAACAATGGCAATATACCATCTGGAAGTGAAGGTGGTCAGCCGGGGCGTAGGACGCTCCACCGTGGCTGCTTCTGCTTATCTGAGCTGATCCCTCTTGTATAACGATTACGACGGGATATAGCACGACTACACGAAAAAGAAGGGGCTTGTCTGGCAGAATGTATTTCTGCCAGACAGGCCCCGCAGGAATGGAAAGACCGGGAGCAGCTATGGAACGCCGTGGAGGAAGTGGAGACTGCAAAGGGCAGCCGATTGGCGCGGGAATTTGTCGTTGCCTTGCCCATAGAGCTGAACCGTGCGGAACAAATCGAGCTGCTGCAAGAATTTATCCGGGAGCAGTTCGTGTCAGACGGAATGTGTGCCGACGCTGCCATCCACGACACAGACGGTCACAATCCGCACGCTCACATTCTGCTGACGGTGCGCTCACTGGATGAACAGGGCAAATGGCAGTACAAGATCAAGAAGGAATAGACTCATCAAAAGGCTTTTGCGCTACAATGCGGTACCCACCGACTGGTCTTCATTCTTCCACCTCAACGATCATCTCCACTTCAATGGGGATGTTGAAGGGCAACTGCGGCACAGCCACGGCAGTACGAGCGTGCTTGCCTTTTTCGCCGAATACCTCCACAAACAGGTCGGAGACACCGTTCATCACAGCGGGTTGAGCCATGAAGTCCGGTGCGGATGCCACAAATGCCTGCACCTTTACAAACTGCTTAATGCGATCCAGATCGTCCAGTTCCTTTTTTAGCTGTGCAATCAGGTTCAAGCCGGTCAGCCGTGCGGCGGCATAGCCCTGTTCTTGGGTCAGTTCGTCGCCCACCTTGCCGAACACCACGGGCTTACCGCCCTCAAAGGGACCAGCACCGGAGAAAAACAGCAGGTTTCCTACCCGGCGGCAGGTCACATAATTGGCCATGGGCGTAGGAGCCGCAGGCAATGTCAAGCCCAGTTCTTTCAGTCTTGTTTCGCTTTTCATGGTTCGTTTCTCCTATTTTTATTTGCGGGCGATGCCGTTTTTCCACACCTGTACCGGTGGGACATACATGGCAGACAGTTCCGCCACAGGGTCTCCATCCACCAAAATCAGATCAGCCTTCATCCCCGGTTTGATCTCACCAACATCGGGAAGCCCCGCAATGAGGGCACTGTTTTTGGTTGCCTGCAGCAGGATGTCCAGGTTCTCCATGCCGCAGTACTCCTTGCGGAACCGGAACTCCACGCCGGTGTCGTACTGGGGGGACATGGGGACGGAGTCAGTGCCGAAACCGATGACCGCACCGGCGCGATAGGCATAGCCAATGGTCTTAGCGCAATCCTCCAGCATGGGGGTGAGGCGAGACAGCCAGAAGGAGCGCTCCTGAGAATCCGTCTGACTGACATACATGGCTGCCAGCGTGGGCACCAGATAGGAGTCCTCCGATGCCAGCAGCAGATCCGTGGGGGTCTTCGCTGAGATAGGTGGCGTGCTCAATGGTGCGGACACCTGCCTGCACGCAGTCACGGATGGCACTATCAGCATGGCAGTGCGCCGCCACATAGAGGCCATTAGCACGCGCTGTATTCACAGCTGTCCGGATTTCTTCAATGGTCATGATAGGGTGCTTGGGCACGCCGGTAGGGGAAAAAGCAGAGCCGGATGCGTAGATTTTGATAAAATCTGCCTGCGCAGCCACTTCCTCCCGTACCGCCTTGCGATACTCCTCCGCGCCGTCGCAGTAATGGGTGATGTCGCCCACGCCGGTGCTGGCGGTGACGCTGGGCATCAGCGTCTGGCCGCAGGCCAGAATATCCGGTCCTGCCATGAGCCCGCGGTCAATGAGCTGCCTGACATAGTTGGCGCTGCGGCGGATACTGCCGCAGTCACGGATGGTGGTAAAGCCATGACGCAGGTAGCGGTCAGCCTGTGCGGCCGCCTCCACTACCAGCTGCATGGGGTCGTGGGCCTGCGCCACGCCTACGTTCCGCAGGAAGGTAATGTGGGTATGCAGGTCGATCAGACCCGGCAGCAGCGTCTGGCCGCCGCAGTCGAAGGCCTCCGCCGTATCGGGGCGGGCGGGACCCACTGCCGTGATTTTTCCACCGTCCAACTCCACGCAGCAGTCCTCGCCGGCAAATCCACCGGACAGCGGTGCATAAAGTCTACAATGGTTCAATAGCATGGTACATTCCTCCTTACTCCCGGATAAACTGTCGGATCTCCTTCGTCAAAGCTTCCACCATTCCCGCGCCTACATAGGAGGCATGGCCGGAGGGCAACACCGTCTGACGTATCCGATCGCTGGGCAGATCGAAGCGGGACAGGTAGTAGGTCACAAAGTCAAAGGTGGACTGCAGGTCGTAATAACCGTTGACAAACATCATCCGCAGGGCGGGCCGCCGCTGCATCAGCTCCACCGGCAGGGTCAAAGTGTCCTTTTCGTACCCGCGGTAGTCCCACCGGCGGGCGATGGACAGCATGTCCTCCGCTGCCTCCCGCTGAGGCGGGCACAGCTCGTCCGCCGCGTACATGGCCAGCGCGCGGTCATAGACCGGCCCCACCGCCGCCATAAAGGCGTCCTGCGCCATATCTGGCTCGATGATACCGGCGCTTTCCATACTGTTTTCGCTGTATTGCTCGTTCTGCCTTGGACGGTACAGCAGCCGCGCATCGTATGTACTGACCACAGCCCCCGGGCAGCAGCCCAGCAGGAAGTCCACCTCTCCAAAACGCAGATCGTGTTTGTCCAGAAAATCATGATCCATGCCTGTGAACCGACTAAGCCGATCCAGCACGCTCTCCCGTTCTGCCTCGTTCAATCGGTTCCCCAACAGCAGAGCGCGGGCGTAGTCGCCATAGGCAAAGTCCATGGCCTGCGCCACGAAGTCCTCGCGGCTGCACTCATCCTGATGGTGGTGATACCAGCACACGGCGGCATTGGCGCCCAGCCGCCGGACATTGGGTTCTACTAACAGGGTAGTCCGCGCTCCCACGTTCAGGGAGGTGCCCACATGGATGATGCCCCGCAGGTTCACCGACTCCGGCAGTACGTCGGCCAGCGCCACATTGCGGATGGTGCCGTAGCTCTCGCCCAGCAGATAGACCGGTGCGTGCTGGCGGCCGTTCTCCGCCAGCCACGCACAGATGAAGTCGGAGAAATCGCGGGCGTCACCGGCGGTGGAGTAATGGCGCTTCGCGGTGCCCTCATCCAGCAGACGGGCCCAGCCGGTGCCCACCGGATCGATGAGCACGATGTCACACTGATCCAGCAGGAGGTCAGGGTTGGGCGTCAGCTCGAACCGCGCCGGATGGCTCAGCCCGTCAGGATACTCGGGCAACTGTGCCAGCACGGGCCCCAGCAGGCCCATGTGCAGCCAGGCGCTGGCGGCTCCGGGACCGCCGTTATAGGCAAACACCACCGGCCGCCGCGAGCCGCCGCCCTGACCGAGATAGGACCAGCTGAACATGGTAGCTTCAGCCTTTCCATCGGGGCCAGCGAGAACGTGATCCGCCAGCCGCACCCGATAGCGCAAGCCACTGGGTGCGATCTTTTCTGCCTCCCAGCGATAGGGACTGAACTCGCTCATGTCTTTACCTCCCCACCGCTTCAAACACAGAGAAGAAGCGGTCGATATCCTGTGTGTTGTTATAAAGGTGGAAGCTCAGACGCATACCCCGCTCCCCGTTCTCGTCGGGGGACTCGAAGTGGGCGAACACGCCTGCCTTTTCCAGCATCTCATCGGTGACGGGACAGCCCGCCGCAACCTTGATATACACGATCTGGCAGCGGTTCTCCGCAGGGAAGTCGTAGGCCAGACGCAGCCACGGGGTCTGGGCCAGCCTGGCGGTGAAATAGTCCGCCAGACCACAGACGTACCGCTCCACCTCTACCCCGCTCAGCATTTCGTACTGCGCGGCCATCAAACCCAACCCATAGATGCCGTCGGCATGGGGGTAGCCGATTTCAAACCGGCCCGCGTCCTCCCGCAGGGTCAGACGGGCCTTGCCGGTGTTGAACCGGTCGTTGTCGGACATCCAGCCCGCGCCCCAATGGCGGATCAGGGGCTGCAACCGCCGACTGATATAGGCGTAGCCGGTACCGCAGAAGTTCATCATCCACTTGTAGTCATTGCCTACCAGCAGATCCACACTCCAGCGCTCCACATCTACCTGTAGTGCGCCCAGCGCCTGCACGCCGTCCACGAACAGCAGCAGGCCTCTTTTGCGGCACATCTGGCTCAGGCGGTCCATGTCGATGCGGTAGCCGGTCTTGCTCTCCACCAGATTCACGGTGACGGCGCGGGTGTGTTCGTCGCACAGGGTCATCAGCTGCTCCGGCGTGACGGCACCGTTTTCCGGCACGGCGTACCGCACCTCCAGCCCCTCGTCCTGCCTCTTCTGCCAGGCAAAGCGGTTGCCAATCCAGCCGCGGTCCACTGCCACCACGTTGTCCTCGGGGCCGTACTCCACGGCCTCCGTCACCATGGTGAACAGCTGCGTGGAGCTCTGGCCGAAGGTGATGCGATCCGGTGCGCCGTGGATCATCCGCCCCAACGCGACCTTTGATCGCTGCATCATCTCCAGCGTTTCAACAGAGGTGCCGGGAAACTCCCACACAGAGTTGCCGCCCTTGCGGTAACGGTCGTCCAAGTAGCGGCGTACGCCGTCATACACGAAGTCTGGTACCAGACCGGTGCTGGCCGTCTCGAAATACGCCCACTGCTGCGTCACCGGCACGCGGGCACGCAGTTCCGGAATGGACTTTACAAAATCAACCATGGCGTCCCTCTCAGTTGTAGGACTTTTCCTTGTCCTCCCACGGCTGGTAGGGCATCTTCATCTCGGCGATCAGATCCACGCCCTTGCCCTTGAGGTACTTGACGCGGAAGAAGAAGTACACATAGCCCACCACGAACACGGCCAGGATACCGGCCACAGCGCCGCCGCTGAGGGTTGCGGCCATTTGGACGCTCAGATATAGGCAAATCAGGAAGGTGGCGACAGACAGCACATAGGCCACATACTTATTCATGTGCAGAGAGGAGTTATCGCAGCATTTGGGGTATTTTTTGTGCGCAAAGATGGGTGCCAGAGTATTGGGCAATTCTGCCAGCGTGTTGCAGAAGGAGAAAATAGTCATGACCACACCAAAGGTAGCACCCGTAGCACAAATAGCAATTGCAATGATCATAACGATGAACAGGCTCCAGTAGGCAACACCGTACTTGTTGCGCTTGGCCAGCACCTCTGGGAACACTTTATTTCGAGCAGAGGATTCCACCAACGCCACGCAAGCCAACGCTACAGGAATCAGAGAAGTAATAATGCCGCAGATGGGGCCGCCCACAATGAAGAAGGTCAGCAGCACCGGAGACATGAAGTGGGACGCAACATCGGACAAGGAGGTGACCTCCGCGGCGGGCACCACGCCGATGGTGACGATGGCCATCAGGATATACACCACGGCCACAATCGCGGGGCAAAGGATCAGAGCCAGAGGCACGGTCCTGCCGGGATTTTTCACATCGTCAGCCACCTGCGCCACAGAGCTGGCACCGGACAGAGAGGATGTCAGCACACCGATGGCTGCCGCCAGAGAGCTGAAGGTCACGCCGGGACGTACGATCTCGCCGAAGGTCACGTTGCTGGCGTCGATGTTGGGCAGGCCCAGAACAATATACAGGGCAATGGCAATGAGCAGCAGCGCCACCATCGCATTTCCGGTATTGATGGCGGTCTTGTTGCCGAACCATGCCACCACGGCAAACACCACCAGCAGGGCCACAGCGGCAATGGTGCTGTTGATCTCCGTGTTGGGGAACAGCGGCTGAATGTACATGCCGAACAGCACGCCGAACAGGGATACCATCGTAGGCATCAGCAGGGTGCTGAAGGAAATAAACGCGCCGGCTGCGGGATGGATCAGCTTGGCCGCCCACAGGAACTGGGCGCCGCTGGCAGGCAGAGCTGCGGACGAGTAGGTCAGCGCCAGCGCCCGCAGGACAACCACAACTGCCGCGCCGATCAGCGCCCAGACAACGCCGGCGCCATACTCATTTGCCACCGTGGGTAAGGTGCCGAAGATGCCAGAGCCGACAATACAACCGATGCCCATTAGAATGGCACCCAGTAGACCAATTTTCTTCTTCTCCATAAGTATCTCGCTCCTTTTTTAATAATCTCACTGATAATATCAGCGTTCTATACAGATATTACCACTGGTATTATCAAATGTCAATCACATTTTTTCTCCCACTAGCAAAACCGCGGTCGAACAACTCGACCGCGGTTTTGCTTACCCTTCATACATCTGCGATATCCGTTATAATCCAATATTTCGCCTGCTCTTGATCCCGTGCCAGCAGTGCATCAATGATGTGGTGGAAATTACTGTAGTCTGGTCTGCGCCTGATTTGGGTCATGGAAGCAATGTTCACCAGTTTCTCCAATGTTTTTACCAGCACGGGGTTTCCCGATATGCCAGCCAATCCCATATGAAAACGATAATTGACAGTTTGTTCCGGGCTTTCGCTCATATCCGCTCCGATGGTAGTATCTCGCAGCCGTTCAATTTCCTCGTCCGTGGCATTTTCAATGGCTAGCTGGACACAAAGTGTCTCTAAGCACCGGCGGATCTGCTGGATTTGATTAACTTCCTCGTTGGTGAAGGTATTCACCATATAGCCCTTACGAGGATAACTAACCAAATACCCCTGATCCGCCAGCAAGTGCAGGGCATCCTTCACAGGTGCCTTGCTCACGCCATATCGCTCAGCAATCTCGCTTTCGCTAATAAAATCCCGCGCGGTGTACTTCCCCGCGATAATATCGCCGCGCAGCTGCGCAAAAATCTTCTCTGACAGTTTTTCTTTCATGCTGATGATCTCCTCTAATATGTCCTCTGCATATTTCATTCTACCGGATAATTTTCAGATGTCAAGGCCCTCTGCCTCCACATTGTCAATATCAAGCGGATCTGCGTCTGCAGGAGTAACAACAAGCGTTCCAATATATCGCCTAGACCTACAGCGAACAGGTATTAGCTGCAACCATTTTTCTGTTCCGCCGGCAGGGCACACGCCTGCTCATGATGCCCAGCCCTCTACCACGCTGGATAATCTATACCCACGCAAGAACAAAAAAGCCGCCAGCGCAGGATCGCAAGGGATGCTTGAGATATGGCGCAGGATAGCTCAGTACTGAGTATCCTTTGCCTTCCGTGTGGCAGGAGTGACGGCAGTGACGGGAAAAGCTACGGGGTCACGGTAAAATTCAAGGAGGAAAGCCGAGATGACAAATAACAAGGAAAAGTACGCTTTTTGGCTTACGCCGGAAGCGAAGAAAATGATAGAAATAAACGCACCGCTGGCCAACTGCGGCAGCCAAAGTGAGTTCGTAGAGAAGGCTGTTCGGTTCTACGACGGCTACCTGAAGGTGCAGACCGCCGGTGCGTTCCTGCCCCACGCCGTTGCGGACGTGCTGGAAGGTACGCTGGGCGTGTTCGAAAACCGTATGGCCAAGCTGCTGTTCAACCTGGCCGTGGAACACAACATCACCAACCACCTGCTGGCCGCCGACGTAGACATGACACGTGAGGAGTACAACAAGCTGCGCGGCGGCAGTGTTCGTGAGGTCAACAGCACACGGGGTATGCCAAGAATCTGACTTGGCACTTAACAAACCCCCTCGTTGCAAAGCGCGGCAGTCCATGTTACAATAAAAATACCTTAAAGCAAAAGGAGGCTGCCTCATGCGTGATTTGATCAAGCACATTGTTTTTGAAGAATTTTCGAAACTGACCACTCTGATTGAAAAGGATTTCTCCGGCAATTATAAAAGGAAAGTCAATAATTTTCTGCTCAGTCAGATGGACGAAAACATTACCGCCAGTATGGTATTCGTAAGCAGCTTTGAGTCTAAGAGCGGTTTTGCCATTGAGACCTGCGCCAAGCGCATTGCGCGTCTGAAATTCGGCGAGGAAAATGTGCCCGCAATCGTAAATCCTCGCCGCCTTATGCATAATATCGACGAAGACAAGATTTCCGGTCAAGTTGTCGTTACAGATGTCGATACTCATAACGGAAACCTGCGCGGCGAAATCGCCACTTTCCGTGCGACCAATGAAGCTTCCGGCTCCGGCAGAAGCCGTACCGAGAGCGGTGTGACCCAAAACAGCATCAGGGCAAATCTTCTCCCCCTGGCGAATAAATATCGCTGCGGCACTATCCAGGTCAAGCCCGTGGATCTTGCTTTTTTTGACGGAGAAAACTGGAATATCTTAGAATTGAAAGCGGGCGGCGACCTTGACAGCTCCAATGCTCCTTCTAATGTTGAGAAGCTTCTTACGATCTACGTTGACATGGGTATTGAAAACTGCAAGGCATACTTCGCAACTCTATACAACAAAGACGGCGAGGGAAACACATGGAAAGGTGCTGTGAAAAAGCATCTGGCCTATCCTGAAATGTTTCTTATCGGCAAAAATCTGTGGAAAAAGATCTTGCCCAACGGTATTTCTTTTGAAGAATTTGAAGAGATCTACAAAGAAGCCTTGGAAGATATTCATCTCAATGAGCGCATCGTTCGAATGATAGAAAAGTGTGTTGCCAGGTGATATGCACAAACTCACAAAAATCAAAACGAGGAATTATACTGTCGTTAACGGCGATTGCCTCGACTATTTAGGCCAAATCCCGGATAACAGCATCGATCTGATTCTTACGGACCCACCTTATAATATTGCCCAATACTCCACCGGCAACATCAATTTGCCAGGAAGATCCGCCTTAAATAACGACCTTGCGGAATGGGATCTGATTCCTATCGATCCGTTCGATCTGCTGCCCGATTTTAAGCGCATTATAAAACCGGATGGAAACATATTTGTTTTCACAAGCTACAATCTGATAGGAAAATGGCACGAAGCGTTTGATAGTGAGTTTGATACGTTCCAGTTTTTCATTTGGCACAAGACGAACCCTGCTCCAAAGATATTTAAAAATGGCTTCTTGAACAGCTGCGAAATGATTGCCTGTATGTGGAATAAAGGACACAAATGGAATTTCAGCGATCAGCGCAATATGCACAACTTCTTCGAAAGCCCCATCTGTATGAAACCGGAACGGCTGTCAGAGCCAAAGCACCCCTCTCAAAAGCCCGTGAGGCTGTTAGAGCATATTGTCTCCATCGCTTCAAATGAAAACGACGTTGTCTTTGACCCTTTTATGGGCGTGGGATCGACCGGTGTGGCGGCATTAAGAAACAAGCGGAGGTTCATCGGAATTGAAATTGAGAAAAGCTATTTTGACGCCGCTGAAATGAGAATTGGGGTCTACAGATGAAAAAAGAATTAGAACAAATTGCGGAAAATATGAAGGAACTCGGGCTTGCCGCGCTTGCCCATGTGAACAACATACGGCTTATGGAAGACAGATGGTCGGGTATTCTATCTGTGTTGCAGGTAGCACACGCCATGGAGATTTTGGCGAAAGCGCGTATTGCACAAGAGCATCCGCTGCTTTTGTTTGACACATATCCCAAACCCGCAAAAAGAGAAAACAGAATCATAAACGAGATGACGCTCTCACAGCTCTCGGAAAAAGGGCGAACGATTGAATGGTCAAGCATAATCGAAATGCTATGGCTTGTTGCCGATATGAAAACTGTGGATATTTCCGCATTCAATGAATTCGGGGAAATACGAAATGCTATTCAACATTTTGGCATAGTTTCCAAAGAAAAGTGCGTTTCTTATCTAACTTCGCTCCAGTTTATATATGGAACTATCGACCCATTCATAAACGAAAGTTGGGGCCTGTTTGCGGTCGATTACTGTCAGGACTATCACGAAGATTCAGAGGATAATTCCAACTATTGGAATTACATAAGAGAGTGCCTGATCGGAAACGAAATCATTTTTAAGGTCTCCCCATTCCTTGCTGAGAACAAGGCTTTTTGGTGGTCATCAATCAAGGTAGCCGAGGAATTTACTGCTCTGGCAGAAGAAAGTGATTTTATTGAACCAATCGAAGTGAGTAAAGAATACTATGATGCGATAAAAGAGCAACTGCAATTATACAATGTCTTTGTCGACTGAATAATGAACGAACCTCCCTGTCTCAGACAGGGAGGTTCGTTATAAGCAGATGCTTTGCATCTCTGTTGTTCCGGCTACGCACGTTATATGTATACCGTTTATCAAAGCTCAATATGTGGAAGTCCTTCTCATATAAGCCACTGATAAAATCAGTGTTCTTGATCACGAGAATAAAGCGGGCTAAGGTCTTCTTCAGCACATACGCAAGCCGTTCTTGGTCGAACTTCGTAAAGTTCACTCCATCATAGTCTGAAAAGTCTGTGTCATAAGGCGGGTCCAAGAACATAAAATCCTTTTCAGACAACTTGACCTTCCTTAAAAGTTCTTCAAAATCGCAGCAATGAATGTCCGTCTTCGCGAACAGCGCCTCCATTTCTCTATTGAACATACCGTCTATTTTCGATCTCATATCTTTGCGATTATATGACATCCCACCGTAGGGAATATTAAACTCGCCCCTCGCGTTAAAGCGAAACATTGACCCGTAACAGTATTCCCGAATAAAATAGAAATTTGCGGCTTGATACTGTATTGACTGATCCGCAATGCGTCCAAGGCGGATGTCATTGAACACCTTGCGGAAGTACATATAATATCCGCTCGTAAAGCCGGTGATCAGGTTTTCGCATAGATCCTCTGGTGAAAACGGCCGCCTTTCGTGATTTTTTGCGGTTCGAATAAACTTATCCTCAACCATTCGGTAAAGCTGGTCATCAAAATCGTTCTTATCCAGCAGCAATTTTTCCGAAAAGCCGGAATTGATCTTATCCGACAAGCCCATTATTAGCTCGCCTAATACTTGGCCAAGCTCTTCTTTGGAAATTCTTCCTTCTGTAAGCTCGGAAAAGATATGAAGCAATTCGCTCGATTCCCTGCCGCAGACAGAAACAATATTGTTGAAGCTGTTGCTATAGCACACAAGCAACTCATACAGCTTCTTGTCCTGCGCTTTGATCAGCTTGTAATACTGCATAAGCGACTCGGAGATGTCATTGATTACTGCGGCTTCAGGCGCGAGATGAAAAAACAGGGCCCCGCCACCGAAAAAGGGCTCGATATATCGATTATAAGATGGTATCAAAGGCTCTATCTCAGCGATCTCTCCGGACTTCCCGCCGGGCCATTTGATAATCGGTCTCATAGGTCCACCTCTTCTCAAGTATAGAATATCATAGAAAAGTAAAAAAGGAAAGAGGAAAATCAACCTCATGTATTACTGCTTCCGCCTGTGAATAGCAGTGTTGAGTTAAACTCCAATGCTCGAAAAAGTAACAGCTTTCTTCGTGGAGTTGTGGTATGTGTTGTGGCTACCAAGAAAGGAGTTGATTCTATATAGCTAAGAAACGCGCCAACGGCGAGGGCAACATCCGCAAGCGCACAGACGGCCCCCAGTGTGTGGGTCAGCGCCACAGTCAGCACCGGTATGGGTCAACTTTCGATGGCAGGGGAATGGTCACATTTTGCGCTGCTGGAAACAATAAAAAGATATCAAAACGAAGAAATAGAGCCACCAGGCGGAGAGCAATGCTCCCGCCGGGTGGCTCTGCAGGTTCTTGGTATGCTTCCCGTATGGGTCAAAATGTGGGTCAAAGCGTTTTCAACGCATCGAGAAACGGCGGCAGAACATCGTAGATGATCGCACATATGACGGTCCAGTTGGTATCCTCATAGTGATGCACCAACCTGTGCCGCAAGCCCGCAATTTTCACCCACGGAATATCGGGATGCTGCGACTTAAAGTCCTCCGTCAAGTTAGCGGCGTGCTCGCCGATGTTATAAAGGGGCGTTGTGACAGTCCATTGAATGGTTTCCTCCGCGAAGATCCTGTCCGGAGTGATACCTTCTTCCGACACATAGCGCAGGAGCTTTTCCACAGTCTCCCGCATTTTCGCAATTCTCTGCTGGTCGCTGTACTTCATGCGATCTGCACCCCCTCCGTCATGACCGTATTATAGAAAGCAGAGTTGGCGTTAAGCTCCCGTAGTTCGTACACGTCCACGGGCTTTCCTAAGGTGCGATGCAGCTCCTCTGCGATGCAGAACACGTCGGTGGGGTCGAATTTGATCCCGCCAATCACAATGAGGTCAATATCGGAAGAGGCATCCGCTTCCTGCCGCGCATAAGAGCCGAACAAGATTGCACGCTCGGCATGGTATTTTTTCAGCAGCCGCCGCACGGCGGTAAAAACCTCGTCCTGCGTATAGACCCTGTCAGACATTTGCTTCGCACCTCCTTCGCTGAATTTGAATACTCACTACTATGTAGTATACCACAAACATGGGGATTTCACAAGTGCTTACGATGCCCACATCTTGCGCTGCTGGAAACAATAGAAGAGCATAGACGGCCTCCCCTCAGTTCCGTGAGCATTTCTCCGCATCGATGGCAAGCACCACCATCAGCGCGTACAGGGAGTTTTCCTCGTCTGCCACGTCGATGACGTAGGTATCTGTCCAGTGGAACAGCTCTTTGGACACCGAGGCCACCTGCCGACCCGCCGCGTCCACGATGGTATAGTCCCACTCCATGAAGCTGCACTACATCCCGCCCCACCACAGCCAGAGCGTGCTGGGCAGCCTGTGGGAGTTGGGGCAGGCCATCCGCAGCCAGCAGGTCATTGAGATCGGGTACGAGCGCATGAAAGAGCCCAAGCTGGTGCAGCGCCGTGTGCAGCCGGTGGGCATCATGTTCTCCGAGTATTACTTCTATCTGACCGCGTTTTTGGAGGACAAGACGGACTTCGACAACCCCGACGATCTGTACCCCACCATCTACCGCATCGACCGCATCCGGTCGGTGAAGGTGCTGAACGAGCATTTCCGCGTGCCGTATGCCAAGCGGTTCGAGGAGGGCGAGTTCCGCAAGCGGGTGCAGTTCATGTACGGCGGGCGGCTGGAGCACATCCGCTTCCGCTATACCGGCCCGTCGCTGGAGGCGGTGCTGAATCGCCTGCCCACGGCGCAGGTACTCGCCGAGGACGCCAGCGGCTGGCTCATCTCCGCCGAGGTGTTCGGCGAGGGGATAGACATGTGGCTGAAGAGCCAGGAGGAGTGGGTGGAGCAAATTCAATAAAGCAAAAACAGGTGTAGGAAAACAAGCGGAGAGGAGTTAAGAAATGCGTGTTGTAAAGATGGAGTATAACCCCTACAAAATGAAAACATCAATATGCATAGATGGGAGCGATGTGAAGGGCAACTCAAACTATCGCAGTATCGATGATTTCATTGAAAGAAGAACGCCGCTGCAAACGTGGGTCGAGCCGATTGACTACCTCAACTGGCCGGGTCTGCTTAATGAAATTGCTGACCCGGAAAACAACGGCGAGATAGAGTTTTGCTTTTCGGGCAGAAAAATCGATTTTGAAGACCTGAAAAGGTTCCTCGAGGATCAGAATAAGAATCGCGAAGAAGGCACCAGACTTTCGCTGCGATTCAGGCAAAAAATCATCGCTGATGGAAATGAAGCGGGTGTGAAACAGGGGGAACACGCGCTCAATGAAATAGCCGGTTTTAATGCTGTTGCGTCCGAAGCGGGAAAAATCCTTGACAATGATGCAGTCGATCTGATTGGCCCGCACCAGCTCAATGAGCTTCTGCACCTGTGGACGCTCAAAATTCGTGCCGCTGTACCCGTTGTCGATGAACTCCATGATCTCTGCGTTCAGAACTTCCGGCATGGAAGCCGCATACTCGTGGAGAACAAGGTTCTGATTCTCAATGCTCAGGCTGTCGTACTTGTAAGGCGAAAGGAGAAGCCTATGAAAAAAGCAAGTTCTCCAAGGAAAACCACCCCAAAAGCGACCCGGACTGCGCTCTGGGCGTCCATTCGGCCTCCAACCAACACAATGGGCGGCGGTATGAGTTCTACTGGGGATACAAAAGCCATGTGCTGGTAGACTGCATCTCCGGGCTGCCACTCTACGAGCTGACCACCCAAGCCAACATCATGGATTCCACAGTTGCCCTTGACATCCTCGCCGCAGCCAACCAAATCCTCCCTTTGCAGGGATGTTCCTTTCTCGCGGATAAGGGCTACGACGCGAAAAGCATCTACAACACCGTGA